>Ga0208544_10001274_pt1 | contig 17741 bp, 17 predicted proteins | sample DEB08_DNA_9_FD_184526 | JGI IMG/M metagenome (GOLD analysis project Ga0208544, IMG submission 184526) | Aqueous microbial communities from the Delaware River and Bay under freshwater to marine salinity gradient to study organic matter... | ecosystem: Environmental > Aquatic > Marine > Coastal ... | reverse complement strand
AAAAAGAGCCACTTGAAAAAGTGGCTCTTTTTGGTTGTAATTATGGGTATTTTTTCTATAATAGGAACTATATTATAGTATCATTAATTCTAGAATATCACGTGGTAAGAAAAAAGAAAGTCCCAGTATGAATAAAAGACGTTGTTTTTGCAACGATCTTTTTGTTGTTGTGAATTGCAATTATATCCATAGATAGGAAAACTATAGTCTGAGATATATTATTTCAAACTATGAGTGCCTGATTTGGTGACTACTACAGATGGATCGTCTCACCAGTACTTATCGCGACCTCTATATTTTTATTCAAAGAACGAGATTTGCATTTTGATATGACTCGAGCCTTAGGTCTTTTGTTTTATCTTTTTTCAGTAAGCACACTTATTTGATTACTCACTGACTACACAGCATATTTTAATCTTGCCCCAGCACTGCTTCCATATATTTGAGCTGGAACAACGGGGCTATGATTCTTTGTACTCTTTGTTTCATCTCTCATTATATTGTTCCGATTTTCACCCATTGCCTTTAGTCAAAGCGTGGCAAGTGGACTGAAATCATGAGTATCAGATATGAAAGAAAGCCTAGTAAAGCAAGAAACTCCTCAAACAAAAAGTAGTGCTACAAAATCTGCCAAGATGGATAAGCGACAAATGGAACTCGATGAACTCAAAACTCAACTCCAAGCTGAGAAAAAAGCCCTCGCTCTCGCAAAGCAAAAAAAAGCAAAACTGGGTACTTCAAAAAAAGTGACCATTGAAAAGAAAACAAAACTTTGAAGTATTTTTGGAAAATGAGATACTGATAAAGACGATGCAAAACTTACACGAAGTAACAAATTTAAAGATTGGGAATTTCCAAGCCTGAACCTACTCGATGAATTTAGTACAGAGATACAATACGATGCCAGTGAAATCAGAGAGAAAGAAATAGATATTCAAGAAACACTCCTTCAGTTTAATATTGAAGTTGAAATGCAATGATACAAGGTAGGGCCGACGGTTATTCAATACCGACTCAAGCCAAAATCATGAGTAAAGCTTCAGAAAATACTTAATCTCAAAAAAGATCTTACTCTCGCTCTGCGAGCTAAAAATATCAGAATTCAAGCCCCTATTCCAGGATTAGGTGTAGTTGGTATAGAGGTCCCAAACGATAACCGACAAATAGTAGGACTCAAGCAAGTATTGGCGTCTCCACAATTTAACAACAAAAAACTCGAGCTTCCAATTGCGCTAGGTAAAGATGTTGCCTGAGAGGTGATAGTATGAGACCTTGCTAAGATGCCTCATCTACTTGTAGCGGGTCAAACAGCGTCTGGTAAATCAGTTGGTATGAATGGTTTTTTGGTATCACTGCTTTATAAGTTCTCTCCAAGTGAGCTTAAGCTTATTATGATCGATCCAAAACGGGTAGAGCTTTCGGTATATAACGGAATCCCTCATCTCCTCACTCCTGTTATTACCAATCCAGATAAAGCGCTCAACTCACTCAAATGGTGTGTCGCAGAGATGCTTCGACGATATGATCTCGCAACTCAAGTAAGTGCCAGAAATTTCAAAGAATATAATAAAAAAGTAAAACCAGCAGAACGATTACCATATATAGTTATTGTTATAGATGAGCTCGCTGATCTAATGATGAGTGGGAATAAAAAAGAAGTAGAAAGTTCTATTGCACGTATTGCACAGATGGCACGAGCAGTAGGTATGCATTTAATTGTAGCGACACAACGACCATCAGTAGATGTTATCACTGGTCTTATTAAGGCTAATATACCATCACGAATAGCATTTACGGTTGCATCACAAATAGATTCTCAAACTATTCTCTGAAATAAGGGAGCAGAGGACCTACTTGGTCGATGAGATATGCTCTACTACCCAACTGGTTCAATGGAAGCGTCTCGTGTACAATGAGTACTGGTAGAGACTCACGAAGTAGAGTCAGTAGTAAACAAACTCAAACTCACTATCGACCCAGATATGCTCGATAATCTTCAGATATCAGAAATAGCCAACGGTAAATCTAAACTCGCTGGTTCTATTATGGAATGATACGATGGTGACCAAAGTGAAGATCCAGAGATTATAGAGCGAGCGATTGCTGTAGTAAAAGAATCAGGAAAAGGTTCTACTTCACTCATTCAGCGAAAACTATCACTGTGATATGCCCGAGCTGCCAAGGTACTCGATATCCTCGAAGACCTCTGAGTTGTATGACCAGCCAACGGTTCGAAACCGCGGGAAGTGTATGTTGATTAAAGAATACCAAAGAGCCACCAATGGCTCTTTTTTAATATTAAATTTATATTAAATTATGGAAGTACATAAAATATCTAATGATCAAGACTTACAACAATATACAGATAAAAAAAACACTAAATTTTTATCTTGAAAAACATTATTAATACATTTATCTTGATTCCATCATTGAATATCTAATATTGATTTCATACACTCAGTTGAATTAATATTTACTTGATGTACCAATAATATTAATTTTGAAAAAGTTAAATTTGGAAAGAATATTTTAATTTGAGATATAGAATTAATAGATCATAAAATTTGATTAAGATTTGAATGATGTACTTTTGATCAAGAATTTCAATATGACGATAGGAATAAGAGCCATATCTTTGATATAATTACTTTTAATTCATGTGTTTTTGACGGTAGAGCTAATTTTAGATGAATAGAATCAGACCAATTAAACTTTTTTTGAAACTACGAGAATCATAACTTTCTTACTGTTTTTAATAAAGGGTGCTTCATATATGAAGGAAAAATAGATCAAATTACTTTTATTTGAGTAAAAATATTAAATTGAATACTTATAGATAAATGCTTTGAAAGTAATATTAGTATATCTGCTGCAATATTAACTTGAAACTTCTTATTTAGAGAATTTGACACCATTACAATTAATAATTTACATAGAGAGAAAGATGAAAATCAAGACATATTATTCCAATTTCAACTTTCAGAGAAAAATAAAGATTCAAAAATAGATTTCTCAAATATTAATTCTGATATTAGGTGTCTTTTGATAAATGATTGAGCTAATGCAGTAATAGAAAATATAAAGTTAGTAGGGTATAATACAAAAATAGAAATATCAGATATTATCTTAACAAATACCGAAATAAAAAACTCAAATTTAGATGTATCTGTTTTTAATTGAGTAGTTTTTTCTAAATTACAAATTGAGAATGTTAACCTCAGCGATTCCATATTTAATGGATGTGATTTTTCAGAAAACTTAGAAAGTATATGAAATAACAAAAAACAAAAAGATAATTATCGTCAGCTCAAATTTGTAATGGATAAGAATGGTAATAAAACTGAAGCAAACAAGTTCTATGAAATGGAAATGAGAACTCACTTAGAATGCCTAAGGGATAAAAAAATATTATCTAAGTGATGGTTTAATAAAATATATAGAGAATGATATTATGGTCAGTACACTAAAGATGTATCAGATTATATTTCACTAAAATTTGGTCAAATTACTAGTGAATTTGGTAATAATTGGATATCTCCTTTAATAATTATTTTTGTTTTAGCTATATTTGCAACATGTATTCAATTTATATCCATAGATTGATTTGCAGGATTGAAAAGTTTATTTACATCTATTTATCAAGGTGTTAATGGTGCAAGTAAAAATACAGATATTATCTTAGGAGAGTTACTAGGTTGAGTAGTGGCTGTATTATTTATGCTTTGGTGTGCTTATAAAATAAAGAAATATATTCTAGCAATGTTAGCATTCTTATTATTTTATTCTTATCTTATTTATATAGTTGAATGATATTCATTATTATCTAATTTCTTAGATTTTTTAAGTCCATTATATGGTTTTTGATATTCTAACGATGAATGGAAATGTTTTAGTGGTATTGAAAAATTATCTGTATTACTTTATAAGACTTTCTATGGTATATTTTTGTACTATCTAATCGTAGCAGCAAAACGAACAACTCGGAGATAGTATTTGGATTATGGGGAGAAAAGAATATTATTAAGCTATTATCAGTAAAGATAGAAAATAAATGGAATTAGATTATAAAATCATCCTGTGAGTCATTACATTTTGTATGGCTATTTGAGGATATCTTATTTATATAAGAGATATGCTGAAATGAAAAACAAAGCCCCATCTTTTTAGTTGGCTAGTATTTTCAATACTATGAATTATTTCATTTTTGATTCAACATAATGACTGAGCTGGACCATGAGCTTGGTGAGCACTATGAGCTACACTTATTACCTTTGTGATAACACTATTGGCTTTTAAATATGGGAGTAAAGATATTACAAAAAGTGATACAATATCATTCATCTTAGCATTGATATCGGTTGTGTTTTATATAGTTATACCAGACCCTACTTACTCGCTGCTGTTAGTAATGTTGATTCTTGCTTTAGCCTTGTATCCAACATTTCGTAAATCTTGGTATAAGTCAACAGAAGAGACGTTTATTACTTATGTTTTAGTATGAATACGATACTTTCTCAGTATCTTTGCGATATCTCATTTTTCATTTTTAACTTTGGCATATCCTATATATCTACTGATTATCAATGTATCACTTCTGAGCTTATTAATAATTAGAAAAAAGACTTTAAATATTAAATAAAAATAAATGGAATTAGACTATAGATACATCCTTGGGATTATGACCATTATCATTGGGATATATGCTAATTATCCATATATTATGGATATATTAAAAGGTAAAACCAAGCCTCATCTGTTTACTTGGATAGTATTTCTTATCATGGATGCTATTGCTTTTCTCGTACAAATAGGGGATGGTGCTGGACCGTGAGCTTGGGGAACTCTCACAGCGGGGCTTACATGAGTTGTAGTCCTTATTCTCGCAACAAAATATGGAGAAAAAGATATCACTAAAAGTGATAGTTTAGCTTTTATTGCAGCACTTGTTTGTATTGGATTATATATTTTCATGGAAAATCCAACATATTCTCTCTATACCGTGCTACTGATATCTGCTCTTGCTCTCTATCCAACTGCTAGGAAGAGTTATCATAAACCAACTCAAGAGACACTCTCATTATATGTCCTTGCATGAGTGAGAAGTGTGCTGTCTATAGTAGCTACCATAAATATATCATTTCTAACCATAGGACTCCCCGTATTTATAATCTTTGCAAATAGCTTATTTATCTGAATGGTAATTATGAGAAAGAAAGCATTATGAATTAAGTAATACTAGAGTCGGAAATCCCGACAATAGTATCTGTATTGATAGCAATGTGCATTTTTTGCACATTGCTTTCTTTTTAATATTTTCACTCTTATATAATGCTCTGAAATCAAACTGTTGCAAAATACGCAACAGTTTGATTTTGAATTGCAATTCATGTAAATATAATAAATAGAAATCATGAATAAGGATAAAAAAATACAAATTTATAAGAATAGTTCTGGTGATACAGAACTAACTGTCAATCTTGAAAATGAAACTGTTTGGTTAACTCAGAAACAGGTGGCTTTATTATTTGGAGTAAATAGACCTGCTATTACAAAACATATATCTAATATATTTAAATCTGGAGAATTAGATAAGAAATCAGTTAGTTCCATTTTGGAACACACTGGATCAGATGGGAAGAATTATAAAAATAATTTCTATAATCTAGACATGATTATATCCGTTTGATATCGTGTGAACTCTAAGGAGGCGACTGGTTTTAGAATATGGGCAACGAGTGTGTTAAAGGACTATATCGTTCAATGATACTCTATGAATGAAAAACGACTACAACAGCGTGATAGGTGATTGGATGAATTAGAAAGAGCTATTAAGCTGGTTAAGAAAGCTCTTGGATCATGAGAATTGTGAGAAGATGAAACCCTTGGGCTTTTAAATATTATTACCACTTATACCAATAGTTGGGTATTGCTACAAAAATACGATGAAGATGAACTCAGGTCTGATAAAAGTAACACAGGACTGAGCTATAAACTAGAAGCAGAAGAAGCCTATAGAGCCGTGCTAGAGTTAAAGAAAAATCTGATGGAGAAACAAGAAGCTACTGACCTGTTTGCAAATCTGAGAGAATTTGATGGACTGCAAGGTATATTTGGTAATATTTACCAAACCTTTGATAAGCAAGAACTCTATAGTAGCACTGAGCTAAAAGCAGCTCATCTATTGTATTTTATCGTAAAAGATCATCCATTTACTGATGGAAATAAACGATCTGGAGCATTTTTGTTTGTTTTATTTCTCGCACAAAACAAAATATTGTTCGATGAAAATGGTAATAGAAAGATAGACGATAGATCTCTGGTGGCTATAAGACTCTTAATCGCTCAATCTCATCCAAAAGACAAAGAAACTATGGTTGCCTTGGTGGTGAATCTCATTCAATAATTATAGTCTTGAACACGTTCGTCTCAACTGTCTATACTAAACTATGGACAGTTTCTTGTTTTATTCATCAAAGTTATTAAAATAAGTTATGTTTAATATTTAAAAAATAAAAACATGAAATATTTAGCTTTGTTCATTCGATTGGTACTTGTTTTGATTGGACTCTATATGATGTATACAAATCAAAATTTTGTAAGCCCTCCATTTGTAAGTGGTCTCGCTCTGGTACTATTAGCACTCTATCTCCAACTCTTTGGAAAAAGTTGCACATGCAGCTGTAATTGCGCAGTAAAGAAAGAAAAGAAAAAAGATAAAAAAGACAAAAAACACAAAAAAGATAAAAAACATAAAAAAGATAAATACGATGGAAATTATTAAGTTTAAAAGCCCCATTAAGGTTATATTAAGTGTAGTTATTATCTTAGCTGTGTTTATAGCTGGATACTTGTATGCAGGAATTAAATTTATTCCTCCACATTTTCATGCTAACTTTGCCATGTATATAGATGGTGAGCGAGTTGATTTTAGTGGAGACGAATTTATGGAAGACATAGCAGCCTGTGGATTGAGTGATCTTATGTTTCCGGCACACAGAGTACATCTACACCAAAACAACGCTGATACCATTCATGTACATGCTCAGGGAGTATCCTGGGGGCATTTCTTTGCAAACAATAGGGTAGTGTTTAACGATACTCTATTGTCACTGCAAGATGGTGAACAGCTATTACTCGCTGGAGAAGATAAAAAGATATCGTTTTTAATTAATTGAGAAAAAACAACCAATCCCTATAATGATTTAATAAGATCAGAAGATAGCTTGGTGATAGTATTTGGTGATGATACCAATATCTCTGAACTTTTTGTTTCAGACAATGCTTGAGAATATAACTCTAAATATGATCCAGGGTCTTGTGGATGAACCAATCAAGGTGGTATCTCAGCACTCTTTTGAGACTTGTTGCATGGATTCATGTGACATTAATAACTAACAAAATATAATGAAAAAATTAGCTATACTATTATTAGCCGTATTTACACTTACTAGTTGTGTAGAACGAGCTCAAACAGATATTATTAATCCAGATGCAGACTTTCTTTATTTTTATGGGGCTACTTGTCCTCATTGCCAAGAACTCAATAGCAAAGTAAAAGAACTCGATCTTTTTTCTAAAATTTCTGTTGAAAAAAGAGAAGTGTATTTCAATGATACTAATCAAGGTCTCTTCAAAGAAGCGGCTAAAAAAGCTGGACTCAAAGAACATGAAGTATGAGTGCCATTTGTCTATGACAAAGCCACAGGCGCACATGCTATCTGAGTGGATAATGCTCTTGAACTCTTTAATACAAGAGTATCAGCAGTAGTTCCAGAAATTACAGCGACCTGAGGGTCTCAATAATAGCAACATTCATAAAAAACTCTTAATAATATTAAGAGTTTTTTAATTTTCTCTTGAATATTCTATGAAATAAATATACTAAATAGCAATTTTATATATAACTATAGCCGAATTGCAACTCAGTAAATCTAATCAAACGCTTCCTTTGCCAGTTCAGGAATTAATAAATAGTATCGAAACAAGATTTAAAAACGATAGCACCCACGAAGTATTGTTGTTATTGAAATCTTTTTGTGGTAAATATATTAAAGAAGATAATTACTATAGTATTCTAGAACTTCTCTATAAATATGACTCTGAAGCATATGCTTGTTTCACTTGATCTACTCAAGATCCAAACGTCTACTTTGTTGCCTTTAGTGAAGTAAATAGAGAAAAAATTAATGAGTTCATAGAATATTTATCTTCTAGAATCGATATATCTATTCAGTGAGAAAAATATAGAACTCTATTAGAAAATGCTTCTCAGAGTAATATGGAAAATAAAAAAATACGATCGAGTATTGTTCAATGATTAGAATCAGACCTTCATCTGTATTCTCGAAGCGTAGCGAAACAGGTGGAGTACATATATCATTTTGTTCAATTTAACGCATGCAGTGAAAATATAGATGATTTTATGATGCTTATTAAACAAGAAAAATCTTGATATTGACATACTTTGTATGGTAATTTGATATGGACGGTCTCTTGAGAAAATTTTACAGAGTTAGATTCAGGTGATCTAATGGAAGCTGAATCTAAAATAAAACAAGCCCTTATTTCTAAGGAAAATGAACACAATGAAAGACCCGATATAATCAATGTAATTTTAGAGGATATTGACCGTAATAGTTCATTCGATGTAGAAAAATATATTGAAAAATGAGTATACCATGAGTTAAAAATAAAACCAAAAAAAGAAAGGATTCATTAAGTCTTGCTTCTCATTGCATATTTCATCAAAACAGATATCATATCCCTAATTATTCAACTACACCCAAAAACCTATGTGAAGATCAATGTGAAAATCAAAATTTAAGTGAGCAACAAACCGAGGACATCAAGAAAAACAAGGGAATCAAAAAAAGAGGAAGCCAGCTCAGTTTCACGCACAAGATAAGTATTTTGATATGGCTAAAGCTCAATGATACCGAGCAAGAAGTGCTTTTAAGCTTATAGAAATTCAAGAAAAGTTTAATCTCATTGAAGAGGGGATGGACGTATGCGATGTTTGAGCAGCCCCAGGGAGCTTTATTCAGTACATTAAACGTATTATTAAGGATACAGGTCAAATAGTAGGTATAGATATAAAACCTGTTGATAAATACTCTCAGAAAAATATTAATACTATTGTTCATGATATCTTTGAATACGATACACTTAAGCCAAAAGTAGAAGAGTTTATTGGAGAAGGAAATCAGTTTGATCTCATTACGAGTGATATCGCACCTAATACAACGGGACGAAAGGATGTTGATCAGTTTGCTTCGGTAGAACTCAATATAGAAATACTTAAATTTAGTGATAGATTTTTAAAAAAATGATGAAATCTACTCCTCAAAATATTTAAGGGAGAAGATTTCCACGACATAGTAAAACCGATTAAATCTAGATTCGCACGATTTACTGAAATAAAACCATATGCGTGTCGAGATCGGAGTGTAGAAGAATTTATTATTTGTTGGAATAAAAAATAATGTCACCAAGCGACTTTTCTATCCTATCTATCTGAATAATATTTGGAATATTGTTCTTGTTTTTGGGTACTGATAAGTTGTACAAGTTTTATATGGGACTGATTGTAGGTTTTTTACTCTATTTGGTATTTAATCTTAAAATATCATTGCTCGAATATTTGAATCCTGCTGATTTCTCAGCATTTGAGAATTTTTTGATTTGAAATAAAGATTTTGTCCTAGCTTTTCTAACATGACTCATCCCACTATTGGGATTTTTATTCTGAGTATTTTCAAATCCACTCAGCAACAATAAATTGTTTTCGTTTATACTCTGACTCATAGCTCCAGTATTTGCACTATGAATACTCAGCTACATAGCATCAAGCTCTGTGATAGAGCTTTGATTTTTAACAGACCTAATGAATTCACTCAGTAGTTCTAGTATTGTATGACTATTTAGCTGAAACTCAGGCTTTATATTTTATCTACTCCTGTTTTTATTGTTTTGGAGATTTATATTTCTCATCTGATTTGCTGCATTAGAAGCATTTCTACAGTGGCTATTTAGTCGAGAAAATATAGATGAAGATAAAAAACAAGATGATGAGGAATAAATTTGATTTTGTATCATTTTTTTCTATAATCTGGCTCTAGATTCCTACAACGAATCTATTTATAATAATAACATGGCAAGTTATATGAAATACGAAGCAGAATTTACACTCCTTACTTTTTATAAGTTTGTAGATGTAGCAGATCCTGAGGCAGAAGTAGCAGATCATTTGATCTTTTGTAACGATATTGGTATGAAGGGGAGAATCTATATAGGTTCTGAGGGAATATCTTCAACAGTAACCTGCAATCAATGACAACTAAGGGCATATAAGAGTTACCTAGATCAGCATGAGTTATTTAATAACCCTTCAGATCTCGATATAAAAGCTTGTAAAGTAGATGCGCATAAGTTTCCACGAATGAGTGTAAAACTACGGGAAGAAATAGTTTCGCTATGAAAAAAATATACAGCCCAAGAAATAGAGCAAGCAGGAAATAGAATGTGAATAGAAGAATTTAAAGATATTCTCGACTGAGATACGCTCGACGACTATATTATTCTCGACATGAGAAACAATCACGAGTACAAGCTCGGGCATTTTAAAAATGCTATCCCAGCCAATACACTCAATTTCAGAGAACTAGAAAAAGAAATTCAAAATTATAAAAAAGATTTTTGAGATAAAAAAATTATCTCGTATTGTACCGGTGGTATTAGATGCGAAAAATCAACCGTTATGCTTCAGAAAGCAGGACTCAAAAATACCTACCAACTTGATTGAGGGGTAGTAAAATATGTAAACACTTACAACGATGGTAACTGGGAAGGAAATCTCTATGTATTTGACGACCGAGTCAGTGCTCCAGTGGGTGACGCAAATACACATACTACTATCGGAGAGTGTATTTACTCAGGAGAAAAGACCAATAACTGCGAAAACTGTCGTTATAGCGCCTGTAACGCACGAATTATAGCAAAACCTGGTCAGTATAAGGATCACTTCGGTTTTTGCAGCCAGGACTGCGCTAATGATGCCGTAGAGCATATCCTCATCAAGCAAAAAGAAGTGGCCTTTGATTCTATGAAGTACAAGGACCTCAGGGGAAAGATTAAGTCAAAACCAGAGCTCAAACAAGAGATAGAATCTCAGATGAGAAAGCATATTCAAGATAAACTCAAATGAGTTAGATTTAATCATATCCATTCTCAAAAAGAAGAGTTTGTGATGGATTAAGCTAAAAAGCAAGCCCCAAACTTGCTTTTTTTAACTTTTACATACAATATATTTTATTATTAAATTAGTATAAAATACATGAAAAACGTAATTAAAAATAGATTTAGATACTTTAGCATCTCAGCTGTTCTTATTCTACTCTCTTTGAGTATGATGATATTTGGTAAACTCAATCTAGGTATCGACATGACCGGGGGTATATCAAGCGAATACAGCTATTCAACTATCGATCAAGATCTCTCAACTACCAACCTAGCAGAGCTGGCAGATAAGTTCATTCATAATGGAGAAAAGATTATTAATGCTACGAGTATATATAAGATCTCGGGTGAAGATAAGGTAGCCGTAGTGGTTGGTTTTGATAATACACTCGAAGAGAAAGAACTCAATAGTTTAAAAAATGAGTTCAGAGGTCAAGTGTTTAGCTCACTTCAAACAACTGGGACCGATCTAGTAGAAACAAAGTATACCAATATTGGGAAAAGTTTTGGTGACTATATTAAAAACACAGCTATCCTCACTCTCATCATTGCTATTGCTGCTATTGCTCTCTATATTACTTGGGCATTTTCAGGGGTAGTAAGTGGAATTAATTTTGTTTCTTTTAGTAGTATTACTATCGTAACACTCTTCCACGATATTGTTATTGCTACGGGTCTATATATCCTCACTTCTGCTTTCTTTCCAGAATTCAAGATAGATACTTTCTTTGTTACGGCACTCCTCACTATTCTATGATACTCTATCAACGATACTATTGTTATTTTTGACCGAATCAGATCAAACCTAAAAGATATTAACAAAAAATGAAATACGCTTGAAAAAGCAATTGAAAAATCTATCGGAGAATCAGTTACTCGAAGTATCTATACCAGTGTTACGCTACTCTTCGTTCTCGTAACTATATTCTTCTTCGGACCAGAGTCTATCTCTGGGTTCACCCTCGTTATGATCTTTGGTACTATTGTCGGGACCTACTCATCTATATTCATAGCGTCTCCACTTCTCTACCAACTCAACAAAGACAAAAAGATTCAAAAGTATGTCAAAGCAGAGTACAATCCAGAGGATAAGATTGTAGTATAGCTTACATCAATAAAAAAGCGTAAGGGACACGAAAGTCTCTTAGCGCTTTTTTGTTTTAAACTCGTTTCTTTATAAATCGAGCAGTTTACGTAGCCACTCAAGCATATCTTCACCGAAGATAATAGTGACGACCACAATGACGACAGCAGCACATAATTTTCCCCATGCTTTTGCTCTCTTTTCTTTCGCAGCAAATATCATAGGGACGTGGCATTCACTACAATCGGTTCTTTCATGCTTTCCGCATGGAATTTTTCCTATGTCATCTATTTTTGACATTTAGTTCACCTTCTAACTGTTTTGGTTATAAGAGTCTATATTATATATTTTATAAAGATAGAGTCAATATTTGTGTGTTTTAATAAAAATTTAACAAAAATATTGCTTTTTATGTAATAGCTTGTTATAATATGTTTAATATTATATTAATAAGCTATATTATTATGCAAAATCAAACTACGGTGTGACAAAATCAAAGCTCAGAAGCAATTCTTAGACAGATGAGTATACTAGAACAAGCAGGAAAAGAACATGGTTTAAATCAAGTAGCTCAACCAGGAAAAGTGGTTGATGAAAACGCAGCTGAGGTTGCATCATTAGTGAATCCTGAAGAACTAAGCAAGGGTAGAGCACAATTAGACGCCATGCAAGAACTTGCTGATAAATTTTATTGAAAAACTGTAGATGAAGTTGAAGTATCTCCAGAAGTTTGAGATGAAAGAAAAATTACAGAACAAGATGTAATGATAGCATTACGTGCAAATGGTAATGATCTTGCACGCACTCATCAAGACTTAAGTTAATCAATATATCTTTTAAAAAAATATAAGTTAGATATAGCTTGTATTTTTTTTTGTGTTATATTTTTTATTTATTAAAATATCATCCTATAATTAAAACAATATATATGCTACAACACCTAGCCATTATAATGGACTGAAATAGAAGATGGGCAAAAACGCGGCTTTTGCCCGCTTTAGCATGACACAAAGCTGGTGCAGACAATGTGAAAACCATACTCGCGGCTGCACAACAGGAGTGAATCAAGTACTTGACTGTGTGGGCCCTCTCAACAGAGAATCTTCAGAAGCGATCAGAGAGTGAGGTAGAAGGGATTATTAAGATTATTGATAACATGGAGTCCTACCTATGAGAAGCACTTGAAAATAATGTTGTATTTAAAACTATTGGTGATATATCAAAACTTCCAGAAGCCTCTCAGAGAGTACTACAAAGAGTGAAAGAAAAAACAAAAGATAATAGCTGAATCACTCTCACCGTTGCACTCATATATGGCTGACAAGATGAAATAGTTCGGGCCACAAAAAAAATACTCGCAGAAAACAAAGATCCAGATACACTTACTACTCAAGAATTTAGAAGCTATCTAGATACTGCTTTTCTCCCAGTCCCTGAGCTGATAGTGAGAACTGGCTGAGATATACGCCACAGCTGATTTATGCTCTATGATAGCGCCTACAGTGAGTATTATTTCACTGATAAGTGATGGCCTGACTATGATGAAGAAGAGCTCGATAAAACGATAGAATTTTTTAATAAATCTAGACGTAACTTCGGTAAATAATTAATATAGATACATATGCTTCCAACTTGGTATAAACAATATAAAGATTTTATAGAAGAGAGTCTCGAGAAATATCTTGAAGCTTATTTTGAGCGACATAGCTACTCTGCTGGATGAGCAGAATTTAAAGAGGCTATACTCTACGCTGTAGCATGATGAAAAAAACTCAGAGCCATTCTCGCACTCGAGTTTTATCTGGTACTGCAAAATAAATCACTTTCAGATCTCATGAGTGAAATTGATTTTAAAAATAATAATATCCCAGATATTTTGAGACTCTGTCTGGCTATAGAATTTGTTCACAGCTACAGCTTGGTACACGATGATCTACCATGTATGGATAACGATATACTACGAAGAGGACAGCCAACAGTCTGGAAAAAGTATTGAGAACACCAAGCCGTACTCGTTTGAGATACCCTCAATTCACTCAGTTTTGAAATACTCTCAGAAATTCAAAACCCTGCTTTATCAGTAAAACTGAGTAGTCTACTCTCACGAGCTGTAAGTTTTCATGGTATGATTGGCTGACAGGTAGACGACATGTACTTTGAGCAAAATTGCGAGAAAATGTCTGTCTCAGATCTCACCAATCTTCACAATAAAAAAACATGAGCTCTTATCAAGCTTAGCGTACAGGGTGGAATACTGATTTCATGAAAGGTAGAATTTCTCCATACAATCTCATGATTTGGTGAAAAACTTTGACTTGCCTTTCAAATAAAAGATGATCTATTAGATGTAGAGTGAACCGTAGAACAAACAGGGAAGAGTGTAGGGTGAGAACAAAAAGGATTTGTTCACTTTATGTGAATTAATTCTGCCAGAGCTAAACTTACAGAACTCATAGATGATTGCCTCGTAACAGCGAAACTTCTCAAGTCTGATCATATTAGTTTTTTGGTTGATTATGTAGGGAAGAGAGTGAAGTAAATCATTTGTGATCTATTCATCAAGGTTGGTAAGCTACTCGTATATCTATTTCATAAGGCTTTATTATATCATCTAAATCAAGAATTCGAAAATTATAGTGATTTCATTGTTTATCAAAACATATTAGCTTTCAATTGTTAGATTTTCAGATTATCATAAATGAGTGATTGAGTCGCTCTGATTTTATCTTTTCTGAATAGTCAAAAACTCTCCCAATTATGGGAAAACCATATGCTTCTATTGCATCATTAACTTCGTCCTTTCCTTCTAATTCGAACGGATTAAATAATCACTCCCATCATTGAATACTACATAGAGCAGGTGGAGGATTGTTCTCTCAATTTAATTTTAAAATTTCTCATAAAGATATGTATCATCCAATATATTGCATGGTTAAATGACAATGTACTAGACTTTTTCTTTGGCCGTATTCTCAATATAAGTGATACCCAGAACTTTTAGATGCATTTCTATTCCCAAGATATAAGGCAATATAAATACGTCTCTTTATATCTTCTGAAAGCAAGTCTATCATGTCTATAATTTCATTTGATTCATCAGGTAAGTACCTATAGAGCGTATAGTCTGAAATAACTTTTTTCTGAGATATGCTTAACAGAGACATGATTAATTTAGATATAGTATATTGACAATATTATATTTATATTTTTAATAAAGTAAAATAAAAAAGTTCATCAATGTTTGATGAACTTTTTCTATGTGAGATGTATTATTTAATAATCTTATCAATAAGACCATATTTTTTTGCCTCTTCGGCTGACATGAAATTATCTCGGTCACAGTCTTTTTCAACCTTTTCGAGTTTTTGACCTGTGTGTTTCGCTAAGATTTTGTAGAGAACTTTACCAGTTCTAAGGATATGTTGAGCAGCAAGTTGAATATCTGTTGCCTGTCCTTCAGCTCCACCGAGTGGTTGATGGATCATAATTTCACTATGTGGAAGTGCATATCTGTGACCTGGTTCACCACCAGCAAGAATAATAGAACCCATACTAGCAGATAAACCAATAGAGATAGTATGTACTGGCGCTTTGATGTACTGCATAGTGTCATATATTGCCAAACCAGCTGTAACATGACCTCCTGGAGAATTTACATAGAGAGTAATAGGAGCTTTATTATCTTGTTTTTCTAAAAAGAGCAGTTGAGCAATAACAGTATTGGCTACCGCACTGTCAATCCCTTCACCTAGAAATATAACTCGATCTTCTAGAAGTCTTGAATATATATCGTAGGCTCGTTCTCCACTTGGAGTTTTGTCGATAACAGTAGGTATCAAGATAGATGTAATTGGTTCTGTTTTTGTTTTGTTTTCTATAAGCATGTTTTAGGGGTGCTAAATATATAATATGTTCTCAGTATATCATTTTTTGTCTCAGAGAAACATTTTTGAATAGATTTTAGTTTGACGATTTCATTGAATATCTAATAAACAAAGATATCAAGATAAATATAATAGCTGCTCAGATTATTGAATAGAGATAGTTGGTAAGACTAAAGTCTATGAAATCAGAACGAGAGAGTATCGCGTACGATCAAATGCTTGCTAACAGTATAGAGATAGCCACTCAAATACTCTGGAGATAGTTATATTCAAAAATAGCGTTTCTAGAAAGGCTATTCTTTCATGCCCCGAGCGTATGGTAGAGTTGAGATTTTCGGCCCTGAAATATCTTAAAAAACCGAATACATATTACAACACTGATAACACTAAACAACATGATATATCCGTAGAGCGTTTGTATGAGAGTAAGTATTTTTACCGAGATAGATTTTACTTGTTTGAGTATTTCATCGACTTCTATAAACGAAGCACTGCTTCATACTTTTGCAATAACTTCTCTCTTAAAATCTTGAATATCTTCTGATGGAACATTAGTCGCTACAAAATAGGTCTTTGGAAATTTTTGAAAATCTTCTGGATAGACTTGGAAAAAGAAAAATGGTGTCACACTTCATTGTAGGCTCTCACGTACATTGGTAACGGTGAGAGTTTTTTTGAGACCAAATACAAGAAATTCAACCTTGTCTCAGAGTACTATTTTAGAATCTTTACTAAATCATGCATCGATAGAAACTTCTCAAGAAGATATCTCAGCTACACCATCTATTACCTTAACATCTGGTAGAGCATTGTCAGTAATATTAAATTCTCGAGTAAATCTTCATCGCCCTGTTCGTACATTATTATTTTCAAGATGCTCTTCTAGCTCGACTCCATTTATTTCTGAAACTCGAGCTCGCAGTATTTTATAGGTATCTGTTTGTAGTGAATTATCAAGCTTATTATAACCCTCTTCATTGAGGTTAATAATAAATATATTCTTATCATTGTTTACGTCGAGATTGAGTCGTTCATAAAAATTTAAAAACAAAGTTGATATAAATATAAAGGCGCAGTATATAATAATAAAAGACAGTACGATAATACCAGAGAGATTTCATGGTTTGACGGTATTTCGAATCGCATCGTATTTAATAAAGCTTTGCGCTTTTACTCGAGCACCAAACACTTTATAAACAAGCCGCAATAATAATGAAATGACTGCTATGAGTATCACGATAGACAGTATAATAACTCAACTGGCTATCAGTGATCAAACCACACTATTTCATAGTAAATATCATACGGTAAATATACCCAGCAACACTAAGCAAACTTGTATGGCTACTTCTGATTTTTTGTAGATCTGTAAAAAGTTTTGTTTGAGTCCATCGAGAGGAGAATGAAATATAAACTTAAGCAGTGGAGCCAGAATAGAAACCACTAAAATAACAGCTCACAGATAGAGCCCAGTTGGAATACTCGATGCGTAGAGTATGAAACCACTCGAGATATCAAAACTACGAATTCATGCAAAT
>Ga0208544_10001273_pt1 | contig 17749 bp, 15 predicted proteins | sample DEB08_DNA_9_FD_184526 | JGI IMG/M metagenome (GOLD analysis project Ga0208544, IMG submission 184526) | Aqueous microbial communities from the Delaware River and Bay under freshwater to marine salinity gradient to study organic matter... | ecosystem: Environmental > Aquatic > Marine > Coastal ... | reverse complement strand
GGGTCGTGAAAATGACGATTCTTTTTTTTCGCAATCCCGTTCAGCGGCGGGCCGGCCGCTTCTTAGCGCCCCCCTTGGACGACCCCATCTGCTTGTCGATGAAGGCCGAACAGGCTTTACCGTCCGTGCGGGCGGTCTCGGGGAGGTCGATGCCCGCCTCCTCGGCAAGCCGCTCCGCGAAGGCCAGCTGCTTCTCGGAGGGGGGACGGGACGGAGCCTTCTTCATGGCGGCGTCGATCCAGGCGGACAGGTCACGAGATGACGCAAGCGCCGTCTCCGGGATCTCAATACCGGTCCGTTCTGACAGGTCCCGGGCCAGCCCGATCTGCTTCTCAGAAGGCGATGACGGGGCCCTATCACCCCGATCCCCCTCAGCCCGGCCCCCTAAATGCTCATCGAGAAATGCGCGGCATTTGGCGCTGTCGGTGGAAACCCCGGCGGGGAGCTTGATCCCCTTGCGCTCCGCGACAGATTTCGCCGCCGCGACCATCTTGGGGGTCGGCTTCGTCCCCTTCCCGATCGCGACCTGCTTGCCGGAGGCGGCGGCGATCCTGACGATCTCCACTTCCGTCTCCTTCAGGATCCGGGCCACCGCATCCTGGGCGGTCATCTTGCCCTTCTCGACGAAGTCGAAGGCCATCTCCCACTGCGCGGTGCGGGCCGGATCAACGACATTCGGGGATATCTCGATAAGCAGGTCGTAGAGGGACATGCCGCCCGGGCTCGGAGAAAGGGTTTTCCCCTTCCGGACCAGCTGCCCCTGGGTCAGGAGCCCCTTCACCACGTCGCCGCGTGTCGCGGGGGTTCCGATCCCTTTGGCCTCCTTAAGGCGCGCCCGCTTCTCGGGGTCATCCACCAGGCGCCACGCCTCCTTCATCACCTTGATCAGGGCCCCCTCGCTGTAGCGCGCGGGGGGCTTTGTCGTAACGGTGCGGACCTTTGCCAGCTGGATCAGCCCCTGCTCCCCGGGACGGATCTCCGGAAACAAGGTCTCCTCCTCCCCCGCCTTAAGGGCGGAGGCACCGGTGATCTCCTTCCAGCCCAAAACGAGCGGGACCCGGCCAGAGGCCCGGAAGGACCAGTCATGCCCCCGCCAGGGGACGGACATCTCAACCGTGGTCTGCCGGTACTCGAAGTCAGGCGCCAACGCCGCGAGGTACTGCCGCGCGATCATATCAAACAGGCGCGCCTCGTCCCCACTCAGGCGCGGGATCACGTCCGAGAACGTCTCGGCCGTGTTCGCGTTGGGGATGATCGCGTAGTGGGACATCCCCTCGAGCGCCTTATCCGAGAAATGACCCGTCTTCCCCTTCCGGATCTCCGGCTTTGAGAGCAGCCCCTTATGGGGGCTGAACGGGCTCAGACCGGTAAGCGCACGCACCATCTTCGGCACGTCAGCGATGTTATTTTCGGGGAGGTATTGGGCCTCACCACGCGGATAGGTGATCACCGTATGGGTCGCGTAAAGGGACTGCGCCACCGAGAGGGTCCGGTCCCCGGACCAGCCGAAACGGGCGGACGCGGCGGACTGCAGCGCGGTGAGGTCAAAGAGCTTAGGCGGCCCCTGCCGTCGCTTATCTGCCCGTGAGGAGATCGGCCCCTTATGGCCCGTCGCCGCCTGGGACAACCCGTCCGCGTATTCCCGTTTCAGGATGCGCCCCCTGAGCGGATCCGCCGCCTCAAGCGCCTCCTCATCCGCCTCCAGATCCTCCTCCGCCGGGTCCGGGTCCTCCTCCTTTATCACGCTGGCGGGCAGCCGCGCACAGGTCAGGGTCAGCGCCCCCGCGCTCACCTGAACATCGGCGTCGATCTCATAAAGGTCCCGCGGCTTGAACTCGAGGATCTCCTTCTCCCGCTTGCAAACGATCCCGAGAACCGGGGTCTTTACCCGGCCGATCCCGATCGCCCCCTTCTGACCCGGAGGCTTCAGGGTCACCGTAGCTGTCCGGGTCAGGCTGAGGTTCGTGACCTGATCCGCCTGCTCGCGGGCCTGACCCGCCATATACAGGCCGTGAAACTTCTCATTAGGATGAAGATTCGCAAAAGACTCCTGAAGGGATTTAGGGTCCTCCGCGTTAAAGATGGCGCGCTTCACGGTGCCACGGAAGCCGATGAAATCGACGATCTCCCCGCCGATCAGCTGCCCCTCCCGATCACAGTCCGTTGCGATGATGATCGTGTCCGCATCCGCAGCCGCAGATCGTATATCATTGAGGAGCCGTCGCGTGTCCGCAACCGGAGTCTTCTCGTAGAACTTACCCGGCCACAGGAGGGTTGCGGACCAGTCCTTCCAGTCATCACGCACGTCGTCTGGCTCCTTCAGGGTCAGGATATGACCCCGAGCCGGAAGGACCACCCCGTACCTCGAGCCCACAGCCGCCTTGATGGCTTTAGCCTGAGACGGCTTTTCGCAGATGACGACGGACTTTCCCATACGGACCCCCTGGGCTTGATTGCGGACCACGAACATCTATGACTGAACGATAGCCGATATGGAATCGTTTTTCGCAAATTATTTTGATTTAGACAAGGGCCGGTTCCGACAACCCGATCCGCTCTATCGGGGCGAGCCCGCTCAGCTCGGCAAGCGGCATCGCCGGATCCCGCTCAAACCGCGCATCCGCGAGGGTTATCCGGATGTTCGGGTTCGCCCGAAACGCCTGAGCTACCCGGAACTCCAAAAGGGACTGTCTCATCGCCGAGCCGAACGGCACGGCAGAGTCGAGATGAATCGTCAGGGCCCGATCAAGGCACAGCCCGCGTGACAGGTCCGCCTCCGGCGAGAAACAGCCCAAAAGGTTCTGATCCCGTCCCGCGACGTTCTCGGGGCCGTCCTCAAGATAATCCGCCTGCGCGTCAATCAGGCCGCAGACCGCTTCAGCCAGCTCCTCATGCACGATCAGCACAGACCCGTTCTGAATGAGCGGGGCAGACCGTTCCGCTAACGCCATTGACGGGTGACGCCTGAGCGCCTCCGCCAACGCCTCCACCCCCTTCTCATGCGTAACCCCGAACCGGCCGATGTCTCGGCCGAGCCGGGCGCACCACGCGGCGTCAGGCGTCCCGTCCCTTATCGGCGACCCGGCCTTGTAGATGCGCAACGCCCCTGTAGGGTCGGAATGGAACTCCGCCTCCAGCTCCATCAGGTCTCCGGGGTCGCCCTCATCAAGAAGTCCCGAACGCACACCGATCGTGTCAGAGAAGGCGGGTCGGCCACGTAGCCAGCCCCGTATCAGATCAGGGTCCGACGTTTCGGGAGGTCCCGGAAGGGAGGCGGGGACACGAAAAGGACCGGGGCCCCGCGCGCCTTGGGTGAGCGGTTGAAAAAGGGGCGCTGCCAGCATGGCCCCGTACTCACCGAACCTAACGACGCGGTCCGGGATGCGGAAGGGGCCGTCCGGGTCGAACACGTCCTGCGCACCGAAGGCCTTGGGGGCCGCCTTGTTCGAAGGCTTACCCGTCACCTCTGCGCGAGGCGATACGTTCTGCGGGGCGCTGGCGGGGCCCCTACGGGCCTGAGCCGGCGCGGCCCTCATCTCTGGCGCGCCCGGGTCGGTTAGTGAGATGATGATCGCCCCGAGCGCCCGACTTAAAAGCTGGTCGCTCGTCCCCCTTTCAACCGCCCCGCCGAGGATCCGGACCATCTCATTCGCGGCGTCCTGCGCCGTATCAAGCGTGATAGAGCCGATCAGCTCAACAAAGAGGGGCTGCTCTCCGGGGATCAGTCTTTTCAGTTCAGCCTGCTTTTTCACACGCTCTAACGGCCCGCCCAAACGGCGTGACAGGACGTCTGTTATCATGCCGCGCCCGGGTTTTGTCCGTATCGCGCTCATCATCGCTTTGAGAGCGTTTTCCGCCGATCCGCTCTTGAGGGCCGAGACGACCCCATCAGGATCATCAGACATAAGACCCGGGGCGACCGGGCTCAAAGCCCAGCCCCCTCAGCACACAGGGTGACCACGTTCTCAAAGGCGAGGTCGGTCCGACGCTTCAAGGTTCGCACCTCCCCATCCGGCCCCATAAGGACCCGCTTCTCAGAGCACTGGATCCGGCCCTCAAATTTCCGAAAGTGGGCCGTACTTCGAATGGTCGTGTCCGGACCGGACAGGTACTGCCCGAAAATGTTTATTATTTCATTCTCGTAAAGCTCGGACGAGAGGAAATCATAAAGGTCCGATTCCGCCACCTCGATCCCATCCGTCCCGAAAAGGTATCCCGTACACCCCTCCCCCACAGAGACGATCACCATATGCTCGTCCACCCGCTTGAACCCGGTGTCCACCTCCTGATGAGAGAACCTCAATCCAGCCATAATCAGACGATTACAAAACTCATGATAGTCGTGCCTAAAAAGCTGAACCATCGTGATCCCGTTTTCGCCCGCCTCTTCAAACGGCTTCATCACCATTTCCATCTCTCCCGCTAAGTCCATACCCCATCAGAAAGGGAGTTCTGGTTGTCCTGTATCCTGCTCCGGTACGGGTGACGGCCCTCTAGCCTCACCCTCTTTCGTCTTCTCCCCCTTCGGGGTCACATGCTTAAAGGAGATCGTGTTGATCGCCTTCTCATCGCTCTCCATCTTTTCGACCAGGGCGTTCCCGATGCGAGCGTCCAGGGTGCCCGCAACGGAAAGGTAGCCGATATCGACGTTCCGCTCCTGACCGATCCGCCAGATCCGGTCCTCGATCTGAATCATGTTCGAGGGGGTCCAGTCCGGCTCAACAACCCTCATCCGGGCGGACGCGGTCAGCGTGATCCCGGTCGCCCCCGCAAGGCTGATGATGATCCCCCGGACATCGTCATCCTCCTGGAACTTATCAATAATAAGTTGACGGTCGGTCGCCTTCACGCTGCCGTCATACACCAGAAAGGCGCCACGGCGCCACTTCTCGGCCGCATCATGAATAACCCGGATCACCTCCTTATGATGCGCGAACACCACGGTCTTGGTCTGGTTCTCTGGCGCCATGTCCTTCTCGTCCTCCAGCTCATCGATGATGAACTTGGCACAATATGGCGCTTTGACCAGTCCTAAATTGGCACGCACACGTGCGAGCTCATTAAAACTTGGCGTATCAGGATCCACAAGTGATATCGCGTTTATCACCGCACCGGCCTGCTCGCTCTCCCCAACCCTGACGTCCAAGTTTGACACCTGAGCGACGAGAGATTGAAGATCCGCCTCCGCTTCGCGCAGGAGCGCCTTATCCTCCCTCGTGAGCCGGACCGGGATATCGAGCGGCGTGCGAAATTTCGGAGGCAGATCCGTATCCCTCTTGAGACGCCTGATAAAGGAGCCTGAGCCGCGAAGACGGAGCTGAAGCTCCGTTTCTCGCATCGGCTTCCCCGCCATCGGGATGATCATCTCGACCTCCCGGTTCCCGCGTCTCTGCTTCTTCTTGATCAGGAACGGGGGCTGGTACCGGTTAAGGAAGATCTCGCGCGCCTTGGGGCCCCGGCCCCAGATGTCCGGGCGAGAGGAGGTGAGAAGGGGCCACAGCTCAGAGACCCGGTTCGGTTTTGGGGTTCCGGTCAGGTGGACCAGCTGCCCCCGGTCCGACATCGGGATCATCCGGTCCCCGTCAAGGTCCAGAAGGTCCCCCAGAACCGCCTTTGTTCGCTGCGCCTCCTCATTTTTCAGATTATGCGCCTCGTCAGTGAGGATAAGATCCCAGTGTCGACCGTGAAGGCGCTCACGATTTTTCTGAAGAATGTCATAGTTTATCACAACGACGTTGGAGTCGGGAAAACTTGACCCCTCAGCATAGTCGACGGTCAGGTCACGATTGACCATCCACTTGTCGATCTCCCGGGTCCATTTGATTTTCATGTTCGCCTGACAGATGACCAGAACGTTCGCGGTGTCAGGTTTCGCATTCATCAGCCCGATCCCCTGTACCGTTTTTCCCAGCCCCATATCATCAGCGATGATCCCGGATTTACCAGATTGCGCAATCTGCTGAACCCCCAGCTTCTGAAAGGGGAGGTAGTCGATCCCCTCCGGAACCGGAACGCTGAAGTCAGCCGGGGCCTCCTGGGCCTTGGATAACTTGATGTTCGTAGCCGCTGTCCGGGTAAGCTCCTTCAGCATCAAAAGCGCCTTATCGGTCATAAAACTCTCGAGGTTCCCGGCAACGAAGGGGTCCCTGGTCCGGTAGGGGCGGGTTCCGAGCTTCTGCGCGAGCGCCTCAGGCGGGTTCTCTATCGGGAGCCAGCCGGCCTGCTCAAGCGCCTGAATACGCGCGGGATGATCCGCGTCACAGTTGGCGACGAAATCCTCCCTGGCCGCGCCTACCGCGAGAGCACGTTTGCCAGCGGAAACCCCGGTCCTCTGACCAAGAAAACGCTCAAGGCCGTCTTCAGGTAGGCGCTCCGAAAAAGCAGCCTGCGCCATGTTGCGCGCGTCCCGAGTAGCCCCCACCCCGAACCGGTGATTGAGCAGCGGAACAAGATACACGGGCGCTCCGCCGATAACGGGGGAGTTTGTCCATATTGAGACTCCCTCCTCCTCCTTGAAGGGGCTTAGGCCCTGGAGCTCAAGGAATCGCCTCAGCTTTGGAGACATCGTCTCAGGAGGGCCCGAAACAACCGCGTTATACCTGGGCTGGTCCCCTTTGAAGCGGGATTCCTTCACCTTTATGTTTATCCTCAACGCCATCAGGCCACCTCCACAAGTTAATTTAAGACATACGTAAAAGGCATGAAAACGCCAAGTTTTTCCTTTAGTATTAACGATTTTCGCAGGAGTCTATAGGTGTCGAAATCACCAGATCGATCCCATTATGAACCTGTAAGCAACCTAATTTTACGAGGTGTTACTATTTTTTTTTGAAAGCCATTTGACAGTTCCTATTTTTTTTCTCATATTTAATCACATAAATTCTTGCCTTCATACGAGGGGCAGGAGAATGCTCTAACGGGGTTACGCCCCCACATGACGAGGAAAACATTATGTCCGCGCAAGCAATCACCGCAGATCTGAAAGGCTCAACGACCATCTCGGGCGCTTCCGGATACGGACACAACGCCGGGATCCGTTTCTCAAAGGAGATTATCACGCCTGAACAGGCGCGGACCTATCTTATGACAAGAGCGGAGGGGTACGATCCGGACGTTAAAAAGTCCGTCGCCGAGACCCGCGCTATCGCGACATACGCTGAGGCGATGCGGGTGGGGGGCTGGATCAATAACCGGATGCCGATCATTTTTGACCAGGACGGACATCTTGTGGACGGGTCGCTTCGCCTCGAGGCGTGTATCATGGCGGACACGGAGTTCGAGACGCAGGTGGCACGAAACGTGCAGCGTGACACGCTGCATACGATCGACCAGCATCGGCGTCGCTCCTACACGGGTGTCCTTGAGTCGCGTGGTGTCCGCAACGCCGGATCCGTGCAGCGGACCATGTCCAAACTGATCCGGATCGAAAACGGGATACTCGGAAAACAGAACGTCCCGATCAGCTGGTCGCGTTACGACCGGGTCTTCTCGGCGAACATCAATCTGCTGGAGGCGGTTAGGATCGCGGAGGAGATGCGCGGAAGCCAGCTCCACTCTACGCCACGCCCCGTCCTGATCTTCATGGCGCTCAAGGCCGGTCTTCGTCGGGAGATCCGAAAGTTCATGGCCGCGCTGAGCGATCCGGAAGCGTTTGATCCCACGAACCCGGCCGTTATCCTGGCCAACCAGATGTCGACGATCCGGGAAAACGACGGGGTCATGGACGTGGATAAGGCGCTCGCCCTCGGGATCCTGGCCTTTAATGACTTTCTTGACGGGGTGTCACGCCGCAAGCCGTACAGCTGGGAGCCGAACTACGGTGAGGGTCGGGTCAAAGACGGGCTCATCACGAACTGGAAGCTGGTTCAGAACAGCGCGCCGGAAAACCTCGGCCTGCCTAAGATGAACGGGTATCAGGGGCTTGATGAGGGGCGTTTCGACACCGGACTGAATGCGGACGACTTCTCGGGGCGCCTCGTTGACATCATCCGTGAGGGGATCGAGTCGGATAACGATGAGGAAATCATCGAGACGCGGCTGGTAACGCCGGAGATGGCCGAGGCGTGGCTTAATACCCTCAACGACCAGAACCGTAAGATTCAGCGCAGCCACGTCGAGATGATCGTCCGCGACATCCGCGACGGGAACTGGATGGTCAACGCGCAGCCGATCTGTTTCACCGGAGACCCGGACTCCACGGATCCGGATAACAAATGCCGGCTCCTGAACGGTCAGCACCGTCTGGAGGCGTGTAAGCAGGCCGGGATCCCGATCGAGATCCCGATCGCAAAGAACGTCCCTGAGGCGGCATTTGCGACCTATGACATCCACGCTAAGAAGACCCATAAGGGGGCTGAGAGCGGGGCCAGAACGGATGACCGCGTCCTTAAGGCGGCGGCGAAGATCCAGTGGCGCCGGGACCAGGGGCACCCGTCAACCCATAAGCTGACCCCGTCGGCGTCAGAGATCGTGCGGACAATCAACGCGCACCCTCATCTCGCGGACGGGTTCGCCCGGGCGCGTCGCATGAAGGCGTTCGGTTCGGCCGGCGTGATGACATACCTGATTTATATGATCACACAGGAGCACAAGGAGATCGGGGAGCAGTTCCTTGATGATCTGGAGACCGGTGAGGGGCTTAAGCGCGAGAACCCGGTCATCAAGGCCCGGACCAACGCGATCGGACAGCGGGGCAAAAGGAACCGTAAGGAGACCATTAAGGACCTTGAGGCGGCCTGGAAGGAGTATAAGCGCTACAAGGGGATCCTGGTGGAAGAGGAGAACCCGTACCTCGCTGAGAGCTCACAGGATGACCTGTTTACCGAATAGGGCCGATAGGGCCCTTGAGGGGATGACGTGTGGGGGGGCTTCGGGCCCCCTACTCCTTTTCAGCCCCCCTCACCAGGAGGGCACCGATAACCCCGGGACCACCGACCAGCCGGTCGGCGAGCGCGCAGATCGCTCCCGCATCGTCAGGCTGCGCCCCCATCAGGGCCAGACGCCGCAGCGCGCCCGCACGGACGCGTTCACGCGTTTGGGGGGAGCTGAGCTGCGCCGCGGCCGATTCCGGGCTGTGCCCGGCCCGGGAGGCCAGCTCATCCGCGACGATCTCAAGCTCCGCCCTGCCCGTCTCCGAGAAGGTCAGCCACGGACAACTCCTCAGCATCAGGTCCGCGATCAGGGTCTCCTCAACGAGCGCCTGAACGGTCCGGTCCGAATACAGGTCCGCCCCCTGACCGAGGGCGGGGGACCACAGGAGCAGATGAGAGGAGACCGCACATGCGATTAAGGGGAGTCGTCTGACGCTCATTGGCCCGCCTCCCCGGACCAGGTGTCGCGCAGGTCCGGGATCAGCAGCCAGCTCATCATCTCGTCCGGGGACCGATCAAGTCCGGCGAAGGCGCATAAGGAGGGGGGGCTGTCGATCTGATAACCGCCCATGAGCTGTCCGACCCGGGTCTGAACATACCCGCTCAGACGGGTGTCCACAAAGATCCCGCTCATGTCTGTTCGTGCGTACTGCCGCGGATTGTTCGGGTCCAGGGTGGTTGTAGCCCCGCCATCAAACCCGTTCCAGAGCCTACCGTTATTCCCGGAACCGCTGCCCCTGAAGCCGTCGCCGGACAGGATCAGATACGGGGTCCGCACCCCGACGAACCGGGGGAGGGATACGACCTCGGAGGCCGGGACCAGACGGGCGACATAGCCATATGAGCTCAGCTTGAGCATCAGTTCGTCCTCAAGCTCGCTCGCACCGATAACGTCCCGCCTGATCTCATCACAGGCGCATTCCACCCGTGAGGCGATGAGGAGGTGTGCCAGCACGTTGATCACCTCGTTCGCCTGAGCCGCGGTGTTGAAGACACCCTCCTCGATCAGCGTCTCACCCTCCCTCTCCCTCTCTATGCGATCGGCGAGATACCGGATCCGGTAGTTCGGGTAGGACGGGTCCGTCTGAGCGGCGGCCAGAACCGGGGTGAGTCCGGTTATGGCCGCGAGTGCGCCGCGTATTATTAGGTTTCGCAATTCCGGTCTCCTCGTCATTTCAACGGGGAGGATACCCCGAACTGCTCTTGCGAGAAATAAAAAAGATTCCCCTCTCCACACTCAGGTGAGCAGGCCAGCGGCCGGGCGCAGATCCTCAACCATCATCTGCAGGGTCCGGTTCCCCCTGAACTCGTTAATGCCCGGCTTACCCAGGACGTCTACGGCCGACCCCCTGAGAGCACTAATCGCATCCGCAAGCGGCGTGCCGACCACGTTCCAGATGAGACCGTCAATCGTCGCGGCCCCCTCCCCCAGGATGAGCTTGAAGTGCTTGTCCTTCATGATCCGGATGTCACGCAGCTCCGCGCCCCGCAGGATGATCACCGGTTCGGGGTTTGCGGTCCCGAAGGGGCTCAGCGGGGCCAGCGCCTCGATGTCCTGAACCCGCAGCTCCCGCAGGGATAGATCAAGGTCAGCCTCCGAGACGACCCCGACCCTGAAATAATCGCTCCTCTCGATCTCCGCGTCCAGGAAGGCCCGGAAGGGCCCCATCTGTTCTGGGGTCAGCGTGAGCCCCCCGGCCATCCCGTGCCCGCCCCCCTTAATGATCAGGCCGGATTTTCGTGCCGCGATGATCGCGTGCCCGATGTCGAAGCCGGGGACGGACCGGGCGGACCCCTTGAGGTTCCCCTCATGATCCGGGGTCAGCACGATCGCGGGCGCGTCAACCGCCTCCCGGACCCGAGCGGCGGAGATCCCCACGACCCCCTCATGCCCCTCAACGACTGCGATCATGGAGCGACGCGTCACGCCCGGCTGATGCCCCACGGCCTGAGTAAGGGCCTGCTCCGTCGCCTCCGCCTCCAGATCCCTGCGTTCCTGATTGAACTGATGCAACTCCTCAGCGAGCCGCGCCCCCTCCTCCGGGTCGTCCGTGATCAGGCAGCGTGCGCCGAGTGTCGGGTCGGCGATCCGCCCGCCGGCGTTAATGCGGGGGCCTAACCGCCACCCGCAATCCTCAGCGGTGATCGGCTGATCGGTCTTCACCCCCGCCAGCTCCGCAAGCGCGGCGACGCCGGGCCGGGTCCGTGCGGTCAGGTATGGAAGGCCGCGTGTCACGAAGGCCCGGTTCAGACCGGTTAGCGGGACCACGTCACACACGGTCCCGATCGCGACCAGGTCAAGAAGTTCCATAAGGTTGGGCGCAGAGCCGGGGCGCCCAACCTCCCCGTTAAACCAGCCCCGTTTACGAAGTTCGCGCGCGACGGCCACGCAGAAGATGAAGGTCATGCCCGCCGCGCAGAGGTGACCGAATCCCGGCTCCTCGTCCTGTCGGTTCGCGTTGATCACCGCGATCGCCTCCGGGATCTCCGGCTCCGCCGCGTGGTGGTCTATCACGATCACCTCCAGCCCGGCCGCTTTCGCCGCCGCTAGCGGCTCGAAGGCGGTGATCCCCGCATCGAGCACGCAGACCGTCACGCACCCGTCCTCCTTCATCCCGATAAGTCCGGGCGTGTTCGGCCCGTACCCCTCCGAAATCCGGTCCGGGATTCGCAGGGGTACGTCCTGGACCCCCAGCAGGCGGAGGAACCGGATCAGGACCGCGGCGGAGGTCGCCCCGTCCGCGTCGTAATCCGACCAGACCCCGATACGGTCGCCTCCGCTGATCCGGTCGGCAAGGTGCGAGGCGCCGACGTCCATGTCCCGGAACCGGGACGGGTCCGGCATCAGCCCCCTGAGCGTTGGGGTCAAGAACGCCTCCGGCGTCACGCCCCCAAGCTCGCGCCCGGACATCAGACGGGCCGCGAACGGGTTGAGCCCCGCCCGCTCAAGGGAGCTTGCACGGGCCTGGTCCTGCCCGCGCGCGCGCCAGGCGCGCCCCTTCAATGACAGGGGGGTGGTTGGCTGAGGTCTCATGTTCATGCTGGTCTCCATAAATTTGCGAAAATAATGCTTCGTATTATCATTTTTCGCAACCCATAACCGTACGAACAAAAAAAAGGCCGCCCCTGGGGGCGGCCCTTTGCGTAACGTAGGGATAAGATCAGAAATCGAAGCCGAGGCCCAGATGCAGACCGGTACGTTCCGCTCCACCGTCTGCACGCCCGTACTGCGCACCAACATCAGCGTGCATGTTGCCGGTCAGGTGATAGCGTGCACCCACCTCCAGCAGGTTGGCATCAGCCGATCCGACGTTCTGGAAGTGAGTCAGCTCACCGTTCAAGGACAGATGATTGCCCAACGCATAATCAACACCGGCGGAGATGCGATAAACGTCCTCGTCATCCGTATCTACGAGCAGCTTACCGAACACGTCGGCGTCACCGAACGCCATCCCGCCCTCGACACCGATCAGAAACTGATCCGCGTCCGAACCGCCCATCTTGCGGTACTCATAAAGCGCTACCGGACCGGCGACGCCGGAGAAGCGATACCCCAACTCAACGTCCGCCCCGGTCATGCCGGTACCGTCCGTGTCGGAAGTCATCAGCTCCATGTCGTATGCGAAGCCTGTCTCATAGGCGCCGGACAGCCCGAAGGTCAGGCCATGCGTGTCAACGCCTTCGTCACGGGTATACTCATACTTGGTAACCGCGTAAGCGTCCTGTGCGGAGGCCATACCGGCCAAGGTGGTCAGGGCGGTCGCGCCCATGGCGACGGCCATGATCAGTTTTGAAGCGAATTTCATTCTGCTATCCTTTCGGGGATGTTTGCGAAAACTGAGATATGTCGAGGCCGGCCGGAGTGCAATCAGTAATGCGAATAATGATCTCACTGTATCTTCCTCGCCACATTAACATCTTCCACCCCCTGAAGAGAGGTGGATTTCCGGCGTCACGGCAGGGGAGTTGACCCCCGCCGGTCCGCTGGGAGTTGACGGCTCATCGGGCGCTAACGCGTTCCCCTCCCCGTCCAGCAGCGGCGTGTTCCTCCGCTGTCGTGCTTCGTCCCCGCGCAGGGCGCGGTTCAGGATGTTGATCGCCGCGTTGTGGTCGGCGTTTGCGGCGTGGCCGCAGGCGGTGCAGACGAAGGTCGCTTGGTTCTTGCGACTCCCCTCATCCACGTGCCCGCACTCGGCGCACTCCCGGCTCGTGTTCCGGGCCGGGACCTTCACCAGGACCCCGCCCGTCTCCTCCAGCTTGTAGCTGAGGAGCAGCTCGAACTGATACCAGCCCACGTTCAGGATCGCCCGGTTCAGGCCGGACTTGGCCGCGACGTTGCGGCCCGGCTCCTCGATCGTCCCGGCCGCGGACCGGGTCATGTTGAGGATCCGCAGGTCCTCGATCGCCACCAGCCCGAAGGTCCGGGCCAGATGCGTGGTCAGGACGTGGGCGAGGTGCTTGCGCGCCCGCGCATTTTGACCCCGGAGCTTGGCGATCCGGCGCCGCAGCAGCCCGTACCGCTGGGACCCGCGGGTCCGGCGCGCGAGCTTGCGCTGGAGCCGGCTGATCAGCCGCTCCCGGCGCGCCACCGTCTCCGGCAGGTGCCAGACGGACCCGTCAGAGAGCGCGAACGGGATCGCGACCCCGCGGTCCACCCCGGTCGATCTCGCCGGGACCGGTCGGGCCTCCACCTCGCAGCGCAGCGCGATCGAGACCTGCCAGGCCCCGTCGGGGCCGCGCCGGACCGTGGCGTTTCGGATCTCCACCGCCCCGTCCGCCCGCTCCCGCAGGGGGCGGGTGTCCCGGTACCGGACCCAGCCGATCTTCGGGATCCTCACCTCGGACCATTTCCCGTTGAGGCGGCGGACCGCCACCTCGCGGCCCACGTGGCGGAACGCGTCATGAAGCCCCTTCTTGCGCGGGGTCGGGAACCGGGCCCGCCCCTCGAAGAAGTTTGTGAAGGCGCGGTCCAGGTCGATCAGGGCCTGGTTCTGCGCCGTCTGGCTCACCGCCCCGATCCAGTCCACCTCCCGGCGCAGCGCCGACAGCTCCCCGGAGAGCCCCTTTGAGCCGAAGCTCCGGGACCGGCCGCCCCGGTACGGGCGACCGCCCCAGGTCCGGCGCTGCTCAAGGGCGAGGTTGTAGACGAGGCGGACCACGCCGGCGGTCCTCGCCAGCAGCGTCAGCTGCTCGGGCGTCGGATAAAGCCGGTAGACATGGGCGCGGTGAACTTGCATATTCGCAAACGTACCGTTTGGTCAGAGAGGGCGCAAGATGGAATATCGCAAAGGCCGACAAGTGGTGTCGGCGCTCCACGTACATTTGGTCTTCGTGACCAAGTACCGGCGTGGGGCGCTGGATGACGACGCCCTGTCCCGGCTCAGGGACACGTTCGCGGCGGTCTGCGCCGACTTCGGGGCCCGTCTCGTGGAATGCGACGGGGAGGCGGATCACGTCCACCTCCTGCTGGAGTACCCGCCAACGGTGACGTTGGCGCGGCTGGTCAACTCCCTGAAGGGGGTCGGGTCCCGGCTCCTGCTGCGCGACCGGCCGGAGCTGCGGCGCTTCGCGCAGAAGGGGCTCTGGTCCCCGTCCTATTTCGCCGCAAGCTGCGGCGGAGCGCCGATCGAGATCGTGCGAAAATATGTCGCCAACCAAAGGTCGGCGACATGAATCGTCTCCTATCCCTCCCCGCCCTGAAGGACGGGGCTTCCCGTAGGTTAGGGTGAATCGATGAAATTAATTAAGAAAAAATAACAAAACGTTGAATTTGGGTCTAAGTATATCAATATAATTTAAGTCATTCTTTTTCTAATGTGACGAAAGGCAGGATGAGATGGGCTATGAGGCCGCACTTTTAACAGACGAGATGCGCACCCGGCAGGCGGTGATTCAGCTTGCGGACGGGAACATGTTCGCTCCGCTGGCACCGGACCCCGCACACATGAGCCCGGAGGCGATCGCTTGCGGGCTTGCGAACGCGTGCAGGTTCGGGGGGCAGACCCGTAAATACTACTCTGTCGCACAGCACAGCGTGCTGGTGGCCGCGCTCGCGCCGAAAAGGCTCGACGTTCAAAAATACGCCCTGCTTCACGACGCGGAGGAGGCGTTCGGGCTTCCTGACCTCCCCACCCCGATGAAACCGTTCTTCCCCCAGTTCGTCGAGGCTCAGGGCCGGATCGGTGAGATGGTTCTCGAAAAATACGCGGTAAAAGCGACCCTCAAAGGGCTTGTGAAACCCTATGACACGCTGGCTCTCGCAATAGAGAAGCGAGACCTAAAGGAGACCTCGGACGGCTACCTCCATGACCTCCCCACGCCCCCGGAGCATATCCGGATCCGTCCGCTCACCCCACGCCCGGCAGAGCAGCTGTTCCTGGCCGCGATGAGGACAGTTTTCGAGAAGGGTCTCCCCATCGACCGGGGCTGGCTCTGCGCGCATCCGGGCTTCGAGGTATGGGGGCGTCACGCATGAGGCTAAGTTTTGATGCGGACCACGTCCGCCGCTTGTTGGGGCTGAGCCTGGACGCCCAAAAGCGCTCACCCGTCCTGGACCAGGTGCTTGACCCTGACCTCTGGCGGAAAGACCTGCCGGCGGCACGACGCGCCCTGCTGGACAAGGAGGTGGAGGAGTCCGGGCTCGCCTTCTCGGCCCGCGCCGATGACGTTGATCCGGACCGGATCGGACCCGGCCTCATCCTGGTCGGCGACCAGGGCGTTTACCTGATGTGCAACGTCCCGATTGAGGAGGTTAAGGCGGCCGGGGTCGCGCATGTCGCTTACGCGGACCAGGTGAACCCGGAGCTGCTCGATTTTGAGGACTGGTGGGGCGCGAAGCGGGAAAGTTTCGGGGCGGATGACGGGACCGTCTTCATTTCTGAGCAAATGTTCCGCAGCGCGCTAGAAAAGACCCCTACCGGCGAGAAGCTCCTGCTCGAGGTTAACGTAAACGAGATCGGCGTTATCGCGCCGGAGGGCGGACGGGACGGTCCTGACCTTTAACGGTTTTGATAAGTTCGGGGGTTCTGTTGCCAGGCCCCCCGAGGCCCCGCCTGCCGGTGCTATCCGTCAGGGCTTGAGGTGGTTCACCCGTACCGCTTAAGCGGCGAGGGCACGAACCGGAGCATGATTTGCGTTTGCAGTTGCTCTTTTCGGACCGATAACGGTGGTACCTCACCGGAACAAAGCTAACACCTTTTAACGCCTGTCGATCCTATTTCGGCCCCATCAAAAACCATCCGCTCAGCTTGCGCCTCTGTTCGGGACATCGGCGAACCGCAGGTCCCTTCAGATGGTTTATGGTGGAGCCGCCGGGTACCGCCCCCGGGTCCAGAACGTCTATTCCGAGCGCGTTTATGCTCATAGTCTTGCAACGCTCCCTTGATACGTCACAGTCAAAGGTGGGGTCAATACATTTTTTCGCATTTCTTGACAGCCGCCCCTAACGGTGCGAAAAAAGAAATGATCTTCAGGGGATGATGAATGATGGACATGACGGGGACCTACCTTTTCGGAGCGAGCTGCGAGGCGACACAGGCGGATCAGGAGGCGCAGGTCAGCATCATCCTTTCCACCTTGAAGCAGGTGGCTGATGCCGATGCGCCCCTAACGATCGGCCTGACCTCTCACGGGGTTCGCCTGATCACCTGGCTGATGGATCTCGGAGCCGCGCCGGGCCGATACCAGGCCTCTAACGTCATCCGGATGATCGGGGCAAACCGGCCGATGGTTAACTTTCTGATCACCCCGGAGGTGGCGGAGCACATGCGTGCCCTCGTGGAGATCGGGGAGGCCCGTCATCGGGCCGGGGCCCTTAACCCCGACGCGATCCGGATCCACTGACCGGATGCGCCCGCTCAGCGACGTTCAGAACTTCAGCCAGAACGGGATCACCTTATATCAGGGGTGCGCCCTTTCTTTGCTTCCCCGTCTGAGGGGGCTCGCGAACCTGATCGTTACGGACCCACCCTACAAGCTCACGTCCGGGGGGCGTAACGCTCAGGTGATGTCGGGGATATTCTCGCGTGACCGTTACGACAACTCCGGGGATCTGATGAGATCGGTCGGATGGTCCGAGTTCGCGGGGCTCCTTCTGGACGCCTGTGTGCCGGACGCGGACGCTTACGTGATGGCGAATGACAAGCAGATCTTCGCCGCACACGCGGCGATGATAGCGGCGGGCTGGAGGTGTCACAACCTCCTCGTCTGGAACAAGGGGGCCCCTACCCGCAACCGGTGGTACATGAAAGAGAACGAGTACACCCTCTATCTGTGGAGGGGGCGGGCCAAGACGATCCGAAACCCCGGCTCAAAGCAGACCTTCAGCGCTGCGCGCCCGGACCGGGCCGAGAAGATACATGACACCCAGAAACCGGTCTCGCTCTTTGAGCACTATATCCGGAACTCCTCTGATCCGGGAGATATCGTGCTGGACCCGTTCGCCGGGTCCGCCGCGACCCTTGTTGCTGCTCTCCGATCGGGACGTCGCGCCGTGGGGATCGAGCTGGACCCAGTGAATTACGCGAGGGCGGTGTCGCGACTGGAACGGGAGTGCGAAAAAATGGAGAAGGATAAGGCGCCCAGCTGATGGGCACCGACTTGAACCCGGCCGAAAATCCACCCCTCTTAAGCGGGTAGATGGTGTTAAACGCAACAGCTTCGCCTTTCAGGAAGACGGGGTGCAGTCTCAGCGGCCCGTGCGCAAAAATCCTCGCCGCACGCGCCGGATGAGAAGTTTCGGGTTGCACACGTTTGCGAAAAACAATTATTCTTTGATGATCAGAAGGAGAAACCGATGAGTGACGATAAGGATGCGGCATACAACGTGGCCGCGGATGAGATTACCCAGTTCGTTGAGCGGGCGGAACGTCTGGGCGCTG
>Ga0208544_10001271_pt1 | contig 17754 bp, 18 predicted proteins | sample DEB08_DNA_9_FD_184526 | JGI IMG/M metagenome (GOLD analysis project Ga0208544, IMG submission 184526) | Aqueous microbial communities from the Delaware River and Bay under freshwater to marine salinity gradient to study organic matter... | ecosystem: Environmental > Aquatic > Marine > Coastal ... | reverse complement strand
TTTTCCAGATGGAGTAAACAGACGAGTTAAAACGTCTGATATAATTCATGTTTTTGTTTTGCTCGTTGAAATATTTGGAAAAGACTGACTGCTGGATTGATCGATAACTTCCATTCTATCACGTACCTGAGCACCGTCATCTTCTTGAGCAAAAGTCGGAAGAAAACTCAGTAGTGCAATCAGCAACACTATAATAGATCACTGAGCCATGGTATTTCTATATTTTATTGTCATCGCTGCTTATTTAATTATATAAAATATAGATTCATCAGTATCTCTAAACTCAAATGTATCGGTTCAAATTTTGTTTGGTTTTGGTTGGTAGTTTGAGGTAGGATTATTGTTTACTGTTGTGCTATCATTTGTAAATCAAGTATTAGGTGTTGCATTTGGATTGACTGTTATGTCTGAGCTAGTTATAATCTCAAATCATATAGCTTCAAAGTTCTGAAATCCTACCAGTTCACTATAGGCATATCCATGTAACTGCTTATCTGCCAGGCAGTAGTACACATAACTTGAGTTATCATAGTCAAAATCTATAAAACCAAAGTTTTCACTATAGGCATACCCACCGAGCTTGTATCCATATCATGAACTACATTTATCGGTTGATCCTGAAATATGTACATTGTTTTTTAGTTCATCTTCGTCCCAGTTAAGATGAAAAAAACCATAGACACTATCATAGTAGTATCCTTGGAAGTAGTTCCCTATAACGGTAGAATTGTTTCATGTATTTATGTAGGCTCATGACAAAAATGTAATTTGAGAGTTACTCGAACCGGTTCCAGAAGATGTTTGAACAGCAATGTTTTCAGCTACCTTATTAGCCGCATAAGCCGATCACAAGAAAAATAATACCACAAGCGTATTCACAAAGAAAAGATTTTTGAAACTCTTAATTTGTTTTTTCATATTTTTTGTTATCATAATATCTGTACATATAAATATATATACTCTTTAAACTATAGTAACAATTATAGTCGCATGAGAAACACTTTTAAGGTAAAACACCTTGACTAATAAACAAAAATATTATGAATAAAAAAGCCTGATTTACCTTTGTAGAACTCATCGTGGTAGTAACTATTTTAGGGATACTTTCTACCCTATGATTTATATCTTATACATCGAGTCTCTGAGATGCTCGAGATAGTACGAGACAATCTGATATTGCAGCAATTTCATCTGCGCTCAAGCAATATAAACAATCGAGATGAGCCTATCCAATACCCTCTCCTTGAGATAACTTTTTCCTCAATGCTGGACCCGTTGGAACCAACACAGGTGCTATACAATGAACCCTCAACAGCAACGTAACTATAACTACGCTTGATAACATACCACGAGACCCTTTCATACAGACTTACTACAGCTATTGAGTAACACCAAACAGACAAGAGTATCAGCTCGCAGCTACTCTTGAAAATGGTGACACCCCACTCTCAATTTTGAAATGAGATTTTACAGCCGTAGCAAAAGATACTCTTCCAACTATTATAATAGCTACATCAGCGATAGCCGCTATTGATATAATTGCCAACCCTGATTTATTTGTATTTGATAACCAGATACATAACTTGGTCTATGATTTTAGTGGTGATAAGATTCCAACAACAGATGGTACTGATCTCGCAACGCTACTAAGCCAAGCAACAATTGATGGGAGCTGGTGGCAAAATAGTGATTTTGAAAGCTGTAGTGAGATACAAGATGCCTGAAAAGATATTGGAGATATTGACTACGAAATAATAGATAGCTCAACATGACTACTCACAGGATCTGGTTGTACATTCTAAAAGATTCTTCCATTACCATACTCTCTAAAAAATAGAGAGTATTTTTTTGCAATATTTTTTGAAGTATGCTATTGTTTAGATATATATATTTCTAAACAGCTACGATACCATGGTGAAACTGAAACTGGCTGCCATAAAACAGGCAACACCCCCCAGTACAACATCTCCACAAGCCACTGCGCCTCTGCCTCAAAAGACAGCTTCTGCTCCTGTGAAAGCTCCAGTTGCTGCAGTTGTTTCTCGTCCAGAAAATAAAGTGACTCCTTCAGTTCAAGCTTCTACTCAACCTGCTCCTGCTAAACCAGCTCCAGTAAAACAAAAGATGACCCTGGGTGGGATTAAAAGAATAGATCCAGCTAAAGTTGCTGCTGCGGCTGCAAAAAAAGCCATGCCTACTAAGCAAAAGCTCGAAATTTTTCCTATTGGAGCCAACTGTGAGCTCAAAAACATAGAACTGTTTCCTGCCTACACTTCTAAATTTAAGAAAAAACAAGGTTCTCTGCTTCAAGAAATCAAAAAACTCAAGCGACTCCCTAAAACAAACAAGTTTTTTATACTTACCTTAGTCGGAGCTACTATAGCTGGTATATCTATGTTGTTTTTACTCGCTCCTGAAAAACATAATCTGAACCATTATAAAACCAGTCTGATTGAAAGTTATGAACAGTTTAATGCACCCAAACCAGTAGAAGTTTTTCCTGATCCCATAGTGGTTATAGATGAACAAGACACTGATTGAGAAGATAGCGATGATGAAGATGAGACTCCGGATGAAAACAATATAGATCCAACTACACCAAAAGATGTACAATACTATCGTGGTGTGAAAAAACAAATTCTTGGAGATCAATTTGTAGGTGAAACAGCTCTATGAGAAGAAGATAATCAAGTAGAAGAGATAGTAATAGAACCAGAGGAAGATAGTACAGCAGATGATACAGATATAGTTGAAAATCAAGAAATAGATAATGCAGATGCGACTCCTGACGAAGAAATTTTTCAAGGATGATTGAGTTGAGAAAATAATTTTGAAGATTTTGAAGATAGTGCACAAGGATGACCCGATGATATTATCGATTAATAAAACATTAAAATTATATTATTTTTTAGATAAAAAACCTCTGAATTACAGAGGTTTTTATTTTGTACAATATTTTATATATTTAACAAGTTAATTATATGAAAATTCTGTACATATTATGGTATAATCTATAGGAGTTATATACAAGTAAAAATAAAAAATGTCGAAAAACGAAGAAATACAAAAAATACCTATACAACAAGATATCTGAGACATGGTTGAATTTGTCGGTCATATATTTAAAGACGCTGTAGAAACCGGAGCTTCAGACATACATATAGAACCCCTTGAGCACTTCTTACTTATACGGTATCGTATCGATGGTGATTTTTTTCTAAAGAATAAAATTCATAGAGAAAATATTTCAGCCATTATTACTCGACTCAAAGTAATTGCCAAAGTAAAAATCGATGAAAATAAAAAACCTCAAGATGGTAAAATTGTATACTATTATGAAGAAAACAAAGAAAATATTGATGTTCGTTTTTCTACCTTTCCTACAAAATTTTGAGAAAAAATCGTTATGCGTATCCTACGACAAAACGATTCACTGACGAATTTAAGTGCCTTAGGTTTGATAGATGTAAATGTAGCAAAAGTTGAACTCGCACTCAAAAGTACCTATGGTATAATGCTCGTAGCTGGTCCTACTGGTTCTGGTAAATCTACTACCCTGTTTGGTGTACTCAAAAACTTTGATCCTCTCGAACTCAATATTTCAACACTCGAAGATCCGATCGAGTATAATATTGATTTTGTAAATCAATCTCAAGTACGACCAGATATTGGATACAGCTTTGCCGATGGGCTTCGAACCCTTCTTAGGCAAGATCCTGATGTTATTATGGTGTGAGAGATCCGAGATAAAATTACGGCAACACTTGCGGTAGAAGCTGCCCTAACTGGGCATTTGGTATTATCAACGATCCATACCAATTCTGCAGCAGCTACTATCCAACGTTTGATTAATATGGATGTAGAACCATTCCTACTCTCATCAGCCTTAAAAATGGTCATCTCTCAAAGACTCTGAAAACGACTCTGCCAAGATTGTAAGGCTCAATACCCTATAACCGATTATGAAAAAAGAAAAGTAGAGCATTTTCTTACTCCAATTTTAGAAAAACAAGATCTTGAGAACCTAGTATTTTATAAATGAGGATGATGTGAAAAATGTCATGGAACTTGATATAAATGACGACTTGGTATTCATGAAGTACTCATAGTTGAAGAATATTTAGAACCAATGATACTAGAGAAAGCCACTGCGAATGAAATGGCAAAAGCAGCCATAGATCATGGAATGATTACGATCGTACAAGACGCACTATTAAAAGCCAGTTTAGGAGAAACAACTGTAGAAGAAGCCCTTAAATTAATATAATACCTATATGTTCGGTAAGAAAGACAACATAGACACGAGTAATACACATTGATACAAGCAAGCGCTTAAAGCCATCAAGCTTTTTATTGCGTCTCAAGATTGGTTGCACGCATATAAAGCGATCGAAGAAGTAAAACAAAAAGAAAGAGATTCTTATAACACTTTAATCGAAAAGCTATCAAAAGATGATCATGATGTAAACGACTCAGCGAAAGAAAAAGAAAGCAAAACATTTAAAAACAAAATGGAAGATCTTGAAGATATGCGAAAAAAAGCAGTCGAACAAGAAGCAAAATACAAAGCCATAGAAGATAAAAAACGATTTAAACTTCGGTTTTTAAAGATAAAAAAAGAACTGGTACTCCTTTCAAAAACCAATAAGCACGATCTCGCGATCAACCTGCTCGCTGTTTTTTTGGAAGAAAACAAAGATAAAGCCATGGTGGTAGATTTTTATAATAAAGAAAAGAAAAAAATTCTCCACGAAAAGGAAAAATCTAAAAAAAACGAATCTGAAAAAATAAAGAAAAATGCTAAGCTAGAAGCACTCAGGCTCATCTGAAAGACAGCTAACATAGATATAAAAGAAGCAAACATCAAAAAAGAAGATGCCAAGCAAAAGAAAAAAGACGAGAAACGCAGTATTTTTTCTGGACTCAGCGAAAAGCTTAATTTTTATAAAAAAGTAAAAGCCAATCTAGAAAGAAAGAAAATTATGGATGAGGTGAATCTACTCATCGATGAAGAAGATAAACTCAAAAACGACCTGGCTGCAAAAAAACTAGAATCTATGCACCAAGGGCTCATAAAAGAAATTAACAACGAAAACATACTCGGATACGATTTTTATGGAAAAATTCTAGGGGCAGATAAAATTAGTGGTGATACATTTGGTTTTCATGATGCAAAGCTAAAATACAATTTCTTTATCGGTGATGCTACCGGACATGGGATCAGAGCATGATTTATAGTAACACTTATATCACGACTCTTTAATAAAAATGTTACCAGTAAAACACTCAAAGAATCATCGTTTGAAGTAAATAACGGACTCAAACAAGATCTCAAAAACAGAAACTTTATCACAGCCATATTTTTTGAAATTCTTAAGACCAATCTCAGCAGTATTAAATTTGTTGGTATGGGGCATGAGCCTATGTTTGTATTTAGAAGTAAAACAAAAAAAATAGAAAAGGTGATCCCTGGATGACTCGCAGCTGGTATTCGTATGATCAAACATATCGAAGATATTCAAGAAAAAACTATCGAGATGAATGACTCAGACATACTCGTTACCTATAGTGATGGTGCGATAGAAATGAGAGACATTAACGGTGCCTTTTATGGAATGCCTCGACTCATAAAAGCTATCGAAGAGATAGCTGCCGTAGAAAAAGATCTCAAAAAAATCTATGAATATGTCATCAATGATCTCAAATGATTTAGATGATGAGCCAGCTTTGACGATGATATGACCCTCATGCTGATGCGCCGGAATACGAGAAAAGATATTATAGATGCCAAAGATGAATACCTAGAAAAAGTCTCGATAAAGGAATGACTCAATAAAAGAGAAACCCGGGCACTGGTATGAAAAGATAAACGTGAAATAGAGAAAGAGCTCGACAAGATACGGCAGAAAAAAGAACTCGAATGAATCGTTAAATCACTCGAACAACTCCATCTCACTTGAGAAATACTCAAACTCAAGCAAGAAGCCATACGATTTATTAAAGCAGGATTCATCGATAAACGAATCAATGTACTCCTCAAAAAAGCCATTAACAATGAGCAAAAATACAAGATAGAACAAAAAGAAACCAAGGTCCAGAGTAAATATAATGTACTGGAAGAACTCATGAAAAAATGAGACTACCAAACCGTTATTCGAGAAGCCGAAGATATGATTGCAAAAGACGGGAGTATATAACTCACCTCTGCACCTGATACAAAAAAGAAAATAATTTATTTAAAGAGAGTTTATGTTTACACCACGTTTTTACGACAAATACTGAAACTTTAACAACGCAAAGTTTATAAAGTTGCTTGAAAAAGCTAGAAAGTCGCAATACAAAAAATCATCTGGAAACAAAAAAAGCGCCAACATAGAAATCGCTCTCTTTAATAGTGTCTCAAAAAAAGAACTCTGGCAGTTTATCAACAAGCTCTCTATCTTTGTAAACTCTGGTATCGATATTAAGTGAGCCCTAGGGATTTTGACGAAACAAACCAAAAATCCTTATATGAAAAAACTCACTGAGGAAATCAAGAGTAATATCGATCATGGTATCCCGATTCATGAGACCATGATGAACTATCCAAAAGTGTTTGATACCCTGACTACCTCACTGGTAAAAGTATGAGAAAAAACTGGTCAGCTTGGTCGAATACTCGCAGAACTAGATAGAAGTCTACTGGAAAGTATAGAGCTAAAAGCAAAAGTAAAAGGTGCCATGACCTACCCAGCTGTTCTTTTGAGTCTGACTCTGTTGATGGTAATATTTATGATGATATTTATTGTACCACGGATTACAGAAAGTTTTGAAAAAGCCGGTTCAGACTTACCAGCACTCACACAAGTAGTCGTAGATACTTCACAATTTTTTGTACATGATTGGCCAACAATCATTGCTGTCTTTCTTACTATATTTGCCATAATTAAAATGATTGGATCGAGTAATAATGGTAAAATGATGTTTGCACGAATGTTTATGCATCTACCAGTATTTGGATACGTAGTACGACAGTCAAATATTATCTACTTTATACAGTCCTTTACTATACTGCTTGACTCATGAGTACTACTACTCGAATCTATTAAAACGGCTTCGCAGGTAGTACCCAACCTAGCCTATAAAAAAGAAATCATTCGACTAAAAAACGAGGTAGAGGTATGACTGACTATGTCAAAGTCTCTCTGACTTAATCTAGAGTATGAGGCCTCGGTCTATCTTAATGATTATTTTTCCGAAGAGTTTGCCTATGTAGTATCAACCGGTGAAGAAACTGGTTCTCTATCAGACTCACTCAAAAAGATATGACATAACTACAACTCAGAGCTCCAACGATATATTGGGAATCTATCAACTATGATGGAACCGATTATTATTGTAATCGTAGGTATATTGGTAGGTACTATTGTAGTTGCCATAATGCTGCCCTTCTTTGAACTTTCAAAGGTGGCAAAGAAGCTATAAACAAAAAAGCTTCGCAAATCGCGAAGCTTTTTTTTATTTGGTATTTATGTTCTAATAATATATTGTACATAATTTAACTCTAGAAGTCTATAAAATCTGTACATAATATATTGCTTATACAACACAAAAGTAATACACTGACTAAGTCTTATTTAATAAGACTTGAATTAAGAAATTTATTCTATTTTATTTTTATAACTTTTTTTACACATGAAAATGATGAAAAAAGCTGGTTTTACACTTGTAGAGCTTATCGTAGTTATTACGATCTTAGCAATACTTGGTACAATCGCGTTTATTTCTCTACAAGGAAATACACAAGAAGCTAAGAACTCTAAAGTTAGTTCTGATCTAAGAACTCTTGCTACAGCAGTTGAAACTTCTGTTACTGGTGATGATAGTTTCTCACTCAACGACCTTACTGATGGTACAGGTTCTGGTACGGCAGTTGCTACTGTTGAAACTATGGGTGATGTAACATTAGCTGATGCTAGAGTTACTCTCCTAGTAGGTGCTATTGATTTTAGAGCTCTTCGACAAAATGGAGATAACTTTAAAGATCCAGAAGGACGACCTTATGTTGCTGCTTATGTAACTGATTCTCAAGAATCTAGAAATACTTTCTATCAACTTGTTGGTCAAACAAAAGAAACAAATGGTAACTATAAAGCTATCGTTCAAGGTAACTATATCCAACTTACTTCTACTGGTGCTGCTGGTCTTGTAACTACTACTACTGGTACTGAAGGTACAACTTCAGGTGCTAATAGTGGTGATGAAGGTGTTATAAATGGTGAAGGACTTGGTAACTCTGATTCTACTTTAGGTCTTTACTAATAAATATTAGTCATAGAATATTAATAATAAAAAAACAGAAGATTATATCTTCTGTTTTTTTATTATCTTGAAATATGTACATATTTATATATACTATTTCTAATATATTATATTTTGCTTAAAAAACTATGACTATCTTTCAAAAACGCGCCTTTACCCTCGTTGAACTCATCGTTGTAATAACCATTTTAGTTATACTAGGAACCATTGCATTCTTAAGTCTCTCATGATATTCAACTGATGCCAAAAACTCAAAAGTAGTCAGTGATATCGGAACGATTAGTTCAAATATTAACTATAATCTCGTCCGGTCTGAACTTCCTCTCTCGTGATACTTATTATGATGAAGTAGTACTATCTGAATCAATAGTGTTTCAGGAAATATATGAAGTGGTGTGACTCTATCCCCAGCTATCTATGATATATGAAATATAGATTATAGAATACTCCGGTCATCAACCAATATGGTAGACCCCTTGCAGCGAGAATATATATATTCATATGCTGTAGATGATAAGTGGCAATATTATCAAGTAGCTGGTGAAGTACAACAAAGTAGTTGATTTAACCAAGTATTTATCCAAGGGAATTATACGGTAGAAAATGCTGGGCTATTTATACCAGGACTTATATCTGCTAGCGGAAGCAGTGCTCCTATAAGAAATTGAGATACACTCACTGGAAGTCTAAGTTTATACTAAGAACAAAAAAAGCTCTCGCCTTAGCGAGAACTTTTTTTGTTCTTAAAATTGGATCCCTTCTTTAATAAGTTTTGGATTATTTGCATATTTATATCATTCTTCTTCTGATATAAATCATGTATTGATGAGTTCAATAATATCTTGTTCTAACAGTCTCATACCCTCTCGTCAACCCGTCTGAATAGCCGATGGTATTTGATGGAGGTCATTTTCTCGGATTAGGTTTGAAATAGCATCGTTTTTAATCAATACTTCTTTTACTAATCTGAGCCCTGTACCATCCTGACTCTTGAGAAGTCGTTGAGAAAATACCGCTGCAAGTGAGTCAGCGAGCTGCAATCGTACTTGGTCTTTATCAGATCCGTTAAACGAATCGATAATACGAGAAATAGTCTGATACGCACTTCGAGTATGAAGTGTCGAAAACACCAAATGCCCTGTTTCAGCAAGTGTAAGAGCCATCTCCATCTCTGCTCTGGTTCTCATTTCTCCAAACAGTATAACTTGAGGATTCTGTCGCATCGCACCAGCGAGTGCAGTATTATAATCTGGAACATCTCGACCAATTTCTTTATGTTCAATAATAGACATTTTGTGTTTATGAACATATTCTATCGGGTCCTCTATGGTAATAATATGCTTAGCATAATTAGAATTGATATGGTCAATCATAGCAGAGAGTGTCGTAGTTTTACCTGAACCAGTTGGACCAGTTACCAGTACAAGCCCTTGTCCTAGCTTAGTAATATCACTATAAGCGTCTGTAAGCCCAAGATCTGCGAGTTTAGGTACGTCAGAAGTCAAAAGTCGTAGTACCACCATGTAGTTTCCTAACTGAAATGAAATATTACATCTGAACCGTCGCTCTCGAAACGAAAATGAAAAATCAAGATTTTGAGTTTTATCTAAAATATCTTTTTGTTGTTGTGTAATAATAGACTCAGCAAACTCTTGAGTATCCTTCGCTTCAAAGGGTTCGAGTCCATCATCAATCCTCAAAATATCACCCCCTATTTTAATAGCAGGATGTGCATCCACGGTCAAATACATATCTGATCCCCCGTTATCAATCATAACTTGTAGCAGTTGATCTTTCATCATATGATCTTCACGAATCATTGGTATCTGTTCCATAAAATTTGTACATAAATAAGTATATATAGCTATGATAGCATATATGGCTTTTTTAAGCAAAAAAAGCAGAGTTATTTCTCTACTTTTTGGTATCTAGGTATGTTTGTAATATTTCGGCTGCTGCAAGTGCATCTTTTTGCCCTATATTTTGATTGTTACCGAGTTCTCGGAGCGTCTGGTCAGCTGCAAAACTCGTAAATCGCTCATCGACTCAGATAACGGCTATATCTGGAAATATAGACTCGAGTTTTTGTATGAAGTCTTTTGTTTTGTTTAACTGCTTATCTCGTTTTCAATACAAATCGTGTGGCAGTCATACTATAATGGTATCATAGCCTTGCTCAGAAATATATTTTTTCATGACCGAGATAAGCTCATGCCGAGCTACAATGTCTTGTGCAAAAGCAATAGCATTGATCTCTGTTGCTATTCCACAACGTTTATCTCCTAAATCTATAGCTATAGCTGTCATTATTCAGGTTTAATATCAAGTACTACGCGAGCCACATGATGTTTTCCAAGCTTTACATGTGCAATATGCTCACCAAATGTCTTAATATGCCCTCCAGACAATATAATATACTTTTTGGTAAGTATGACCCCTGCTGCTTTATTAAGCACAGGCAGAAGGTCTTTTTCAGTTACACTTCAAAATATTTTTGTCGCATCTCATTTCAGTGTAAATTCAAATCGTTGCCCATCGAGTTTTTCAATAATCTCTGATTTTTCACTACTGAGTGCAATTCTATTCTGATCTTCTTTTTTCGTCTTTAGGTTCATCTGTTTTTCCAACTCTCGTGTAAATTTTTTAGCGAGACCTTGGGGTATCAAAGAATTAAGTGCATAGCCAGGCTTTACATCTTTTACTTCACCAACCTTGGCTACATTAATCACATGTTCTAAAAATATTACTTTCATGTTTGATTGTTAAGAGGTTTATTGGATGATTTAGGGGTGGTCTATAACTCATTTTCATCATTCTCTTCTATTTTTGCTGAAGTTTCTACTTCAACATCTTCAATAGAGATTCGGTACCCTGTTAGTTTTGAAGCCAGATTTACATTGAGACCTCATTTTCCTACTGCCTTTGGTCGTTCAGATGGTATAATAAATACTTTAGCTAACGCTTCATCTTGATCTATTTCTACTTTAAGCACTTCAGCTGGAGAGAGAGATTTTTTAATAACATCTTCTACATTTTCATAAGCTGGGATAATATCGATTTTTTCTCCTGAGAGTTCATCCATTACTGCTTTTACTCGGATACCTTTTTGACCGATGAGTGTTCCAACTGGATCGATTTCATCGTAGTTGGTAGAAACAATCATTTTTGTTTTTACTCCTGGTTGTCGAACGATTCGATCAATGTTGATCATACCTTCACCAATCTCTGGAACATGTTCAGCAAAAATAGCTGATACTACTTCTGGTCGTTTTCGAGAAAGTATTACTTTAGGATTTCCTGTTTCTGGTCGTTCAACTTCAGCAACATATACCCAAAATCGTGCTCCGGCTTTGTAGTCATCTCGTGATACTTGTTCTGATTTTGGAAGAATTACTTGGTTTCCATTATAATCAAAGATAATTTTACCTCCTTCTACAATATCTACTTTCATGTTAATTACTTCACCTTGTCTATCTTTAAATAGGTCATAGATTTTTTCTTTTTCACTATCACCGAGTTTTTGAATAATAACCTGTCGTGCAGCTTGCGATGCAATTCGACCAAACGATTCACCACCGTCTTTCATAACTTCATCCGTTACATCAAGCTCTACTACATCACCAACAGAGAAACCACTATCAGCTCCACCAATCTCTTCTAGAGAGATTTCCATGTAAGCGTTTTCTACTTCTTCAACGACTGTTTTTTCAACTTCGATATCAATAGTCCCTTCTTTAAAGTTAAGAGTCACGTTTACCTCTTCGTCTCTATGACCATAGTCTTTTTTATAAGCTGTTCGCAGAGCCGCTTCAATAATTTCAATAAGTGTTTCTTTTGGAATTTTTTTCTCTTCACTCAGCATTTTTACTGCTGCCTCAATTTGTTCTAAATCTAACATTTTTTTATAGTTAATAATATCCTTCTAAAAGAAAATGAGACTTTGTGGGTACAAACTCTCATATTTTACTCTCAGATTACACTATGTATTTTATAAAAAAAACTATATATTGCAAGTTTTAAAATTTGAAATTCAAGCTGGGTGAAATATGGGAAATAACCCACCTTTGAATTTCCTCCCTAATATTAGGGAGGAAGGCCCAGCTCTGAAAACCATACTTTATAAATATGATTGAATCTCTATGATAACCTGGTGTATGTTGTTATAAGTATCTTGGTTTTTTATTCGTAATACTCTTATTCACAAATTTTGTACCAATTTTTCTTTATATTTATCTAATTCTAATACTTCTGGAAAATCATGTATAGAGCCATCTACTTCAATTATCAATCTTTTTTCTTTACAATAAAAATCTGGAATAACAAAACGATGCTGGCCAGTATCTTCAGTTAATACATACATAGGATTTTGTCGTAAAAATTTTACTCCGAGTTTTTTGCTTCGAATATGCTCCCATAATATTTTCTCAGCATTTGTCATATTCTCTCGAAGTTTTCGAGCAATTTCAACAATATAATCAGGAGTATGGTACATATATTAGTTAGATTAAAAAAGATGGTCCCTCCTCCCTAATATTAGGGAGGAGATTCAGAGGAGAGTTATGTCTCATTTTAAAACTAACACCATAATAACCAAATTCTATTACCATCAAAATATAATTAATTTGACTAATTATATTTTTAAATTATTATATTTTTATCAATTTAGATAGTATTATTGTTGTAATACTTTATTTTAACAAATTAATTCTATCACTTTGGTAGGGTTCTAGGAGAATTAAAAATGAAAAGAAAAATGCTCATATGCAGAAACGAATGTGGTGAGTTGGTGCTATATGAAAAATTATGGTTTGGTTTTCAATTAATTATTGAAAACACTGAACTCACTATACAAAACATGGCATCTCACTTAAAAGTTATAGGAGCTGGCAATGATATTCATTTAGAGTATCTAAAATACAGCCTAATTCGTAAAAGAGATAGAATGCATCCGCTTAATCCTCAACAAACAGAAGAGTTAATTTATAAACTCTAAATTAGAACCTTCAAAAAAAGCCAACCTCAGTAGAGGAAGGGCTTTTTTGTTTGTGTTAAATTTCTTAATTAAACTACCATCTTTTAAAACTTGGACAGGCTTGGTGAACATCTATGAGTGAGAAACCTTTGTGTTGGATAGCCTCTTTGATGAGTTCTTTGAGATCTTGAAACTTAACTGAATCTCAATATTTAGCGAACTTACAACCTGCTTTGATCGCAAGGCCTACTGGATCGAGAGGTTCTGCGGTGTTTCCGTCTGGAGTAGTTTTAGTTTTGGCTCCGATTGGAGTCGTTGGAGATGCCTGACCCGTTGTGAGGGCATAGTTTTCATTATCCATAACAATGTATGTAATATCAAGATCTCGCCTACATGCGTGCATAAAATGCCCCATACCAATACCAAAACCATCACCGTCACCACCAGTGGCAACTACAGTAATATCTGGGTTAGTTAGTTTGATCCCTGTGGCAAATGGAAGCGTTCGTCCGTGGAGTGTTTCTGCTGCATATCAGTCAATATATTGACTGGCTTTCCCACTACACCCAACTCATGACACTACTACCCTATTATGACTCTCTATCTCTAGCTCTTTAAAAGCATTTTTAATCGCCATAACAATAAGTGTATCACCACACCCTGGACACCACTGTATGTTTGTTAATCCGCTTCTCATAATTATTTAGTTTTAAATTCATCAAAATCTTCCATATAAAATGGATAGAGGTCGTGCTTTCGTTTATGTGAGATTGTGAGTCCGTCTATAAACCTCCAACCTAATTCGTTACAGATATATTTCTCCATCTGACCTGAATAGTTTGATTCGAGGAATATAATTTCATCCTTCCCTGTTACCTCATCAGTAAGTTTTTCATCGAGGGGTTTTAAGAACTTAATTATTATTAATCCATATTCTGGATTATGTTTTATAAAATCTTTTACATTGTAAGAGGTAAAACTATTACAGATGAACATCTTTTTTGCATCTGGATTAATCACTTCATATCCTCTATACCCTTCTTTTTCAAAGAAATTATCGAGTTTATGAAATCTCTTGATATTCATCTTCATCTTCATCTCTGACTCTTCTGTAGTAGCACCATATTCATCATGTTCATAACTGGTTGCTATAAAATCACCATCTTTGGTTCATACAGTTGTATATGGAGATATATTATCATCGCTAAATGCATATCTTTTATAATCTGGTTTTGGATTTTTTTCAAGTTTACCTCGATCTACCTCTGGAATTTTTTCTTCTCAAATGGTTCCATGAAATTCACTACTTTGCTTGTCGAGTAGTACAATAACAATCATTTGATATTTTTGAGCAATATTAAGAGCCAGACAACCATAATAATAGGCCTCTTCTAAACTAGAAGGCGTCATAACGACATGGTTGAAATCACCAAAGGTTGGATTGAGGGCAAAATTAATGTCTCCTGCTTCATGAAATGTTGGAGTTCCTGTTGATGGACCAGCTCGTTGTGAAAATGCTACTACGGCTGGAATTTCAGCTTGAATAGCAAACGAAAGCGCCTCAGTCATAAGAGCAAATCAACCACCACTGGTACCACACATAGCTCTTTTACCAGTAAAACTAGCTCATAGTACAGAATTAGCGACTGCAATTTCATCTTCTGCTTGTAGAAAAGTAACTTTTCCAGAATTCACCACTTCTGATAGAATAGTAGATGCTGGAGTCATAGGATAGGCTGAATAATATTCTAACTCTCCGTCCATAGCGCCATAAGCAAATGCCTTATTTCAATAAGTTATTTTTCGTGGTTCTCAAATTTTTTCGACTGTTGCAAGATTTGAAACTGGTACTTCAAAATCTGCATAGATGTCGGAAACAATTTTTTGATTCATCTTAGCAAGTATTTCAGATTTTTTTCAGAACACATGTCCTACTTTATCTAAAATAAGTTGTTGCTCTAAACCAAGTAATTTAGAAAGCATAGCCAGTAGATATGTATTATCATATTTATCTACTATATCTCGGTCTAATACTACATAATCGTCTAATTTTCAAGCTAGTTTATCACTAAATTTTTTATTTACGACAATATACCCACCTTTTTTCAAGCTAGGAAGTACGTTTTCAAGATTAGCAGCGTTAAATGCTATTACGACATCAGTCGTTTTTGAAATAGCTACCCTATCAGAACTAATGTTGAGATCAAACCAGTTAAATCACCCCTTAATAAGAGATTGATATTCATTATCTCCAGCAACATGATATCAAAGCTCAGAAAAGATACCTGATATAATATCTGCTGTTGAATTCATTCATAGTCATGCTGGCCCAGTTATTTTGATGACGAGTTCCATAATTTTATTTATTTGCTAGGTTAGATTAATCTTCAACTCCACGAATAACTCATGATTTTTCTGATTGTATTATATTTACTTCTGCGGCTCCTGATGCTGTGGTAACTTTTATGCTATCTGTATTAATAAGTTCTTGTAATTCATCAACACTCAAAGTTTGAGTTGTAACAGCTGGAGTATTCATAATCACTAGCAGAGCTGTCCCAATGATAGATATAATAATTCCAAATAGTGCTAATCCAGCAAAAATTTTTGCTGTGAGGTTTTGTTTCTTTTTCATAATATTGGTTAAGGTAATGTATTTAAAACGTTGGCTAGTGTACTTGGTTTGACATTATCTGCAACAGTTTTTCAGTTCTTTTTTATAGTATTAATAGTATCAGCTAATAGATCTAAATCATAGCTATCTCAGCTCAAGTTAAAGCTGAATCAAATATTTTTATTGGCTACATTGTATGAGATGGAAATATCTGATGCTCAGACACTATTATCTAGCGTAGTATACAGACTCGTAAGCTGATCTAGTGATGCAAAAAAGTCTTGTGAGACGCTGTTAAAATCACCAATATGGATCTCTCAAATAACATCAATAACAGCTCATCATAACAGAAGTTTTTCTTTCTTAAAGGTTGTATAACGATCATACAGAGTTATTTTTACATCCTCAAACTGATTATCGCTGGTACTAAATTTGTAGCGAGAGTTAAAGCCAGCATAGTGCTGAACCTTGGTCTCTTGACTGATCCAGAGAGCGTCGTCTATAATAATATCGAGATTTTCTGACACCACTACATTTTCCCACTTGAGAGGTAGGTAGGTTTTTACTCGATCAAACTCTCTCTCTTCTCACAAGAGTTTTTCGTTTTTAAATCCAATCACAGATTTTGATTCACTGTTTCATGAAGCATCTATAATAAACTCATTCCCTGGTTCTACTATTTCAGTAAAGAGCGTATTGATAAAAAATCTACTGAAATCGTACTTATCTTTATCCCGTCCGCTGGCTGACTCGTATTTTTCCTCTAGATCAAATTCTCTCTGATCAAGAATATAGGTTTTTCATTGGAGGTCGCCATCAATATAAATATCTTCTACTCTATTTGATGAGAATGGATAGAGATAAAAATCAACTTGTGACCCTTGAATATAGAGATTGGTCACTCTATATGATTCTTCGTTTATAATATCTACCTCAACCTGAGAAGTATTGACTCATCGAAACTGTGAAATATATGCTAAAAATGTTTCCTTTGATATGGTTTCTTCGCTGGGGTCTTGAAATATGAGACCATCTCGTACATCTTTAAATTCAGCTTCATACTTTCTTTTATAGAGTTCGTAGTTAGAAAGTGCGAGAAAATATTCTTTTAGTTGGGTCTGCACTCAATCATATCCAAGTAGTTTACTCTTATTTGCGAGCGCTAAGCTAATATTTTCTTGGTAAATTCTATCAATACTCGCTACATTATCACTCAGCTGTGAGAGTACATCTCATAAGCCAGCAATGGGTTCTACAATCAACAGGTCCCTAGCACTTCGAGCATCTTCAAAGAGTCTTTTTTTTATAAAAATTGCCAGAAAATCAATCATTTTATAGTTTCGTTCAAGACCAGTCAATTTTCTATCGTCGTTGGTTCACTCACTGTTAAAATAAATATACTCTTGGAGAGGATTATTCACATTAATAATACTCAAAAGCCCCCGAAGTGTATCACTACTGAGTTCTTGTTTACTAAATATAGATGCTCACAGTGAGGCAATAATAATCTCATTTATATGTGAAGACATATAATCGAGTAGAAGTGCGTCTTGCGTTTCAATCGACGAAATTGAATTATTTTCTAGTTCAATTCAAACATCTGTAAAAAATAGTTCACTAAAGCCAGGTATATCTTGTATCACATTCACTCATTCTAAAAAGTTGTACTCTCTATACATATCTCACAAACGATGAAACGCTTCATACATATAGGCTGAAGTTTTTTTATCTCGTTTTGAGATAAGCTGAACTAAATTTTGTTTTTGTATTTCACTCCCCCCAGCCGAAAACACGAGATACCCATAATAATCAATGATCTCGAGCATAGTATCGTATGCTCTCGGGTCAAGTGCTTGTATAAGATTTA
>Ga0208544_10001267_pt1 | contig 17774 bp, 12 predicted proteins | sample DEB08_DNA_9_FD_184526 | JGI IMG/M metagenome (GOLD analysis project Ga0208544, IMG submission 184526) | Aqueous microbial communities from the Delaware River and Bay under freshwater to marine salinity gradient to study organic matter... | ecosystem: Environmental > Aquatic > Marine > Coastal ... | reverse complement strand
CGTTTTAGTGATAGAAATTAAGCTATGGTAATTTTGGGTTCTAAATAAACACTCTGTATGGCTTGCAGTAATTCAACGCCTTCATTCATCGGTCGTTGAAAGGCTTTACGTCCACAGATAATGCCGGCTCCACCGGCTCTTTTATTGATAACCGCTGAACGAAGGACTTCGCTAAGATCGCTTGATCCTTGGGATGCCCCACCAGAATTCACTAATCCACGACGGCCCATATAACAATTAGCGACTTGATAGCGACAGAGGTCAATAGGGTGGTCAGTGCTCAGTTTTTCATAAACTAAAGGCGAAGTTTTACCCACATCAATTGCCATAAACCCCCCATTATTTTCGGGTGGCTTTTGTTTAATAATATCGGCTTGCAGCGTAACGCCCAAATAGTTAGCCTGACCCGTTAAGTCTGCAGATAAATGATAATCTTTATCTGTTTTAAATTTTTCATTGCGAAGATAGCACCATAAAACGGTGGCCATACCTAATTCGTGAGCTCGGTAAAAAGCTTGTGCGACTTTTTCAATTTGGATGTTGGACTCTTTAGAACCAAAATAAATAGTCGCACCGACGGCAGCAGCACCCATGTCGTAGGCTTGCTCTATTGAGCCAAACAGTACCTGGTCATATTTTTTCGGATATGTCAGTAATTCATTATGGGTGAATTTGACGATAAACGGAATTTTATGGGCATACTGTCGAGCGACACTACCTAGCACACCAAACGTAGATGCAACGGCGCTACTACCGGCTTCAATCGCTAATCGAATAATATTTTCCGGATCAAAATAAAGAGGGTTAGGTGCGAACGAAGCGCCCGCCGAATGCTCAACGCCTTGATCCACAGGCAAAATAGAAAGATAGCCCGAATTACCTAATCGACCGTGACTATAAATTCGCTGTAAATTATTGATCACTCGCAAGTTGGCATTGCTGGGGATAAATACTTCATCAACGAAATTTTCTGAAGGAACATATAAATTATTTTTGGGGATTTTCTCACAAGTATGACTTAATAAAGTCTCGGCTTGATCGCCCAACAAATCGACTATTTTTTTATACACTACATTACCCTCTTGATGATTGCTGTTCTCTACACCGCACTACCTTTAATTTTTCTCAGTATTGATTGAATGCTAGCAATGTAAATCAAATTGATTTTGATCTAAGTCAAATTTCCTAACGGATAAAGCGATAGAATTTTTTAACTATATTAAAGTTTTTAATCAAGGTGAAATTCTATGCCTGTCGTAAAATGGTTTTTGTTGTCTATTCTGGTTAATTTTATTTTCTTGATACAAGTAGGTTTTGCTCAAGGAAGTGGGGAAACACTGGTCAAACGCGGTGATATCAGTGAGGATATTTACCTTGCGGGCGCACAAGTTAACGTTAATGCAACCGTAACGGGGGATGTGATTGTCGCTGGCGGACGTATTCTTATTGAGGGTAGTATCAGCGATGACCTTATCGCAGCCGGAGGCAATATTACACTTGATGCCAATATTGACGACGATGCCCGTTTAGCGGGAGGACAAATTCTTGTTAGCGGTAATATTGGCGATAATCTTGTCGCTGCTGGTGGAAATATCACTTTGGGTTCTGTTTCCTCCGTGGGTAATAAAGCTTGGCTAAGTGGGGCTAATGTTGAAATGAATGGACGCATTGGTAATGAGTTAACGATTAGGGCGGGGCGGGTTGTGATTGCTGGAGAAGTTTCAGGCGATGTGCTGGTTTATGCTAATACTATCGAGGTATTGCCGGGAGCAATTGTTGACGGTGATTTTACTTATCGGAGTCAATCAGTCGCCAATATTCACGATGGTGCCAGTATCAACGGTCACATAGAACAGTTGCCTATAGCCGGCTGGCGCGATTCTAAAAAGAATGATTGGCAATTTTCCGGACTTGTTTTTCTTATTATCTTACCCCTCAGTATTTTATTCACTGTCATAATGATTTATCTACTTATGCCCTTGGCGTTTGATTCGATGTCTTCGATTATTCAAACGCGTTTTTTGCAGACGATGGCTGTCGGTTTGATTACCTTTCTTATCATTCCGATCATTAGTTTGTTATTGGCTATCACAATTATTGGTTTACCATTAGCACTATTAAGCTTCTTAACTTATCTATTACTATTGATTTTAGGTTATTTCACAGGTGTTTATTATATAAGTGATCAAGTGCTTAATCACTTATTTAAGGAAAAAGAAAAAAATAAAAAGTGGCGGGTATTATCAATATTTATCGCGTCTTTTTTTATTTTTATGCTTACGTTTATTCCGCTATTAGGCAGTTTATTGCTCTATTTTATCTTTCTGCTTGGACTCGGTTCAGCGGCTTCTTATTGCTTGAATAAATTCGGTTATAATCTTCATGGATTCTGAACTAAAAAATAAAATTAATCCTTCTGTTTTTGCTCAGTATAAAACTAATCAACTGGATGCTATTTATCAACAGATGGTGAGTTTGAGAAGGCGTTTTCATCAGCAGGCCGAATTGGCATTTCATGAACGCGAAACCGCCCAAATTATTATCGAAGAATTAGTCCGCTTACATATCCCCTACGAGTATGCCGGTGTGGGGCATGGCATTATTGCCAACCTTGAGCAAGGGAAAGATCTGCCGCGCATTGCATTGCGTGCAGACATGGATGCGTTGCCAGGTCATGAACATACTGATTTACCGTTTGCATCAAAAAATGACAATACCATGCATGCCTGTGGTCACGATGCCCATATGGCTATTATCTTGGGTACAGCTGCATTACTAAAAATAAGGCCTGCTAATATTAACGTGACCTTGATTTTTCAGCCCGCAGAAGAATCGGGTGCGGGCGCTTTGGTGATGATAAAAGATGAGGCACTGCGAGACGTGAGTGCTATTTTTGGTGGACATATGACCCATCTTTATGCCGTTGGAGAAATCATGGTGAATCTCGGTGTGATCACTGCGCAATCGGATCGGTTTAGGATTGAAATAACAGGGGAGGGCGGGCATGGTGCCCGCCCACATGAAGCCATTGATGCTGTGGTGATTGCCAGCGGTTTAATTAATGCTATTCAAACGGTAGTGTCACGAGAAATTAATCCACTGCATCCTTCTGTCATCACCATAGGCACTCTACACGCGGGCACAGCTGCCAATGTCATCGCCGAACATGCCATTATGGAAGGTTCTATTCGCAGCACACGGGAGCATACTAGGCAAGCAATTAACAAGGGGCTAGAAAGAATGACTCGCGCTTTTGCCAGCTTGCACGATGCTGAAATCAAGTTGAGTCTATCGGCAGGTTACCCGCCAGTGATCAATACCCCAGAAGAAACACAGTTGGCGCGGCAAGCCGTGATCAATAGTGTCGGTGAAGCATGTGTCAAAGTGGCAGAATATCCGAGTATGGGATCAGAAGATTTTTCTTATTATCTACATGAAATTCCCGGTTGTTATGTCCGCTTTGGCGCACGTGCACCTGAGCAGGAATATATTCCATTACATAGTCCGGCATTTGATATCGATGAAGAAGTATTGTTAGTCGGCGCGTTGTATTTTAAAGAGATAGTCGATCTATCTGCTATATATTACGAAAAAAAAAGGCGGTGAATTTTTATGTGTGTTAAAAATGTAGGAGTCAGTGATGAAATTTGAAACCTCAGTTCCTCATTCTATCGGCATGGAATTAGAGTTTCAGTTATTGGATGAGAATACCCTAGATCTTGTCGACGGCATTTTACCCTTGATGGATTATTATTCGGATCATCCTTATATTACCCCAGAGTTCATTCAAAACACTGTAGAGGTAGCCTCTAAAGTTTGTTATAGCATCAGTGAATTAGAAACGCATTTTTATGATGTCGTTAACGAGTTAAATGATCGCTGTCATTCTTTAGGAATGCGCTTATGCGCGGCAGGAACGCATCCTTTTTCACAAAGTCTGGCGCATATTACGCCTAAACCTCGCTATTTAAAAATGGAAGCCGCTGAGGCATATCGTTCCCACACGCAAATTACCTTTGCCACCCATGTACATATTGGTATGCGTTCTGGGGAAGAGGCTATTAGCGTGATGAAAAAATTAAAGCCGTATCTATCCTTATTGATGGGATTATCGGCGAATTCGCCTTTTTGGCATGGTCAAGATACCGGCTATGCCTCGTATCGCCACCGAGTACTTGCTACTGCGCGTAGCTATGGGATGCCACCATCATTCTCTAGCTGGGATGAATTTGTGCATTTTTATCATTTAGCAAAACAGGCGGGAATTTATGAATCCATTAATGATATTCATTGGGATATACGCCCTAGACCTAAGTTGGGGACGCTGGAAGTCCGAATTATGGATGCCCAGTTAACCATTCACGATGCCATTTTACGTGCAGCTTTTTTACAGGCGTTGGTAGCCTACTTAAGAGAGCAGCCTACATTTAATCACTATCATGCCGAGTATGAATACGAATATTGGTTACAAAAAGATAATATATACCAGGCCTCTCGTTTGGGGATGGAGGCTAATAATATCGATCATGCAACAGAAACTGTCAGCAATCTTAGACAGGTATTTGATTCAGTTTTTTACCCTATAGTCAGTTTTTTTGAAAAAGCGGAAAATAGTGATAGCAATATAGATCCTAATTATCTTTACCGTTTACGAGAACAAGTAGAAAAATCAAAAATAGGTTATTTATTACAAAGACATATTTATGCAGAAAGTTTGTCCCTTAAGAAAATTTCCAATACCTTGGTGCACCAACTGGAAAGTGATCTTAATCAATTTTCAAATCCTCAAAAAAGACGAGCAATTGATTTAACTCAAACAACAATACTATAAGTTGTTTATGGTTATCTCATGATGATAAAAGATAATACACGTTTTGTGAGTAAACTGACCAAAGATACTCTGGCCTTAATATTGGCGGGTGGCAGAGGGTCGCGTTTAAAAGAGTTAACCGAGTGGCGTGCCAAACCCGCTGTGCCTTTTGGTGGTACATGCCGCATTATTGATTTTCCTTTGTCCAACTGTCTTAATTCGGGAATTCGTCAAATAGGTGTGTTAACTCAATACAAAGCCCATTCATTAATTCGGCATGTGCAAAAAGGTTGGGGATTCTTAAGAGGTGAATTTGGTGAGTTTGTTGAGCTGTTGCCAGCGCAACAACGTATGGAAAATTCTTGGTATCTAGGCACGGCAGATGCCGTTTATCAAAACCTAGATATTATTCGCAGTCATCATGCAGAATACATAATCATTTTGGCGGGTGATCATGTCTATAAAATGGACTACGGTACTATGCTCGCCCAGCATGTTGAAAATAACGCTGACTTAACGGTGGGATGTATTCCGGTACCATTAGCCGAAGCCAGTGAGTTTGGTGTAATGAGTATTGATGATCAGCATCGTATTCAATGTTTTGATGAAAAGCCTCCCCAGCCTCAGGCAATGCCTTTCACACCAGATAAAGCGTTGGCGTCCATGGGCATCTATATTTTCAAAACACAGTATCTCATTGAGCAATTAATACAAGATGCTGATTGTGAGCAATCCAGCCATGATTTTGGTCACGATATAATACCTTCAGCAATAACTAAAAAGGATCGAATTTATGCTTATCCTTTTATGGAGGCTATCAATAATAAGCCCGGTTATTGGCGTGATGTAGGTACTATAGACAGTTACTGGCGTGCAAATTTGGAATTAATTGGTGTGACGCCAGAACTCAACCTATACGATAAGCATTGGCCTATTTGGACTTATCAAGAACAAGTGCCACCTGCAAAATTTGTGTTTAATGAAAAAAATCGTAAAGGTATGGCCGTGGATTCTATGATTGCGGGTGGTTGTATTATTTCGGGCGCGCATATTCAACATTCCTTATTATTCAATAATGTGACAATCAACGCTTGTTCACGCATAGAAGATGCAGTGATATTACCCGATGTAGTGGTGGGAGAAAATTGTCGCATTAAAAGAGCCGTTATCGACAAAGGTTGTATCATTTCCGATGCAACAATTATTGGCGACAATATAGAAACAGATGCGCAACGTTTTTATGTTAGTCCAGAGGGTATAGTATTAGTCACGCCCGACATGCTAGGGCAGAGTTTGCACCATGGACGCTGAACCATCATTAAATCATCCTTCGTTGAATGTTGTGTTGTGTTGGCATATGCATCAGCCTGATTATCGTGATCAGCGCAATGGCGAGTATCAGCAACCGTGGGTCTATTTACATGCGATGAAAGATTATGTCGATATGGTGGCTCACCTTGAAAAAAATCCTGCGGCTAGGGCAGTTATTAATTTTTCCCCGGTTCTTTTAGAACAAATAGATGATTATGCCCAACAAATACAATCTTACCTGAATAATAACTGTGCCTTGACTGACCCTTTATTAGCCGCGTTGACGGAGGTTCCATTACCCCCTAACACTGAACAACAATGGTCCTTAATTAAGGCCTGCCTGAAGGTGAATAAGCTACATTCAATCCAACGTTTTTCAGCCTACAAACGCTTATCTGATATGGCAGAGCGGTTATTGCAACATCCCGATGAAATTTCCTATCTCAATAATCAATATTTAAATGATTTATTAGTGTGGTTTCATCTGTCTTGGCTGGGTGAAACCGTTCGCCGTGAGAACCCTATGGTGCAGCAGCTAATTTCTAAAGGTGGTGGTTTTAACGTAAATGATTGTCACCAATTATTGATACTTATTGGTGAGTTGTTGAATAGCCTTATCGAGCGATATCGTCGTTTGGCGGCGCAAGGGCGTATTGAATTATCGATGACACCCTACGCACATCCTATATTGCCACTCTTACTCGATATGACTTCCGCTCGCGATGCGTGGCCAGACATACATTTACCCTTATTAGAAAATTATCCTCATGGCGAACAGCGCGCACGCTGGCATTTAAAAGAAGGAATAGACACTTTTGAGCAGTATTTTGGCTTTAAACCACAGGGGTGTTGGCCAGCAGAAGGAGGGCTGTGTGACAAGACCATAGCATTGCTCGATGACTATGATTTTAATTGGATCGCCAGTGGCGGTAATGTATTAAGTCATAGCCTGAAAAACCTTAACTTACAAAATAGTGGTTTAAAGAATCATAGCCATCAAGCTAATACTCAATACATTTTAGACAATAAAGTAGATTATCTTTATCAGAGCTATCAATTAGAAGGCCATTCTGCCTATTGTTTTTTTCGGGATGATGAGCTTTCTGACTTGATTGGCTTTACATACTCTGATTGGCATGCAGATGATGCCGTGTCTAACTTTATTCACGAACTGGAAAAAATAGCAGATCATCCAGCCATCAATGAAAATTCTGTGGTCTCGATTATTCTCGATGGTGAAAATGCTTGGGAGCATTATCCACAAAATGCCTTTTATTTTCTCGAAGCACTGTATAAGCGCTTAAGCAACCACCCTAAATTAACATTAACCACTTTTAGTGCTTATCTTAAATCAATGAAAAATAGTTGTAAGCATAGTCATTCGAGCAATCAGCTCGCTACTATTGCTGCAGGAAGTTGGGTTTATGGATCATTCTCTACCTGGATTGGTGATAAACAAAAAAACCGTGCTTGGGATCTATTAGGTGATGCTAAACACTGTTTCGATCGGGTAGTTGCCAGCGGACGCTTATCGAATGAACAGCTTGAAAAAGCGCAACGACAACTGGCGATTTGTGAAGGTTCAGATTGGTTTTGGTGGTTTGGCGATTATAACCCTGCCGATACTGTTAGTGAGTTTGAGACTTTGTACAAACTGCACTTATCAAATTTATATCAGCTTTTATACGAACCGCCGCCGGCCTATTTATCACAAGTGTTCAGTCATGGTGGTGGTAGCCCTGCAAAGGGTGGTGTTATGCGACCCGGCAATGAATAATTTACCTGAAGAGGTATGTGATGAAAAAACGCCTGTTTTGGACAAACGTCGAGCAGGAATTTTATTACCGATAACTTCTTTGCCAGAAGTACCGTTTCACTCTGATGCCAATTTCTCTAATGATAACTACACCACCATGAATAATCATAATGGTGATTTTAGTCAGGCGTTTGCCTTTATTGATTTTTTACATGCAGCCGGTTGTAGTGTTTGGCAAATCTTACCTTTGGGCCCCACTCATCCAGACAAATCGCCTTATCAATGTTTGTCAGCACATGCAGGTAACCCCTTATTGATCAGCGTGGACTGGCTCCGTGAGCTTAAGTATTTACCTAAGTTAACCGTTGCCGACGATGTTACTTTCACCGAACAGGATAAAAAGAATTATTTACAACAAGCCTTTACTATTTTTAAAAAAAATAAAAGTCAAAAAAACACAATTCAAAAGGATTATAACGAGTTTATAAAAGTGCATGCCGTGTGGTTACAGGACTACGCCTTATTTATGGCCATCCGCCAGTCCCAAGGTGATCAACATTGGATAGAGTGGGATAGCGCATTGCGCGACCGCGCTGAACATGCGATGGAGAGCGTAAGAATAACGTTAAGTGATGCCATCGAAAAAATAAAATTCGAACAATATATTTTTTTCCAGCAATGGCAAAAAATAAAATCCTATGCACACCAAAAAAATATCTTATTGTTTGGTGATATGCCTTTATTTGTCGCACATGACAGTGCCGATGTCTGGGCCCATCGCGATCTCTTTATGTTAGATGAAAACGGGCAGGCAAAAATCGTTGCGGGTGTCCCGCCCGATTATTTTTCTGCTGAAGGGCAACGTTGGGGTAATCCACACTATCATTGGCAATCCTTACAGTCACAGCACTTTCAATGGTGGTTAGAGCGTCTAAGCACTGAGTTAGCGCGGATTGACTTATTGCGCATCGATCATTTTCGCGGCCTAGCTGCCAGCTGGGCGATTCCAGCCACTGCCGCAACAGCAGCCGAAGGCTATTGGTTGCCCGTCCCGGGAGCAGAATTATTACAAGCCTTAAACGAAAAGTTTACACAACTGCCACTCATTGCTGAAGATCTGGGCATTATTACGCCGGATGTCAAATGCTTACGCGATCAATTCTATTTGCCGGGAATGAAAATACTGCAGTTTGCCTTTGATAGTGGAACAGATAACCCCTACCTTCCTGCACAGCATATTGAAAATTGTGTGCTGTACACCGGTACTCACGATAACAACACTAGTCTTGCCTGGTATGACGCATTAGATGAACACCAAAAAAATACAGTAGATAATATACTCAAGACTTATATCAATACTGAGGCCATCAATCATAAAGACAATATGCCCTGGCCACTGATTTATTGCGCCCTAGCGTCTGTCGCCAAGTTGGTGATTTTGCCCATGCAAGATATATTAAGTCTAGGTGAGGGTAACCGTACCAACACACCGGGTACGATTGATAATAACTGGCAGTGGCGCTTTAGTTGGTCGCAAATATCACCGACCTTAGTGCCGGAATTAAAGACATTATTACAATTTTATAAACGTTAATAGTAGGTAGGTTTATTGACCTATATCAACCCAATATCTACGCAAGGGTTTACTCTGCCGCTATGAAGGAAGAGATCTTAATTATTCAAGGTCACCCCGATAAAGCACCCGCGCACTTTGGTCATGCCTTGGGTAAAGCTTATCAGCGGGGTGCAGAGACGGCAGGCCGTAGCGTTAAACACATTAATGTCGCGGCAGTTGAATTTCCTTTATTGCACACCAAAATCGAATTTGATCATGGTCAAATACCCTTGGCTATAAAAAATGCACAAGGCGATATTCTCTGGGCAGATCATATCGTTATTATTTATCCCTTGTGGCTAGGAACTATGCCGGCATTATTAAAAGGGTTTTTTGAACAGGTTTTTCGACCCGGTTTTGCAATGCGTGAATCTACATCAGGACATTTATGGGAAAAATTATTAAAAGGCAAAAGCGCACGCATCATTGTCACCATGGGAATGCCAGCTTTTTTTATCGCTGGTTTTTTCTAGCCCATGGCTTAAAAAACTTACAGCGCAATATTCTTAGTTTTACAGGTGTAAAGCCCATTAAGTCAACTTTGATAGGTATGGTCGATGAAGGCAAAGAAAAAGAATTAAAAGTTTGGTTGTCTAGAATCAAGCGATTGGGAGAAAAAGCTATTTAGGTTTAAAAATAAGAATATCTATGATGTGTTTACTAAAAAATTAAAGGGGTAAATAATGAAAGGGCAATTAAATTGGAAGCAAGGTGGTATTGCATTGGGTTTGGTGTTTTTTGTCGCCGTTTTTTTGGTGAAGCCGATTGGGGTGTCAACTCAATTCGTTATTTTTGACGGGATATTATGGGATTTATTTGATTCTGAGTTAATTACCATTGATGAAACTGCAAAGCATGGTTATAAAAGCACTAACCCCTATTTAAATAAAAGTGGGGGACAGTATTCCAGAAACATTAATAATCCAATTAATTATAGCTTTATTTTTATATTGAGTATGGTGCTAGGCGCTTTTTTATCTTCAAAAACCTATGGCCCAGTTGATAATAAGATGAACAAAGCGGTGCCGGAAGCATGGCAAAAACGGTTTGGTGATTCTCATTGTAAACGATATTTTTTTGTATTTTTAGGTGGGATATTAGTGTTGTTTGGTTCTCGTCTTGCGGGAGGTTGTACTAGTGGACATATGATGAGTGGAATGATGCAAACGGCAGTCAGTGGTTATCTATTTGCCGCGAGTGCTTTTTTAATCGCTATTCCTTGTGCCATATTACTGTATTCAAGAGATTAAATCGTCGACTGGGTAAACACATTAAAATGTCGTTCAAAAAAAATTGCCATTTTTAATGGATTGATTAAAGGGCATTTCTAAAAAATATAAGAGGGTTTAATTATGATTATACTTGCAATTGTTCTGGGGCTCGCATTTGGTTTTGTATTACAGAGAATAGGCGCATCTAATCCGCAGAATATTATTAATATGCTTCGACTAATAGACTTTCATTTAATGAAAACTATTTTACTCGGTATTGCTATTGCCAGTACCTTGCTTTTTATTAGCATATTACTCGGCTGGATTAACGTTGCACATTTATCCGTGAAGGTGAGTCAGTGGGGCGTTATTGTTGGCGGTATTATTTTTGGTATTGGCTGGGCCGTGGCTGGTTACTGTCCAGGCACCGGATTAGCGGGTTTAGGTGAGGGCAGAAAGGATGCACTCTTTTTTATAGTAGGGGGCTTGTTTGGAGCCTTGTTGTATATGTTGTCTTATGGCGCATTAAAGGGGTCATTTTTGTTCACTGATATCTTTGGTGGTAAATCAACCTTGGCGGCGACCACCAATGACAATTATCACGTCATCGTGAGCAACATGAATGGAGCTGTGATAGCGTTGATTATTGCCTTTGTTTTGGTGTTTTTTGCAGCCTTACTGCCTAATCGATCTCGTAATAAAAATAACGACATTTAATCTCTAGCTCTCTTAGTTTGTAGTGCCATTAATCTTTAGTGCTATGAAATAATAAAAAGGGGTGTGAAAATTATGCAGCCGAGCCAACATTTATTACCAGAATTGCCTGCGGGATTGGAAGGCTTAAGCGAGCTAGCGGCTAATCTGCGTTGGACGTGGAACCATGGTGCCGATGAGCTATGGAGTACTATTGATGCGGATATCTGGCAGCAGACAGAAAACCCCTATGTTATTTTACAAAATGTCAGCCACCAACGTTTAGTGGATTTAGCAAAAGACGCAGCCTTTCGACAACAATTAAAAAAATTGTTACAAGATCAGCAAGATTATTTAAGCCGTAAAGGCTGGTATCAAAGCCACTGTTCGCAACGTTGCATCCAGCACATTGCTTATTTCAGTATGGAATTTGGTATTGGTGAGGCCTTACCCTTTTATGCTGGAGGTCTGGGTGTACTGGCCGGTGATTTTTTAAAGGCTGCCAGTGACCTTTGCGTACCTATGGTCGGTGTCGGTTTACTTTACCATCAGGGTTATTTCCGACAAATGCTCAGCGCCAGTGGTTGGCAACAAGAAGCCTACCCAGTTTGCGATACGACTAACCTACCCATTGCGCCGGTTTATACTGAGGCTGGCGAGTGGTTACAGGTGTCGATTGAATTACCCGGGCGTTCAGTCTTAATTCGTGTGTGGCAAGCACAAGTGGGTAGAGTCACCTTGTATTTTCTCGACACTAATCATCCTTTAAATGGTGTCGTTGATCGCAGTATTACCAGCCAACTCTATGGTGGTGGCCGCGAGATGCGTCTATTACAAGAAATTGTTTTGGGTATTGGCGGTTGGCGGGCATTAATGAAATTACAATTGTCCATCGACATTTGCCATATGAATGAAGGTCACGCGGCCTTTGTCGTATTAGAGCGTGCTCGTGATTATATGCAAAAAAGTGGTTTGGGATTCTATGAATCACTATGGGCAACGCGTGCAGGCAATGTATTCACAACCCATACACCGGTAGAGGCCGGTTTTGATATTTTCGAACCCGATTTATTAGCAGAATATGGCACAGCCTATGCCGATCAATTGCATATTCCAGCTGATGAAGTCTTGCAATTAGGCCGTCGATATCAAAACGATAATCGTGAACCGTTTAATATGGCGTACCTAGCGATTCGTGGCAGCGCTTTAGTTAACGGTGTTAGTGAGCTACACGGTCACGTCAGCCGTAATATTTTTCGCGATCTATATCCCCGTTGGCCAGTGGATGAAGTGCCTGTGTCGTATGTGACCAATGGTATTCATGTGCCTTCTTGGGATTCGCCCTGGGCAGATACTATTTGGACAGAAGCGGCGGGTAAGGGGCGCTGGTTAGGTAAGATTAGTCACTTGAGTGAGATCATTGAAAAACAAACAGATGCCATGTTGTGGAATTTTTGTTCCAATGAACGACAGGATTTGATTCAGTATGCGCGCAAACGATTTGCGCGAGAACTCAGTCAGCGAGGCGCAGATTCGAGCACAATCGCCGATGCGCAATATGTCTTGGATCCGAATGTATTAACACTGGGTTTTGCACGTCGTTTTACCCCTTATAAAAGACCCAATTTATTATTACAGGATCCCGAACGTTTGATTCGCTTATTAACTCATAGTGAAACGCCAGTACAGTTAATTATTGCGGGCAAGGCTCATCCGAAAGATGAAGTCGGTAAACAATTAGTTCAGCAATGGACGCAATTTATTTTACGTCCTGAGGTGAAAGGTCGTGTAGTTTTTTTAGAGGATTACGACATTACTCTCGCACAACAATTGGTGCAGGGTGTTGATGTTTGGATCAATACCCCGCGCCGTCCTTGGGAAGCCTGTGGTACCAGCGGGATGAAAGTGTTAGTGAATGGCGGCCTTAATATTTCGGTACTCGACGGCTGGTGGGCAGAAGCTTATAGCCCAGAAGTTGGTTGGATGTTAGGTGACGCTAAAAATCATCAGCATGATGACGATAGCGCCGACGCTGAACAGCTCTATACCTTGTTGGAAAATGAAATTGTACCAGAATTTTATTCCCGCGATGCCAAGGGCATCCCTCTGTCATGGGTAAAGCGAATGCGCACGAGTATGGCACAATTAGCGCCTCAGTTTAGTTGTAATCGGATGGTGCACGAGTATGTGGAAAATGTTTATAGGCCCTCCTCTGAACACTATTCTGCTCGAGTTAACGACCACTCCAAGATGGCTAGCTCGTTATTTAATTGGGAAAAAAACATTCAACGCCACTGGGAAGAAATTCATTGGGGAAATTACAAAATTACCCGTAATGAAAATGGGTTTAGTTACGAAATACAAATTTATTTAGGTGATTTATTACCTGATTCGGTACAGGTACAGCTATATGCAGAAAAATCGATCAAAGACTCTAATCGAAAAGGTTCGAATTGTATTGTTATGCAACAGAAACACAGCATTACCGGCGCTATTAATGGGTACTTGTATTCCGTAAAAGTAAAAACTTCCCGTTCAGCTAATGATTTTACGCCGCGTGTTATTCCTTGGCATGAAGAAGCATTTTTACCTCAAGAACTCAATAAAATATTCTGGTGGGACAGTGCTGAACCACGTCAAGAACGAATTATTCCAATATTATCGTTTGGAGAAAATGGCATGCCATATGAAACCTTAGATGACTTACCTAATTCGGTAAAAAATAACTTGCCTCATCATGCACAAGAAATTTATAAAGCAGCTTTTAATCATAGTTTAGTCGAATATTTAGACCCTAAAAAACGCCGAACTAAAGAAAGCCTTGAAGAAGTTTCGCATAAAGTTGCGTGGTCGGCCGTTAAGAAAGTGTATGCGAAAAATGATGATGGGCAGTGGGTAAGAAAATAAGGTATCTGAAATATTTTAACTCTTATCAAGAATAGAGGTCTATATTGATCAAAATCAATACGTAATATTATTTACTTTTTTGATGCTAAGGCGAGATTATTGATGCCCACGATTTTATTGTAGCACTAAAAAAATGGTAGTTGTCTGGTGTCGACTTGGATGTGGGTGAAGAAGGATCACATTTAGTTTATCAACATCTGCGCGACCAAATTATCGGCGAAGATACTTTTTAATGTGAATTCACATGCTAAATCTATTAACAACAGGAAGGCTATTTGAATATAACAGGAATCGATAAGCTAATATTATTACAGTGAGATAAATGTGGAAAAGACAGGCTCGATAACAGAAGCGAATTGGCATAATATCTCTGGGGATATTACGCTTGATAAGCTAAAATCTTCAACTAGCGGTTTGTCGCAAACCGAAGCCAAAACACGTTTATTTAACTGCGGTCTAAACCGTTTGCCACAGACACCTCGGCAGTCCTCGTTAATACGCTTCTTTCTACACTTTCACAATATCCTTATTTATGTGCTGATCGGTTCTGCAGTCATTACCGCGCTGCTCGGCCACTGGATTGATACCGGCGTTATCTTGGCAGTAGTTATTGTTAATGCAATTATTGGTTTTATTCAGGAAGGAAAAGCAGAGCATGCCATGGATGCCATTCGCCATATGCTAATCCTTCGAGCTAATGTGATTCGGGGTGGCGAACGCATCACAATCGACGGCGAGCAACTAGTACCAGGTGATATTGTATTGCTGGAGGCCGGTGACAAAATACCCGCTGACCTTCGACTGTTGACCACTTATGGCTTATCAGTTCAAGAAGCGATTTTAACAGGGGAGTCGGTGCCGGTGGATAAAGGCCCCCAAACCGTCGCGCAAAGTACTCTATTAGCGGATCGTTACTGCATGGCTTACTCAGGGACTCTTGTCACCAGTGGTCAGGGAACGGGTGTGGTAGTTGCTACTGGTGCTGCTACGGAAATAGGACATATCAGTGGGCTATTGTCACAAGTAGAATCCCTAACAACACCCTTGGTGACACAGATGGGCGTATTTGCCAAATGGCTGACCATCTTGATTCTGGTTATTGCGGCTATCTTGCTCGTGTTTGGCTATTTTGTCATACATTACAACTTCTCTGAATTGTTTATGGCTGTGGTAAGTCTGTCAGTGGCAGCGATTCCTGAGGGCCTGCCAGCGGTATTCACCATAACATTGGCGATTGGTGTGCAGTCTATGGCTCGGCGCAATGCCATCGTGCGGCGACTTCCCGCCATAGAAACTCTGGGATCTGTATCGGTAATTTGTACCGATAAAACGGGTACGCTTACCCGCAACGAAATGATGGTTGCATCGGTACTCACCCATTGTGATCTATTCACTCTGGAGGGCAATGGCTATGAACCCAAGGGGCAGCTTAAACTGAAAGATGCTCATGTATCTCCAGAGGAGCATGCTGTTTTGCAAGAACTTGCCCGTGTTGCAACACTCTGCAACGATGCCGCGTTACATGAGCATAACGGCACTTGGGTTGTTGAAGGCGACCCGATGGAGGGTGCACTGTTGAGCTTTGCTGGAAAAATGAACATCAACGTTCATCAGGAGCGGGTTATCTGGACGCGAACGGATGCTATTCCTTTTGATGCTAAACATCGTTTTATGGCAACGCTTAATCACGATCATGAGCAACATACTCAGATTTTTGTCAAGGGAGCACCAGAGCATATACTAGCTATGTGTGCTAATCAGCGTGGTGCGGATGGTGCAGTCGACTCTTTAGATATGGGTTATTGGAATGGGAAAGTGGAGTCTATCGCTGCCCTAGGTCAGCGCGTGCTGGCATTTGCTGTCAAAACAATTCATCCGCAGGATACGGTTCTAGAATATACAGATGTAGAAGCCTCACTTACTCTTCTTGGCATGGTGGGAATGATTGACCCGCCGAGAACAGAGGCGATCACCTCTATCGCTGAATGCCATAGGGCGGACATCAAAGTAAAAATGATAACCGGTGATCACACGCAAACTGCTATAGCTGTTGCTAAGCAAATTAACCTGCTCAATACCGATAAAGTACTTACCGGTATTGATATCGATAGCTTGAACGACGCGGCACTATGTCAAGAGGTACTGGAATGCGATGTCTTTGCTCGAACCAGTCCAGAACATAAATTGCGATTAGTCATGGCATTGCAGTCTCATGACATGACCGTAGCCATGACCGGTGATGGTGTCAACGACTCACCTGCGCTAAAACGAGCGGATGTGGGCATCGCCATGGGAGCAAAAGGCAGTGAAGCGGCTAAAGAAGCGGCAGAGTTAGTTTTGACTGATGATAACTTTGCTTCCATTGTGTCGGCTGTACGCGAAGGGCGTACCGTATATGATAATTTAAAAAAGGTTATTAGTTGGACGCTGCCAACCAGTGCCGGTGAGGCGATGACGATAGTTTTCGCATTGCTTATGGGAATGACGCTGCCCGTTACCCCAATCCAAATTCTTTGGATCAACCTTATTACTGTTACTACTCTGGGAATTGCTCTAGCGTTTGAACCGACTGAAAAAAACACTATGAGCCGTCCACCGCGCGCGCGTCAGGAAAAAGTGTTAAATGGAGAGTTGGTTTGGCAAATCGTGCTGGTATCTATTTTGTTTCTTTGCGGTGTATTTGGCATGTACCAATACGCAATGGATCGTGGCTACTCAGTAGAGCTCGCTCGCACAATCGCATTGAACACCTTGGTAGTGATGGAAATTTTCCACCTGTTTTTTATTCGAAATATCTATACCACATCGCTAACGTGGCAAGGGTTACGAGGGACTAAAGTCGTATGGTTAGCCGTCATTGTCATTTCGTTAGCACAATTCGCAATTACCTATTTTCCTCCGTTACAAGCGGTATTTGCTACTGAATCTATTTTATTCTTAGATGGTTTGCTGATCATTGGGGTTGGTATGGCGTTCTTTGCCTTTGCTGAGTTGGAAAAACAAATAAGACTCATTGTTAGGTGAATAAAGCAGGCAAAATATTCCATGGATGATCAATATCCTTATCAATAAAAAAGTCCCTGGAAGAGAAACAGCGAGTATTGACCAAGATCAATAATGCATATTTTTTTCTCTATAGCATCGAAAGCTGATTTTATCCTTTTGTTCATCATGCACTAAAGGCAGCTTATGGAACCTTCAGATAATTACCCCACTAACTCTTCGTATATCCGCTGGTTTGAAGAGCTGGGCATAGACGACATCCCACTGGTGGGTGGCAAGAACGCATCTCTGGGGGAAATGTATCAAAAATTGACCCCACAGGGTATTAAAATCCCCAATGGCTTTGCGATTACAGCCGATGCCTATCGTTATCTATTGGATAAAGCGGGTGCGTGGGATGCTTTACATACAGCATTGGATGATCTTGAACCGAGCGACGTTGTCGACTTGGCCAAGCGCGGCGCAAAA
>Ga0208544_10001263_pt1 | contig 17807 bp, 17 predicted proteins | sample DEB08_DNA_9_FD_184526 | JGI IMG/M metagenome (GOLD analysis project Ga0208544, IMG submission 184526) | Aqueous microbial communities from the Delaware River and Bay under freshwater to marine salinity gradient to study organic matter... | ecosystem: Environmental > Aquatic > Marine > Coastal ... | reverse complement strand
CCGTGGCTAATTCCTGGCTGCTTAAGGATGAACAAATCAATCACATCTGGGAGAAACACCAGCTCATCACCACCAAGCTTGCCGAGGAACTTAAGGCCAAGGGCCGCAAGCCGACCGAGAACGACATCTACCGCATTAACTGGCAGGAAATCGCCGGTCTGCTGGACAAGGATCTAGCCGACCTCGAGTCGATGGACTACGATGATATCCTCGCTCTTTACCCAGGGGACGTGGAAGGCTTTGCTGGGCCGGATCACAAGAAAATCCACTACCCGGAAGTGATCGTCCCGCGCGAACAAGTCCGTTTTGAGTCCGTTTTCAGCCCCCGCTGGAATACCTACTACGCCACCTACTTCACGATCACTGGTTTGCATGGCTTGCACGTCATCGCCGGTGCTCTGGTGCTTGCCTACTATCTCTTCTTTGGACGCAAGATGTTCGAAGAGAAGCCTGAGTGGCTTGCCAACCGTGTTGAAATCGGTGGCCTGTTCTGGCACTTCGTTGACCTTGTCTGGATCTTCCTTTTCCCAATCCTCTACCTCATGTAGAAGAAACAATTCCAAATTCTAAATTCTTAATTCTTAATTTGTCATGGCCGACTCACCTGAAGCGATCAAAAAACACATCAAGCTCTACCTCCTCATAGGTGGCGTCCTGTTTGTCTGCACAGTTCTCACCGTGGCTGTAGCCAAGTTCGAGTTTCTCGACTTTGGCGACCGTGGATTTGATGGTGTGGATGCGACCATTGGCTTGCTCATCGCCACCTTCAAGGCAACACTGGTAGCCCTGATCTTCATGCACCTCAATCACGAGAAGAAGATGGTTTATTGGCTGTTTGGCATGGGCCTCTTTTTTGCCTTTTGCCTGCTGGCCATCTTCGCGTTTGCTTTCTCAGACCCCATTGAATTCCAAGCCTTTTTCGGAAGGTAGTCTTTTACCAATAACCAAGCTAATGTCCCTCAAAGGATTCCATATTCTCTTCATCACCCTATCCACGCTGCTTTGCGTCTTTGTGGTGGTGTGGGCATTTTTGTTTGCATCTCACGCCGGCACGGGCTTGAAGTTATTTGGCGGCACATGCGCCGTCGCCGCCATCATCCTACCCGTCTACGGGGTTAGTTTTTACCGTAAGTCCCGGGAAATTTAATCAATAACACGTTCGCATCCATGACCTCGCTTTTTGATATCACCGCCTGTTCCGTCTGTATGGGATCGGGCAAGGAGCACCTCGGCTCTGTTGCCGCTGGTTACGCGATGCTTGTGATGCTGATCATTATCCTGCCCATGCTCAGCGCGATCATCTTTTTTGTCATGCGCATGGCCAGACGTGAAACGGCAAACCTCGACCCCGCACTGCGCGATTCCTAATTCACTATTCCTCATTCTTAATTCACCATTCATATGTCTATCCTTGATCTCCTAGGTAATCCTAGCAACAGCTCCCAACACGGCGAGCAAGTCGACCAGATGAACGCCGTCATCCACTGGCTGATGTTGGTGCTCTTTGTTGGCTGGACGATCTTTTTCTTCGTTTGCCTGTTCAAGTTCTGGCACAAGCGCAATGCCAAGGCATCCTATACTGGCGTGAAAAACCATGTCTCCACTCACTTGGAAATCGGCGTTGTTATTGTCGAGGCGGTGTTCCTGCTTGGATTTGCTTTCCCACTCTGGGCTGAGCGCACGGATACCTTTGACCGTGTCGTTGCCAACGACCCTGATGCTCCTCGTGTGCGTATCATCGGCCAGCAATACAGCTGGACTTACCACTACCCCGGTAACGACGGTATTTTTGGCCGCACTGATAACTCCCTGATCACGGGTGACAACTCCCTGGGCATCGATCCAATCGATCCAAATGGCGATGATGACTTCCTCTCCACCTCCATTCTTCGTCTGCCAGTTGACCGCAACAGTATTCTCCAGGTATCCTCCAAGGATGTGATTCACAACTTTGCCATCGTTCCGATGCGTATTCAGCAGGACTGTATCCCAGGAAGTGAAATTCCGATGTGGTTCAGGCCGGTGGAAAAAATCGAGACCTTCGTCGTCTGTGCCCAGCTGTGTGGTGAGGCCCATGCTAACATGAAGGGTAGCATGGAAGTGATCGACGCCAAGGAATACTACGAGTGGGCAAAGTCACGTAGTGACGAAGAGCTCGCCAAGAAACGGAAGTAAACGCCTGCTATTGAATCATCAAAAAACATTTGTAATCAGGCAGCCCCGTTCACCGGGACTGCCTGTTTTTTTTATATTTGCTTCCATTGGCCTAGCATACTTGCTAGGGACTTAGCTCGAATCTGCAAGTGTAAGTCAATTTAAGATAAGTTGGACATGGCAAAAAAAACTCCAAGAAAATCCACCGAGCTGGAAAAACAAATGGTTGCTGCAGCGACAGCCGTTGAGAGAGCAGAGGGAAAAACAGCCGCTAAGGTAAACGATGCAAGCGAGTTCGATGCAGAACGCAAGGCCATGCCCACTATCCTGGTTGTTACTCCGGAGATCACCTACCTTCCCGAGGGTATGGGAAACATGGCACAGAGACTCAGCGCCAAGGCCGGTGGCATGGCCGATGTTTCCGCTTCACTGGTCAGCGCACTTTATGACCAAGGTGCGGATGTTCACGTGGCTCTGCCCAACTATCGCAGAATGTTTAACGAAGGGGTGAAAAACGTCCATGACCGTGAATACCAACGGGTCAGGGATAATCTGGGTAAGGACCGCATCCATCTTGCTGAGGACCGCATTTTCTACCACCGGAATGAAGTCTACGCGGGTGAGAACTTGCACATGGCACTTGCCTTCATGCGTGAGGTCATTAACCACATCATACCGGTGGTGAAGCCTGACCTGATCCATTGTAATGATTGGATGACCGGGCTCATTCCCGCTGCCGCCAAGCGCAATGGAATCCCCAGCCTGATTACCATTCACAACATCCATACTGAGAAAGTCTCCATGGCTGAGATTGAGAACCGCGGTATCGATGCTGCTGAGTTTTGGAACCACCTCTATTTTGAAAATCCGCCCTACTCCTACGAGCAATCGCGTGAGGCGAATGCCACAGATTTGATGGCCAGCGGTATTTTTGCAGCTGACCACGTCAATGCGGTCAGTACCACCTTCCTCTACGAGGTCGTGGAGGGCAAACATAGTTTCGTGCCGGATGCCATCCGCAACGAACTCTCCAGCAAGCTCTACGCCGGATGTGCCTCAGGTATTCTTAATGCTCCGGATGTTTCCTACGATCCTACCAAAGATCCTGCGCTGGAGTTTAATTATGACGATCAGAATGTCATCAAGGGCAAGGCGATCAACAAGCGCAAACTCCAGGAGCGCTGCGGACTGAATATCGATCCGGATGCTCCGATTCTGTTCTGGCCTTCTCGTCTTGATCCGATGCAAAAAGGTTGTCAGTTATTGGCCGATATTCTCTACCAGACTATTTCCGACTACAGTGACATCGGCCTGCAAGTTGCCATCATCGCCAATGGGTCATTTCAGCAACACTTCCGCAATATCCAGGATATCCATAATCTTCATGGCCGTGTGGCGGTCTGTGATTTTGATGAGGGACTTTCTCGTCTCGGTTATGCCGGTTCTGACTTCATGCTCATGCCCTCGCGCTTTGAGCCTTGTGGATTGCCCCAAATGGTCAGCCCGAAATATGGCACGCTTTCGGTCGTCCACGATACTGGCGGCATTCACGATACGGTAGAGCACATTCACCATGATTGCACCATGGGCAATGGTTTCCGTTTCCAGCATTACAGCCCAGAGGGATTACGCTGGGGTATCGATGAGGCCATTGGCTTCTACCGTCGCCCCCTCGAGGAAAGAGAGGCTACTCTCTCACGCATCATGGTTGAGTCCAATGAGCGGTTCAACCACACCACCACAGCGGCTGCCTACATCGACCTTTACGAGAAAATTCTCGGCCAGAAGGTGAGGGTGTAAACGTTTGGGAAGTACGGTCTGTCGATGGCCTCGAGGGGCTCAAGTGACCAGCTTGAGGTGACACAGTATTCTGCCGTGTCCCATAGGATTTGTCTGTTCACCGGGTAAAGGGTTGTTAATGTACATGACAATCTCAAATCAATGAATCGTCTTTTTTCCTGTCTAATCAAACCCCGAATTTTTCTGGGTAGCGTCATGCTTCTTCTTGTTGCTGGGACTCTCATATGGCTGGGTGTGATGGGCAAGCTTGAGCCATGGGCCGCCTATCTGGATTCTGATGGCATGAGTCTTGAGGTCGGAGGTCATCGTTACTCGGCTTACTGGCTGATCAAGGCGATACTGATTATTATCGGGCTACTTTGGTTTACTGGAGTTGTTTCCCACTTTATTGAGCGTCGGGTCAACAGCATTCGCAGGCTTCGAGGTGTGAATAAAGCGCTGCTCTCAAAAGCCATTCAGGTAGGGATCTACATGATTGCTTTTGTGATAGCTAGCCAAGCCTTGGGGATCAACATCGCCACTCTTACGGTACTGGGTGGCACGATTGGTATCGGTATCGGTTTTGGTCTCCAGAAGATCACATCTAATTTTATCAGCGGGATCATTCTGCTACTGGAGAAATCACTGGAAAGTGGTGATCTTATAGAGTTGAACAATGGGGCTCTTGGATATGTCCGACAGACTTTTGCCCGCTACACGCTGATCGAGACCCTTGATGGGAAAGAGGTGATGGTTCCTAATGAAGATTTCATCATCAATCAGGTCACCAATCTATCCTACAGCGATAACCGGGCAAGGGTAGAGGTGCAGGTAGGCGTTTCTTACGATTCCGATTCCGATCTCGCCCGCGAGATCATGCTGGAGGCAGCCCGGAGCCATCCTCGCTGTCTTGAACAACCAGAAGCTGCCTGCTATCTGACAGAATTCGCGGATAGCTCGATCAACTTAGCGCTTTATTTCTGGATTGCTGATGTCACCTACGATCGTCTTGGCCCAAAAAGTGATGTTATGCGCGCAATCCGCAAAGGTTTTCAAGAGTCTGGCATTACCATTCCTTTCCCACAGCGTGACGTCCACGTTATCGGAGCGCAACCGCCGGTTGCCCCGGCTGATCAATCATGAAGGACCTTATCTTATTTTCTTACCGTCTCGATAGCAAAGGGGGCGTTTCTCCAGTGGATGCTTCTGAAGCTATGGCAGGGGAAGATCCGGCATGGGTGCACCTTGATTCCAACCATGAAGGAGCAAGGGAATGGCTCGAGAACCATCTGGATCTTGACGAACACCATGTTAATGCTTTGTTAGATGATGAAACGCGGCCCCGCGCATTGAAAGACAAGGATGCGGCTTTGATTTTACTGCGAGGTGTGAATCTCAATACGAACTCGGACCCTGAGGATATGGTGACTCTGAGGATTTTTGTCGATGCACGGCGAATCGTTACCTTAAGAGGGCGTCAATTAAAAGCGGCCAGTGATTTGAAAGCCGACCTGGAGCATGAGCTGAAGCCAATGACGACGGGAGGAGTGCTCTGCAGGCTTTTGTATTTTCTGTTAGCACGAACCTCGCCTGTGCTTGAGGCCTTGGATGATCATTTAGATTTGACAGAGGAGAAAATTATTGAGCAAGCTGATTCAAGTTTGCGTAGCGAAATTAATAGCATCCGCAGGCAGGCGATTCTTTTCCGTCGTTATATCGCCCCGCAGCGTGAAGCAATCTATCAGATTAAACATCTTGGTTTGAGCTGGTTGAATGAAGAAAATTACGAACACCTTGTGGAGAGCCATAACCATGTGCAGCGGCAAGTTGAGGATCTCGATGCCATTCGTGAACGAGCCCAGATCGTCAAGGATGAGTTGGCAAATATCCTCAGTGATAGGATGAATAAGAATACCTTTGTCCTCACAATTGTGGCGGCTGTTTTCTTGCCGATAAGCTTTTTGACAGGCCTACTGGGAGTGAACGTTGGCGGTATTCCCGGGTCTGATTATGGTCAGGCTTTCTGGGTCTTTTGCGGTGTAATCATTGTTGTGGTCATGCTGCAAATCCTCCTATTCAAGCGTATGAAGTGGTTTTAGTGGACAGCTCTTCCTGTCCCACCTATGCACAGGTGATGTCCATCCAAACCATCTTAACTCACCCCGGAGGAGCCCATAAAGACGATTTTTTGGCTTGTAGTATCATGCTTGCGCTTCATGACGCTCCCATTTTCCGCCGTGAGCCTACTGAAGAAGAGCTCAATGATTCAGCCGTCTGTGTTATTGATGTAGGGGACAGGCATGAGCCGGAAAACAACAACTTCGACCATCATCAGTTCCCACGTGATTATCCGCCCACATGCGCTCTCTCGCTAATACTTCAACACCTCGGTCTTTATGATGATGCAAGATTGTTCTGTGACTGGCTGGAACCCGCCGAATGGTTTGATTGCCGTGGTCCTAACAAAACCGCTGAATGGCTTGGAGTGAGTCGTGATGTGATCTCAAAGATGAACTCTCCAATCGACATCTCGATGCTGCGCCGCTTTGCGCAAGTTTCCCCGGCAGATCGGTTGGGTCCTTCTGACCCCGTCTATGCGCTCATGCGCTATATTGGCGAAGACCTGTTGGATTATCTCAAGGGCGTGAGAGAGAAAATTGACTTTGTAGCCCGTCATGTTGAGCAGTGGAGTGTTTGTTCGGGAGACGAGACGTTTGATGTTCTTTTTTTACCGCGCACGGAAACAGGTATTGACGATCCCTCGGGTGGTCTGGCCCGTTACATCATGGTCAATGAGCTTGTTGACGATATAGCCGCGATCGTCTACCCTGACAGCCGGGGCGAGGGTTTTGGTTTGGCGCGGTTCAACGACCATCCCAAACTTGATTTTACCCGCGCCGAGACAGCTCAGGACGTCCACTTTGCTCACAATAGCGGCTTTCTCTGCAAAACCGGAGCTACTGAGAAATCCCGCTTGATGGAAATTCTTGCGTGTGCTTGGAGGTAGAATCTTGCTGCCGCTTTTAATGCTGGAAGAAGATTCTTGGGATTGAATCAGAATCAGTATAGATAGATTGATATGAGAAAAACAACCATGGCTACTTTGTTGTGCTTTTGTACTGCTCTGTCTTCGATCTGCGGCGCTGATCGAGTGAATGTTGGTGATTTCATGCTATCGAGGTCTCCGGCCACAGCTCCGTCAACGCGAGCAGCTTACTCGGCGGCCAATGAGGTCGATTTTGATTCAACTGCGGGCGGGTTTTCCTATCAAAGCTTCGAGCTCAATGTGCCTTTGATGGCGCCGTATCACTTGAATGATTATCATGCGTTGTTAGTTGGAGTAAAATACGAAGCAATATGGCTGGATACGGATACCTTTTTAGGCGACATGGATTTACATGATTTTCGATTGAGGTTGCGCTGGATGTATCGTCAGCCGGGTAGCAAGTTGTCATGGATGGGACTCCTTGAGCCGGGTCTGGCAACGGACGGGAAAAGTGTGGATATGGATGACTTCGCTATTGATGGGCAACTGGGCTTTCGTTACGCCCAATCACCGCGGTTGGCATGGATTGGCGGAGTGGTGGTTTTTTACAACTCGATGGAAACGCGCGTCTACCCAGGAATCGGTTTCCAATGGCAAGCTTTGGAGGAGGTATTGATTCGGCTGACCGGCCCCAGCTTCAAAGCCTCATGGCAGCCGCATGATGACTGGATCCTGCATGCCATTGTGGAAACGGGTGGAGGCACATGGAACGTCCGAGATAATGACGGGGACTTTGATGTTAGAATACGCAGTTATCAGGCAGGTATCGGTGTGGAGCGTCGTCTCTCAGAGAAGTTCTGGCTAGGTCTGTGGGGTGGGGTTACTTTCGCCAATGATATGGAAATAGAAACGAGCTCAGGCAGTGAGCTTTTTGATGACGATGCGGATATGGGGTGGTTTGTGAAGCTGGGTATCAGGAAAATCCTCTGGTAGCAGCGGAGCATGGCCCTGTCATCAAATGGTATGATTCTGGCGCGAAAGCCAGCTAGAAACATTCAAAAAAGCCCCCCCGGATGTCCGGAGGGGCTTTTGTTAAATCGTTATCTGGCGGTAGCCACTAAACGGCCTCGGCCAGCTTGACGTTGACACGACGGCCGTCCTTATCGAAGTAAACGTTACCATCAACACGTGCGTGGATGGTGTAATCCTTACCCATGTAAACATTGTTGCCCGGGTGCCACTTGGTGCCACGCTGACGTATGATGATGTTGCCAGAGACAACTTTCTCACCGCCGAATTTCTTAACGCCGAGACGTTTGCTGCGTGAGTCGCGACCGTTTTTAACGGAACCTTGTCCTTTCTTATGAGCCATTGTTCTAGGTGGTTGAAATTATGAGGAAGCTTTGATTAGCTGATGCTGGTGATTTCCAGTTTGGTGAGGTGACGGCGATAGCCCTTGGTCTTGTGATAACCTTGGCGACGCTTGAACTTGAAGGCAACCCCCTTTTTACCGCGAAACTGGTCGACCACCTTGGCGGTAACCTTGGCACCTGCGATATTGGGTGTGCCGACTGTTGTGCTGCTGCCGTCGTTGACGAGCAAGACTTCATCGAATTTTGCTTCGGAACCAACTTCAGCATCGATTTTCTCGACGTCGAGTTTGTCACCTTCTTGAACGCGGTATTGTTTACCGCCTGTTTTGAAAACTGCGTAGGCCATGGGATTACTCCTTGGGGTTGCTTGGGTTGCTTAATATCGCCGGGGCACAACATGTACACCGTGCGGGGCGGGAATTCAACACAGTACGGCCATGCGGGCAAGTACATTTTTTTAAGAAAATTTTATGATGTGGAAAAGAGGCTAAAAATACGGGGTGTCCCCAGGGGTCATTGCCTTTCTGAGCTGGTTCTGAGGGAATGCTGAGGTCATGTTTTACAAGGGCTCACGCAGGCGGTTCATCCGTTTTACTGCGGAAAACACACTCACTGAAGGACATGAGCCATCCGGCGACCTTGACGGCGTTCAAAACGAGAATTTGCAATTTGAGCTGCTGGCCTAGCCAGGCAACAGGCAACTTATGAATCCCTTCTGTTAAGGGGCGGTCAGTGCCTGCCCATTCTGGGATGGTTTCAGGCCGAGCAGGAAGGGGGCTGCGCTTGTTGCCCATGTTTCTGCGGTCTCGTAGCTGCCGGCATGCTCGCCCCAGCAGGTTTGTAGCATGCGGGTGTTGATCACACCGGGGTTGAGCGCCATGGCAGCAAGCCCAGGGGGAATTTCCTGGGCAAGTGCCTGGGTGAGCCCCTCGATGGCCCATTTGCTGGCACAGTAGGGGGCAACCTCGGGAGAAGTCGAGCGTCCCCAACCTGAGGAGAAGTTGACGATGATGCCCTTGCCGCTCTCAATCATCATGGGCACGGCGTGGCGGATCATGTTGGCCGTGCCATTGATATTGATGGCAGTGACCCGGTCAAATTCTGCCGCCGAGATTTTCCAGAGGGGGGCTGGCTCATTGACGGTGGCGGCATTGTTAAGCAGCAGATCGGGAGCTCCGGTCGCCTCATAGGCGCCGCGGCAGAACTGCTCGGCCTGGTGGTCATCGGCAACATCAACCGATGAGAAAAAGTGGGGGGCGCTAAATTTACGCTGTAGTTCTTCGATAAGGTTACGGCGTCTGCCACAAGCGGCCACTGTGTGACCAGCGGCAGTGAACTCATCAACAAGGGCACGGCCCAGTCCCGATGTGCAACCGGTAAGCCAGATGGTTTGGGCACCCTTGTTTGTTTTCATGCCGCCGTGTTATCCTTTGCCAAATTCGCCAGCAATTTTTTTGGCGGAGGCTACGGTGTTGCGGTGTAGTTTGGCCGTCAGGCTTGGGTGGCGGTTGTAGCCGCCGCCGTAGAGGATGGCCAGTGGGATGCGGTTTTTGATGAAGGCGCGGATGATGGTGTCATCACGGCGTTTCATGTCGGATACACTGAGCATCATGGTTCCCAACAAATCATTGGAGTGGTTGTCCGCACCCGCCACCCAGATGACAAGGTCCGGGGTAAAGACATCCAGAGCGCCGGCGAGGGTGTTGAAGAGTTGTTTGAGATACATGTCACCTTCGACATAACGAACGGTCTCGACGTCCATTGAGCCTTGGACCTGACTAGTCGTCGAGGCAGTCTGACCGACGTGAATGGAGTAGGTGAACACGCGCGGATCGTTTTGCAGCAGGCTGTTGGTGCCGTTCCCCTGATGGGCATCGGTATCAACAATCATAATACGGATGCCGGGGCGTTTTTCCTGCAGGTCTCGTACGGCAATGGCGACATCATTAAAAACACAGAAACCTTCGCCGTGTTGCTTGAAGGCGTGGTGGGTGCCGCCTGCAAGACAGACGGCAACACCTTCGGCCAGAGCAGCGTGGCAGGTCTGGCGGGTGGCCTCGGCCTCGGTCGCGCAGCGTGCGTAGAGCTGAGGGTTTGCAGGAAGTCCCAGGGCGAGCTGCTCACGCCGGTCTAATGTCCCGTGATAGATTTTGGACAGATACTGGTCGTCGTGGACGCGCTTGAGGACGTGGAGGTTGGTTTGGGAGACGTCGATGATTTCCTCGGGTCTGATGATGCCGCCTTGGAGCAGCATTTCCCGGCTGGTGGAATACTTGTCACCGGGGAAGGGGTGAGCCTCAGGGAGGTCCAGCTTGAGGTCGAGGTCCGATGAGTAAAAGCAGCGCATTGTGATGAATCCTAGGTAGGTGAGTCTAGATCGAATTGCTAAACTTGGAAGATAGAAGTTCGGGGAATGTATGTTCAGAGTTACTTGCCGCCGGCTTCCTGGTAACGTGATTGGCTCCACTTCAAGCCCTCGGTGTATTCTTCCGCTTGACCATTTTTATCGATCAGGCTTTGCCACATGGCGGAGGCATTGTTGAAGAAATTCCTAGCATCAGCCTTTTGGCCTGTGGAGAGGGCGGTATGTCCAAGATTCCCATAGAGGTAAGCGAGGGTGCGCCGCAGTGCCGTATCGCGTTGCCTGGCGCCATCCTTGAGTAAGCGCTGCATCAGTTCGGCTGCCTTTTTTCCCTGGTCGAGTTCACCTTTGGTGTCCCCCGCGTCACCGGAGAGCCCCGAGCGTTGCCAGTGAAAAACGGCAAGCCGGTAGAGTGGCTCGCCAGATTCAGGATTGGCAGCAACGATTTTTTGGATCAGCTCGATGGCTTGGTCGAGGCTTTTGGCGGCTTCGGTGGTTTTGCCCTGGTCACGCAGTAATACCGAGCGCAGCCCCTTGGCGGTTGCTGTCTGCATGGAGACGCCGTCCGGGCTGGCGTCGTTTGCGGGCAGGCCGGAGAGAAGTTTTTCTGCAGCGGCTAATTTGGAGGCTGCCCCGGAGTCATTTCCTGCGCGCATGTCAGCCTCGGTCGCCAGCAGCTCAACCTCAGCGAGCTTCACCTTGGCGACTTTAAGCTCTGGGTTTTTCTGCAGGAGCCAGCGGAGCTGGGTAGCAGCTTTGCTGCGAAGTTTGGCAGCATCGTCGACCATATCGAGACTGTCTGCAATATTCGCTGAGCGCAGCGCGTAGCGGGCGAGCTCCGAGCGCACAGCAACGTGTTCAGGCAGCGCGTTGTGCACACCCTCGAGGTCCTTGAGAGCGAGCAAGAAGTGCTCGAGAGCCTTGGCGGGCGCAGTAGCCTGGATCATGGAGCCGTTGATGATTTGCATGACGGCATTGTTACGGCGAATTTCATTGGCGTCACCACCCGAGATCGCTGCCATGTTTTTGCGGGCTTTGGGCAGGATTTTATTGGTTAAGCTGGCGTCTTTTTTGTCGAGCGACTGAAGCAGACAGGCGAGCCTTGCACGTGCCATGCGAAAAGCGAAACCGTCTTCCTTGATTTCGGCCTCTGTCCAGGCGGTATCGGCCAGGTCGAGTAATCGGTCTGATTCCTGTGGGTTGTTGCTTCGTATTTCAAGCTCAGCGAGCTGCATCATCACACGGGCACGGACCGGATTGGCCTGGTCATCGCCTTCGGTCAGTTTGAGGAATTCACCAAGCTCGCGAGCGATGATCTCGGTCCCATGTTCGGATTTTTGCAGCTCTGGAAATTCTGTGCTGGTGGTACGTATGATCCACTCAAAAAGGTGGTCGTTGGTCACGCCGAGTAAGGCAAGTTGCTTACGGATATTGGCTTCCCGGGTGGCAGATTGTTCGAGGGATGTTTTTTCACGTTGCTCGGCGGCACGCTTGGCTTTGAGGGCACTGGAATTGGCGGCCATGATCATGCTGTGCTCTTTTTTCAGTTCGCTGATTTTCTGGTTGAGGGTGCCAGCATCTGAGCTGCGCCCGCTTTTTTCATAGGCCAGCATACTCGCGAGGGCAATGCAGCCTATGACTCCTGCGGCAGCGAGAATCAGCGATCCCGTCATGAGCAGTTTGCTCAGTTTGGCATTTTTCAACAAGCCCGCCTTTTCATGGGCTGCCTGGGCATCGGTATCGATGATTTCCCAGGCGCGAACCAGCTCACTCATGTCACCGTAGCGGTCCTCGGGATCAAGCGATAGGCATGTTTGGATAACCGCACGTCGTTTGCGTTCGCGCTCGTCTGACGCCTCGTCGCTCCAGTTTGCCAACTCGCGGTGCTCGAGCCGTTCGGCCAGCTTGAGAAGATCGGCTTTGATACCGGTCATGTGGCCCTCGCCGGGGGCGGGAGAGACCTTGCTGAAGGTGGCTTCACAGCGGGGAAATTTGCCGGTTAGCAGCCGGAAGGCGAGCACAGCAAAGGCATAGGTATCCCAAGCGTATCCTTTTCCGCTCAAGTAGCCATCAGGATCGCGCAGTTGTTCGGGTGGTGCGTAGAGCAGTGCGTCGGTGTAAGGGAGCACCCCAACACCGGGCATTTGGCCCATGGCGAAGTCCGTCAGGAAGAGTTCCTCGTTTTCGTCAAAAAAGATATTTCCGGGTTTCAGGTTGCCGTGGGCAATCCGGCGTTGGTGCAACTCAGCGAGGGCGAGCGCGATCTTTTCGATGACCGGCCAGGCATCAGTTGCCGGGTAGTCGGCGATTCTGTCTTGTAGTGATCGTGTTGCGATGGTGGCCTTTTGCTCATCAATATCTGCGAGCATCGGCATGACCATGCAGCGGCTGCCTTGCTTGGATTGCTTCCAGGCAATGGGAATCACCCCTTTAGGGTAGCTGGCCCCATCAAGGCGCTTGGCCATGTTTTCGATGAGGGATCGGTTGACGGCGAGGGCGTTATAGACGCGCACCGCATACCACTTGGTATCCGGAAGCGTAGCGGGGCTACCCTCGAGATCCCGGGCGATGAAAATAGAACCGCATGATCCTTCACCTAATAGGCCAAGGATTTCCATGCCTTCTATTTCCGGCTGCACCATGCCGGTATTTTTAGCTCCATGACCTATGATGACCAGCCAAAGTTTACATGTTTTTGTAATGTCAGTGGCAACGTCAAATATTATCTGGGGCCTTGATGATGGCATCAACTTATGAAATGATAATGTCGGCAGAATTATGGCCGCAAGGATGATTCTGGAGCGCGTGCAGGCCGGATGGCTTGAAGCTCAACCATAACAATCCTCAGAGAAGTATGCCGGCTAAAAAAAAGGGGGCAGATAAACCACTTGAGGGCAAAGCACTCGTCAAAGAGGTTTGCCGCCGTATCCGGGTGGCCCGTAGTTACTGGGATGCGCACAACAACCGTGCATGCCGCGGTGAGCGGGAGAAGGCAATGGCATTATACGAGACCCTGACCAAGGAACAACGCGAGCAGGTGCCGCAGGTGTTGCGCGTCTGGCTGCGTTACCGGAGTGAAAAGTATTTCGGCAAACCTGGCAAATGAACTGGCAGATGTGCCGGATGCTTTACCAGTGAAAGATCACGGGGGCGGGGATGATGCGGGATTTTTCTTCGGTGGTGATGTGGGGGAGTTGTCGAAAGATGTAGCCGGTGCGTAGGGCGCTCACCGTGCGGTAATGCTTTGGTTGTTTGGTGACAACGAAGCCCCATTTTCCGGATTCGCCTTTCTTGGTTTGGTTGACTTCAGTTTCGGTCGGCTGGCCGAGTGAAAAAACCGGGGAATTGGTATCGAGTCTTTGTGGGTTTTTGTCTAATGTGCAGGCCAAGATGTTTGAATGTTTAATGAAGCAAGCGCGAGATGATTTTGATCTGACGGAGCCGTCTCATCAACAGAGTGTGACTAAGCTGGCTGATGATTTTATCGAGGCTGGAAATGATGAGGCTTTGAGTGCCGTGCTGCAGGGCGCCGGTGTGCCATTGGAGGCGAAAATGGCGGGCTTACTTACGAAATCCAAAAGCTGGATCAGGGTCAATGATAAGCCGGTGAAGCTTGGGATTGTCTTTGCGATGTGGGGCGAGCAGAACCGGCTGAAGCCAAAAAGTAGCGAAAATCCTCATGGAGAAAATTCCCTGATCACCAAGCTTGAGCAGCTGGATTGGGTGGCTCACGGGTCCAGCATCGACTGGCACCTTTATGCTGTGGATGATGGTTGCCCGCATGGTAGTGGTGACATTGCCCGGCAAGTGGCCAAAGGGCATCCGCTTGGAGACCGGGTGAGTGTCATATCGCTCGCTGACGCCTTGCCGGCAACGGACGGGCCACTGCGCAATCTGGCTTCGGCCGATGACTCACGCAAGGCCGGGGCCATTATCCTGGGTGCGATGCACGCCATCGAGGATGGGGTAGATGCCGTTATTTACACAGACGCTGATAGCTCCGTGCACCTTGGCCAGATCGGGCTGTTATTGAAACCTTATCTTGAAGAGGGAGCTCCTGTTGTGTTAGGTAACAGAAAGCACGCTGACTCCGTGCTGGTCAAGGAAGGTGCACGCTGGGGCATTGGTATCAAGGTGCTGAGGCATATGCAGCGGATGATTGGTGATGCCGTATTTTCCAAGGGGATCCTCGATACCCAGGCGGCATTCAAACTGTACCGTAGTGATGTCCTCAAGGAGATCATTGCCGACCCGACCGTGTATGATTTCTCATTTGATACTGACTGGATATTGGCCGCCTTGAAACAGGGGGTGAGTATTGAGAAGGTGCCGTTTGCCTTCATTGATTCTGCTGCGGAATCTGCATCGATCACTCAGGGCCCGATGACCACGTGGGAGACCTTGCTGTTTGGTTTGGAAAAGCAGGTGAGAAAGTACGGCTTTGCCGTTGGGGACGCGGCTGCCATGGGCGAGGTATTGCGTGAGGAAATTGCGGATCACCACGATCTGGATAAAATCATCAATCACTTGCCTGCTGAGCTGGAAAATGCCGGCGAGGATGACTATGGAAATCCAGAGCTGATGAGTGCTGAAGCCCTGCGCTTATGGATTAGGGAGAGGCTGGCTTTATGAAAGTGGCAGCCTGATTGTAGCCAGACAGCCGCCACCGGGCTTATTCTCGAGGGACACCGTGCCATTGTGGAGCTGAGCAGCCTCACGCACCAGGGGCAGGCCGAGGCCGGTGCCTTTGTAGTCGCTATTGGGGCGAGGCAGGGAGTAGAAGTGCTCGAAGGCCCGATCCAGAGCATAATGGGGAATGCCGGGTCCTTGGTCGTCGATTTGCACGATGGCATGGCCGTCATCGAGTGAGAGATCCAGAGTGATGCGCCCCCCTTGCGGAGAAAAGCCAATAGCATTTTCCAGCAGGTTGCCAATGGCGAGTTTGAGCACCATGGCATCACCTGTTCGCTCGATGGATGGGGTGATCCGGGTTTCAAGGGTGAGGTTTTTATCTTCGAGCCGGGGCCGGGTTTCGTCGGCGATTTCCTGGCAAAGGTTAGACAGGTTGAGTTGGCGCTGGTTTTCAAGGTGCGGTTTGCCTTCCAGTTCGGCGAGTTGGAGTAGGTCCCGGACGAGGTTTTCGCTGCGGGCCGTTTCACGTTGGATGTTTTGCAGGAAATGGTGACGCTTTTCCGGAGGCATGTCTTCATCGAGTAGCTCGGCGGCACCTTTGATCGCGGCTAACGGACTCTTAAGCTCATGGGTCAAGGTGGAGACGTAGTTTTCAACATAGCGTCTTCCCTCCAGGGTTTCTCGCATGTCAAAGAGGGCCTTGCCCAGGGTGTTAACTTCACGACCTTTACCCAGATTTGGGATGGAGGGGCGTTCCCCGCGGGTGATGGCTTGAGCGTAGTTCGTGAGTCGGCCAACGGGCTTGAAAAGCCAGATGAAGATGGCCCCGGTGAAAAAAATCACCCCGCTGCCGATCAGGATGGTGGCGGTGAGAATGTCGCGTTGCCGGTGGGTGATGAAATTCAGCACGTCTGCTTGTGGCTTGTAGACGGTGAGCACGGCGATGATCTCATCACCTGAGCGGACAGGGGCGGCGACGTAGAGGATGGAGCTACTTGGGTCATTCTCATCTTCGCGTGACGAGCGGGCGCCGTATTGCCCGGATAGAGTGAGCATGACATCGTTATAGCTGGATAGATCCTGGCCTTCGCGGCGGCCCTGATCGGAATCAAAAATCACGATACCGTTGGCGTCGGTGAGGTAGGCGTTGAGGCCGATGGTGGTTTTGGTGTGTTGATAAATTTTAGCCTTGATGCTGTGGCTCTTGGTGTTGGTGAAGGCCCGGTGCAGGCTTTCTCGGTCTGGTTTGCCGTCCACGATCTGGCTTTCGACCATTCCAGCCATGACGTGGGCGGTATCGACCATCACCTCCTCAGTGGCCTGGAATGTCTGGGCATCGACATCATCCAGAATATAGACAATCAAGCGGTAAAACCCGAAGCCGATGATGAGGGCGAGGCAAAGGAGGGTGACTCGGGTTAATCGCATGACATGAAATAGGGGACCTTAGGATGGGGCCTGGCTTGACTTAGGGACTCAGCGTGTAGCCCAGGCCCCGGCGGGTCTCGATCGGGTCCGTGCCGTCCGGCGTGGACTCGCGGATTTTGGCTCTCAGTGATTTGACGTGAGCATCCACGGTGCGGTCCATGGCAGAGCCGGGATCTTCCCAGGCTTTTTCAAGCAGTTGTTCACGGGAGAAGATACGTCCCGGCTGGCTCATCAGGGCGACGAGAAGTTTATACTCATGAGCGGTGAGGTTCAGGAGCTTGCCATGGCATGAGATGGTCATGGCGTCGGGTTCATGCTCGAGTGAGCCGTGGCATTGTTTTTGGGTGCTTGATCCCGTGCTTGCATTGGCTCCTTTGGCGCGGCGCAGAATGGCGCGCACGCGGGCGGCGACTTCGCGAGGGCTGAATGGCTTGGTGACGTAATCGTCGCCGCCGAGTTCAAGCCCGAGAACGCGGTCAATTTCCGAGTCTCTTGCGGTGAGAAAGAGCACGGGTAGGGTGGAGGATTTTCGGATTTCCGCGCACAAGTCGAAGCCGGATATATCCGGTAAGCCGACATCGAGGATGGCCAGATCATAGTGATTGCCCAGGATTTCAAGGGCCTCACCTGCGGTGGTAACATGGGTGACTTCGAAATGTTCGGTTTCCAGAGCGTAGACAAGAGTGTCTGCGATGGAGGTTTCATCTTCGACCAGGAGGATGCGTGGCATACTTGAAGTCTAGGATTGAATGCCAGAATGCCAAACATGAAATACTTCAGAAATAGCCAGGGCGATCAAGCTAAGCATTTTTTGGACAGAATGAACAAAATTTACAAAATAAGATCGTCGAATTGGGAGAGCTTGAGGCGTTAAATGGTCTACAAATGACTTGTTTGGATTCAAATGACCATCAGCCCATGGAAAAATTCTGTTCATTATGTGAATTCTGTTTAGCGCCGCAGGCATCAACGACTAAAATCGTCCATAGCTTGATCGCCCTATGGAAATAGCAGGTTTATCCGGATAAACCTCTGGACAGGTGTTGTAATGACATCTAGTTTGCCCGCGAATTAACAGTATAAACAACTTATG
>Ga0208544_10001260_pt1 | contig 17830 bp, 14 predicted proteins | sample DEB08_DNA_9_FD_184526 | JGI IMG/M metagenome (GOLD analysis project Ga0208544, IMG submission 184526) | Aqueous microbial communities from the Delaware River and Bay under freshwater to marine salinity gradient to study organic matter... | ecosystem: Environmental > Aquatic > Marine > Coastal ... | reverse complement strand
ATCTCGCAGCTAAGCTAACCCCGCACTGGCGTAAATAATCTGCCGCTTATCGCGCACGAAACCGACCAAGTTTAGATTAGTTTTCTCAGCCAAATCTATCGCCAAAGAGGTGGCCGCTGAGATAGTCACTAAGGTATGAATACCGCTGATGGCAACTTTGGCAACCAGCTCGTGGCTAGCGCGACTCGACATCACTATAAAAAAATCGGGCTGCAAACAATTAACTTGGCTGCCAATCAGTTTATCTAGGGCGTTGTGGCGACCAACATCTTCACGTAACGCCAGTAATTCGCCGCTGGCATTAAATACGCCGGCACAGTGAACCGCGCCGCATTGGTCTTGTAGCATTTGGTTTTTTTTAAGTACTTTGACCGCGTGATCAATAACACTATGTGATGGAATAGGTGCCATTTTAAGTGGCTGAATAATCGGTAGCGCCGCGGCTAATTCGGTAATGCCGCAGATGCCACAGCCGGATCGACCGCTAAGTTGGCGACGTTTACCCTTCAGGCGTTGCATCAGCTCGGCCCCAATCTGAATATTGACGGTGATGCCTTGGCTTGCTTGGCGAATATCAATTGCACGTATATCGGCAGTCTTATCAATAATACGTTCAGTGATGCTAAAGCCGATTGCGAAGTCGTTTAGGTCAATCGGGCTCGCCATCATAACTGCATGGCTTTCTCCATTGTAGGCAATCGCAATAGGAACTTCTTGAGCAATGTGGTCAGCCGCTGCGCTTTGTAAGTGCTCAGAATGACGCAATACCACAGTGCGCTCTTCAACTCCCTCTAAAGGTTTGTCGAGCTTCGAGTCACGGTTCATTTTGTTAAGCGGCTTATTTGCTTTCAATGTCGGCCAACTCTTTACTATTAGGCTGAAGCTTATCCCTATTGTGCTGAAGCTCTTTTCCATTCGGCTGAAGCTCTAACTGCTTCTCAGTGAAACTCTCAAACTGGTCTTGCCATTCCGAGTTTTGTCTAGCTTGAATCACCTTGCTGATCTGCACCGCAGTGACTTTGTATTCAGGGCAGTTGGTGGCCCAATCTGAGTTGTCGGTGGTGATTATATTCGCTCCGCTCTCTGGATGATGAAAGGTGGTGTAAACCACGCTCGGTTGAACTCGTTCAGTAACTTGAGCGGTTAGGTGAGTCTCGCCAGATCGGCTGGCAATTTTAACTCGGTCTCCATCAACAATGCCGCGATCCACCGCGTCGCTCGGGTGAATTTCAAGCAAGTCTTTATCGTGCCAAGTATTGTTCTCAGTTCGTCTTGTTTGAGCACCAACATTGTACTGCGACAAGATGCGGCCAGTGGTCAGCAGAAGAGGGAAGCGGCGTGTAACTTTTTCATCCGTCGGCACATACTCGGTTACTTTGAACAAACCTTTACCGCGTACAAACTCATCGAGGTGCATGGTCGGGGTGCCGTCTGGAGCCTCATCATTACACGGCCACTGGATTGACCCTTCTTTGTCTAAGCGCTCGTAGGTAACGTTGCTGAAGGTTGGCGTTAGGCTGGCAATTTCTTGCATGATTTCGCGCGGGTGAGAATAGTTCATTGGGAAGCCCATGGCATTGCAAAGGTCTTGTGTAACCTCCCAATCTTCTTTGCCGGCGAGTGGTTTCATAACGCGACGAACCGGCGAAATACGGCGCTCAGCATTGGTGAATGTACCGTTTTTCTCTAAGAAGCTTGAGCCGGGTAAGAACACCGTCGCATACTTCGCGGTTTCATTTAAAAACAGATCATGCACGATCAAACAGTCGAGGTTCCTCAATGCGGCTTCAACGTGATGAGTATTAGGGTCAGATTGAGCGATGTCTTCGCCCTGAACGTATAGACCTTTGTATTCACCAGCAACCGCCGCGTCTAGCATGTTGTTGATACGATAACCTGGCTCGTTATCAATAGGCAAACCCCAGGCTTTCTCGAAGGTGCTGCGAACAGCATCGTCTGCTACTGAGCGATAACCCGGAAGCTCATGAGGAAACGACCCCATATCACAAGAACCCTGAACATTATTTTGACCACGTAGCGGGTTAACACCGACACCACGGCGGCCAATATTACCGGTCAACATGGCGAGGTTGGCGATGCCCATAACCGCGGTCGAACCCTGGCTATGTTCTGTCACCCCTAAGCCATAATAAATTGCGCTATTACCACCGGTGGCGTATAGGCGTGCTGCGGCGGTTACATCGGCGGCAGGTATGCCGGTTACTTTTTCATTATTTTCAGGCGAGTGCTTGTCATCACTGATGAATTGCATCCATTGTTTAAATGCCTCAGTTTCACAGCGCTCGGCAACAAATTTGGCGTCATATAATTGATCGCGAACAATAACGTGCGCCATGGTGTTGATAAACGCAACGTTGGTTCCGGGTAGCAGTTTTAGGTGATGCTCAGCATGAATATGTGGGCTCTTCACCAGATCGATACGGCGGGGATCAACGACGATCAGTTTGGCGCCTTGGCGAAGACGCTTCTTCAAGCGAGAGGCAAATACAGGGTGGGCATCGGTTGGGTTAGCGCCCATGACCATCGCTACATCGCAGTCTTCAACCGAGTCAAAATTTTGTGTGCCAGCGGACTCGCCCAAGGTTTGTTTTAAGCCATAGCCGGTCGGCGAATGGCAAACGCGCGCGCAAGTGTCGATGTTGTTATTGCCAAAGCCAGCGCGAACCATTTTTTGTACCAAGTAGACTTCTTCATTAGTACAGCGAGATGACGAGATGCCACCGATTGACTTGCGCCCGTACTTAGCCTGAATGCCTTTGAGTTGCTTGGCGGCAAAGCTGAATGCTTCTTGCCATGAGACCACCTGCCATTGCTCATCAATGTTGTTGCGAATCATTGGTGTGGTAATGCGCTCTTTGTGGGTGGCATAACCAAATGCAAAGCGGCCTTTTACGCATGAGTGGCCGCGATTAGCCTCACCGTTTTTATACGGTGTCATGCGAACTACTTGCTCGCCTTCCATCTCGGCTTTGAATGCACACCCTACACCGCAATAGGCACAGGTGGTGATTTTAGAATGCTCTGGTTGGCCAGCCTCGATGATGGTTTTTTCGGTCAACGTGGCGGTCGGGCAGGCCTGTACGCAAGCGCCGCAGCTGACACATTCCGAATCGACGAAGTCTTGCGACTGGCTGGCGCTAACTTTAGACGCGAAGCCACGGTTTTCGATTGTGAGGGCAAAGGTGCCTTGTGTTTCTTCGCACGCTCGTACACAGCGTGAACAGCTAATACATTTACTCGGGTCGAAGGTAAAGTAAGGGTTTGATTCGTCCTTTACTTCATCTAAATGATTTTCACCCTCAAAGCCGTAGCGAACTTCACGAAGGCCGACTGCGCCTGCCATGTCTTGTAGCTCGCAATCTCCGTTAGCCGAGCAGGTTAGGCAGTCGAGTGGGTGGTCTGAAATGTAAAGCTCCATCACCCCGCGCCGCAATTCGGCAAGCTCGGTATTTTGTGTGGTTACTACCATGCCTTCTTCAAACGGCGTGGTGCACGACGCCGGTGAGCCTCTGCGGCCCTCAATTTGCACTAAACATAAACGGCAAGAGCCAAATGCTTTAATGCTGTCAGTGGCGCAAAGCTTGGGAATATTGATATCGGCAATCGCCGCAGCACGCATTACCGACGTGCCTTTGGCAACCGTGATTTCAACCCCGTCGATGATGCCGGTAATCGCGTCTAGATCGCTCTTGTCGGCTATCTCAGCATACGTTACCGGTGAGGGAGTGCCGTAGTCTTTGGACGGATCGTTTGGGTGCTCTATTCGGATCATGATGAGGTACCTGCTTTTTTGATACTGTCGATTGATATTTCTATTGTCTGCGAGCCCTCAGCAGTAGGTAAAGAGCCCTCAGCCGTTGAAGTCTCTTCAACAGTAGGTAAAAAGAAATCCTCATTAAAGTGTTCTAACGCGCTCTTAACCGGGTAGGGCGTCATACCGCCCATGGCGCACAATGACCCGCTTTCCATGGTGTTACATAAGCTGGTTAATAAAATAAGGTTAGCCTCGCGATCGGTGTTGGCTCGAACCTTATCGATGGTTTCAACGCCACGCGTGGCACCGATCCGGCATGGCGTGCACTTACCGCAGGATTCTTCTGCGCAAAACTCCATTGAGAAGCGCGCTTGCTCCGACATGTCTACCGTGGTGTCAAACGCGACAACACCGCCATGGCCTAATACGCCACTGATGCCAGCCAAGGCTTCGTAGTCCATCTCAATATCCCACTGCGACTCTGGAAGGTAAGTGCCTAATGGGCCGCCACATTGAACTGCTCTGAGTGGCTTATCACTGGCCGAACCGCCTCCAAAATCATTTAGCAACTGATTCAAAGTAACCCCAAACGCCAGTTCAACTAAACCGCAGCGCTTTAAGTTGCCCGCCAATTGAAACGGCATAGTGCCAAGTGAACGGCCCATGCCGAAGCTTGCATAGGCCTCAGCGCCTTGTTCAAATATGATTGAAATGGTTGAAAGCGATAACACATTGTTGACTACCGTCGGCTTACCAAATAAACCTTCGATAGCCGGTAGCGGCGGTTTAGCGCGAACCTCACCACGTTTGCCTTCTAAACTTTCAAGTAAGGCAGTTTCTTCTCCGCAGATATACGACTTAGCGCCGAGCCGAACTTCCAAATCAAAATTATGGCCTGAGCCTAATACGTCGTCGCCAAGCAAATTGGCATCAAAAGCTTTTTCAATCGCTTCATTTAGCCGCTGATGGGCATGTGGGTATTCTTCGCGTAAATAGATATAGCCTTTATCAGCACCAACCGCGATGGCGGCGATGGTCATGCCTTCGATAAGGCCAAAAGGGTCTGCCTCCATCTGCAATCGATCAGCGTAGGTGCCCGAATCGCCTTCGTCAGCATTACAAACGATGTATTTTTTTTCACCCGGCGTGTCTAGCACCGTCTGCCACTTAATACCGGTTGGGAAAGCGGCACCACCTCGGCCTCGTAATCCAGACGCTTTTACCTCGTCGACGCACTCTTGAGCGCTCATGGTGATCGCGCGCTCAAGGCCTTTATAGCCGCCGTGGGCTTTATAGTCATCTAAGTTTGTCGGGTCTATGATGCCTGCGCGCTTAAAGGTTAAGCGTTGTTGTTTCTTCAGAAACTCAATCTCCTCAGTTAAACCCAAGCTTAAAGTGTGAGTCTGAGCACCATCGAGTAAGCCTTGCTCTAACAGCGAGTCGACGTCGCTAGCCGTAACCGGGCCATAGGCAACGCGACCTTCAGCTGTTTCAACCTCAACCATAGGCTCAAGCCAAAACAAACCTCGTGAACCGTTACGAATTAACTCGATACCATTAATCGTTTGCAACTTAGCTCGTATCTTAGCCGCGACTTGATCCGCACCGACTGAAATAGCTGACGAATCCTGCGGAACAAAAACTTTAATGGTCATCAGTGTTGCTCCGCCTTGAGGCTATCAATGAGGTCGCTAACACTTTCTTCGGTAACTCGGCCATAAAGCTGAGAATCAATCTTCACAGCGGGTGAGCAAGCGCAATTGCCAAGGCAGTAAACCGGCTCAAGCGTGATTTCACCGTCGTCAGTCGTCTGATCAAAATCGATCTCAAGTTTGGCTTTTACCGCTGCCTCAATTGCTCTGCCGCCCTTGGCTTGGCAGGACTCCGCCCGACAGACCTCAATAACATGCTTGCCTCGAGGCTCGGTTTTGAAAGAATGGTAGAAAGTAATAACGCCATGCACCTCAGCGCGAGACAAGTTGAGAGCCTCAGCAATATCGATTACGTGCTCGCTTGGAATATGACCTAGATCATGCTGAATTCGGTGCAATATGGGTAGCAATGCCCCTTCGAGGTGTTTGTTTTCATCGATGGCAAGTAAAACGGCCTGCTGTTTGGTATTTGCAATCATTGCGGCTTACCTAGGTTGGGCTGATTGAATGGCACTAATATGCAAAATAATGCATATGAATAACGTGTATAATCATAAATTATCACGATAATGCCTTACCGCAAATATGAAATTAAATGCAGATTAACCATTTAAACATTGTTCCCAATTGGAGCTTTGAAGATACTGACGGGCGTCGTGTTCACGTAACACTGCTGCCATTGTTAGCCGCTATACATAAGCGTAAAAAACTAACCGCCGCAGCGCAAGATTGCGATCTATCCTATCGTCATGCATGGAACATCTTGCAACAGGCTGAAGAGTTCTTTGGCAGCGCGGTTACCTTAAAAGAGCGGGGCCGTGGAGCACGGCTAACACCACTTGGCGAGGTGTTGCTGCAAGTGCATCAGCGCATCGACGCGCGCCTGCATACGCAAATGGAGAGCCTGGCAATGGAACTAAATGCCGAGGTACACAAGGTTTTATCTGACCAAGTCAATGTGATGACCATTTACGCAAGTCATGGCTACGCGGTAGCACTCATTCCCAAACACATGCCTGACTATCAAACCGAGCTGCACTACCATGGTTCTGAAGATGCGCTAAAGGCCCTGCATTCGGGAGCCTGCAAGATAGCCGGGTTCACACTACCGCTGCATCACACAATTGCCGCACAACAGCTGCGTTATCAAAAACTGCTGAATCCAAACGATGTGCGAATCATTGGCTTTATTAAACGTGATCAAGGCCTGATGGTCGCTGCTGGGAATCCCTTCGCTATCAAATCATTAAAGGATTTGGCCGATAAAGAGGTTCATTTGATAAATCGACAACCGTATTCAGGCACGCGCGAGCTACTCGACGAATTATTGATCCAAGACGGTGTCGCCAGTAAAGATATAAAATCATTTGACCAATACGAATATACCCATACCGCAGTTGCCGCCCAAGTGGCGACCGGCATGGCCGATGTTGGCTTTGGCATGCAAGCCGCCGCTGCGAGGTTTGATTTAGACTTTATACCGATTACCGAAGATGCCTATCTTTGGGCAATTAAAATTGAATCTGAAAACGACCCAGAAGTACTGAGTTTTATCGAAATGTTAAAGTCGGCTAGTTTTCAACAACAAGTGAATGCACTGCCAGGCTATCAATGTAACAAGTCAGGGCAAATAGTCACGCTAGCTGAACTAGTGGGCTAACTATGCCCTTGGGCTAGTTATGTTATTGGATGGCTAAATAATATCAGCCTCTAAACTGGCCGCGATAGTCAGGCCAATCTCTCGACATCGCTCAATAAAACCTGGCTCAAAATCACCTTTGCAAATAATCGTCGGCTGAACTTGCCGCCATTTCAAACCAGAGGTTATCTTGCCCACTGAAATATCAGTGCCAGTACCGTCTAAACCTGCTTTGATAAGCAAAGCGAACGGTTTAGCGTCATTGCGCTTCGAGTCCGAGAGGCAAGGGTAATAAACGCGCTCAAAAAAATCTTTCAGGGCACCGCTCATATAGCCAAAGTTCTCCGTGGTAAACAGAATCAAAGCGTCGCTTTGCAACACCGCCTCGCTATCGCAGTCGAATGGGGATCTTAGCTTGACTGTCACATCCTCGATCGAGCTATCGTTGGCACCGGCGAGAATTGCCTCAGCCATCTCGATGGTGTTCGGTGATGGGGTGTGGGCGATAATCAATAGTGATTTTGGTTGCTGTGCCATGACCCAAGTGTACCCTAAGGCTTTATATGCGAATGTTAAAACCTGATCTAATGCCGGTAAATTCAGAGTTCGAAACAATCTGGTATTGGCTGTAGAGTACTCAGAACGACCATTCGGGTTCAGGTTGATTAAACTTTACTCTGACCCTCATTCTGAACTTTACTCTGACCCTAATTAATTCCGTTCAAATTGCGTGGTGAGGTGCGTTCAGGCTTCTTGGTTTAAGGCAAGCAGCTCCAAAATAGATGGCAATGTTTGCGTTATTGTACCAGTTTTGTTCTTTCGCATAAGACCTCGAGTGCCTGCTAGTATTTGCGCGTGAGGTTAGCATTTTAAGTGTTAGAATGCCTGTTTTTGGTTTGCTTGGTTTGTGTGTTGATTTGTGTTTGTTAATAGCCAGTAATTCCTAGTCCTAGATCACGACGATCAATAATACAGCTACTCCCACTTCGGTATTATTCTTGAACATTACAATTAAATATCTTAAGTACTTTGCAGTCGCGGCAAAGACTGGAAACTTCGCCAAAGCGTCAGAGGAGTTGCATGTTTCCAACTCTTCTGTGGTATCGGCGATCAATAAACTCGAAGAAGAGTTCGGTTTTCTTTTATTTATTCGCCAGCCCTCTCGAGGCCTAGTACTTACGCCAGATGGGAGAGAAGCACTAAAGCACGCAAAGTACGTACTGGAAGAAGTCGAAGAGTTTGGAAATCGAATATCTGGGATCCCAGCAACGCTCAACGGCACCTTGAATGTGGCCTGTTTTACGACCTTCTCTACGTATTTCATGCCCTACATTTTATCCAAACTTCATGACCTCTACCCAGACCTGAAAATCAATGTTTATGAGGAAGGCGTCCAAGGTGTAGAGAAGTTATTGATGTCGGGTGAAATAGACGCATTCTTGACCTATCGCAGCCCTGGACTTCCATTACAAATCACATACGAAACGCTCAGGACAGTAAGGCCACACGCGATCATCTCGTGTGATCATCCTTTGGCAAAAAAGGATGTATTAGAACTAGAAGACCTTGCTGACTACCCGATGATTTTATTCAATTTGCCTTCATCCCGTGCTTACGCCATGGGCCTCTTTGCGGTGAAAAACCTATACCCTGACGTTATTTTAAAAAGCCAATCTGTAGAAGGTGTCAGGGAATACGTCGGAGAAGGTTTAGGGTTCTCCATAATGCATTTGGAGCCGCCATCTAAGGTGACGCTCAATGGCAAAAAAATAGCCTGCAAGCCGATTGCAGGAAAAGAAATTCAGGGCATTGACATCATAGCTGGGGCGCATAAAAGCCCAAATGGCAAGCAAGCGAAGAAAGTTGAAGCTTTTATAAGCGAATGCCAACATCTGTTCTCATCCGAACAGGTTGAGCGATTCTTTGTAAAAACATAAAGTTGAGCTAGGTGCTGCGGTCGTAAACGTAATTGGTAATGCCATGCGGGTTGATCGCCGAACGGACTCGTTTTAAGCAATCGTAGATAAACGCTTGTTCGAATAAATATCGCCCAGTGACAATATAAGGTTTTGACTACGTAGTTTGCAGTCGTGCTATGGTGCACCGCATTAAGACATTTTATGACTGAGTAAATGTAATGGGGGGATATTTATATCTTTGGCAAGAACGCTAACCATTATTCTGCAAGCAACACTTCTCAGGTAAACACACTAGCAACCTTACGACCTGTTGAGCGAGAGGCAGAACCCTTAAGTACATTTAATGGTTGATATAAGTACCTAAAATGTATTTTTTAAACGTTTATGATAGTGATAGCCTTCGCACATGAAAGACCACAAAAGAAGCTCAATGCACCCTAAGTCCGTAGCTTGAAAAATTACCCAAAAATATATAAGCGACCGTAAGTCATGCAATGCATGACGACGTTTAGGTCCTACTTCGCCTGATAAAAACCCATGACAAATAAAAACATAAAAGATACTCCATCATATGAACATCACTCCCCAAGCTTCTAAAATGGCCTACAAATTATTTTTCTATTCACTGTTTTTTTTCGGCTTTACATTGAACACCCAAAGTTATGCGTCTACAAATGGGGATAAAATCCTAGCACCAGTGCTAGCGCTACTGCTATCTGAAGACGATCCTTACGCTGATTACAACACTGAGTTAGACGCCATTCGTCTAATGGAGCGGGCTACTTTTGGGCCGAATGAAGCGGGCGTTAAAAAAATTCTCGATATCGGGATAGAAGCCTGGGTCGACCAGCAAATAGCGACCCCAGCAACGTATCACGGCGAAATGGTGGACGACAACGATCAGAGCCGACGCAGCTTTACTAGAATGATACCGTGGTGGGATGCCACTATATTTGGTCAAGACCAGTTGCGTCAGAGAATGGCATACGCACTGAGTCAAATTTTGGTGATTTCTGAATCTGAAATACTGCTTCATCAAAAGCAAAGAGGGATGATTCACTATTACGATATCTTGGTTGAGCAGGGCCTGGGAAATTACCGTGAATTGTTGACCGAGGTGAGCACTAGCCCAGCGATGGGAGATTTCTTGAGCTTTCGTAATAATACTGGTCCGAACGAAGATCAAAATTACGCGCGTGAAGTAATGCAGCTATTTACCATCGGCTTACATCAGTTGAACATAGACGGAACTTTGAAATTAGACAGCCAGAATAATCCGATCCCTACCTATCAACAAGAAGATGTTGAGGCGATGGCGAAAATATTTTCTGGTTGGACATTTGAGAATGGAAATGCAGCACGTTTCAGTAATGTTAATGGTCCATACTTAGCGGCCATGGACCCAGTAGAATCAAGACACACCAAAGATAGAAAAATTTTATTTGCAAGCCAACCGGAGCTCGTCACTGTTTTTCCAGCAGGGCAAAGTGCAAGAGTGGATATGAAAATGGCTTTGGATGCATTATTTGAGCACCCCAACTTAGCTCCATTCGTTAGTAAGCAATTGATTCAGCGTCTGGTAACGTCAAATCCAAGCCCAGCCTACGTAGCAAGGGTTGCTACCGTGTTTAGAAAAACTGGTGGTGATCTTGCCGCCGTTGCTAAGGCTATTGTTTTAGATAAGGCGGCCTTGGATGGCCATATTGGAGACTCGGCCAGAACATTTGGTAAGCTTAAGGAACCTATTCAAAGGATTACGCATTTCTGGCGGGCAGGTAAAGCACAAAAAGGAACAACCAACATTTTTGTAACTTATAATACAGACCGATCTATATCCCAAGAACCCCTGAGCGCCAAGTCGGTGTTCAATTTTTATCAAAATGATTATCGTCCTCCTCAGTTTGCTCAATTTAGTGGTTTTGAAAATGGTGAGAGCCAAACCGATTTTGTTGGTCCAGAGTTTGCTATCTCATCTGGTACTCAAACCGCTGGATTTTTCAATTTCACGTTTGGCTTGTTTCATACTTATATAGGTGAGCCTGGGTCGCGGAACTTTACCTTGTATCAAAATCCAGACAGTTTAGTGTCTAGATTGGAATTAGATGATAACTACGATGAGTTTATAAGGTACGTAGATCTGTATTATGCGGGAGGCACTATGAGCCAAAGCATGAAAAATGGGCTTCGCAGTTTTGCTCAAAATATTCGTAGCAGTAGTGGAACCACCACAGATATGGTGCGGCATCTGAATGCCATGATTTACACTTCTCCTGATTTTTCAGTTCAACTTTAGCGGTGATCGAAAATGGTTAACAACAAAATGGATCGTAGAAGCTTTCTAAAAGCCGCCGCAATGGGTAGTTCAGCATTATTGCCGCTATCGGTTAGTAAAATGTCGTTAGCGGCAAATCAGTTCTCTGATTATAAGACGATGGTGTGTGTGTTTCTTCCTGGTGGCAATGATGCTTATTCTATGTTGGTTCCAACAACCGGCCCTGAGCTGGCGGAATATAAGCGTTATCGGGCAAACGTGGTTCAGAGTAATCTTCAAACGTTGGAAATTGTGCCTGACAGTCAGCTTTCTGGTGGGCTTGGTTTTATCAGTCAAATGCAAGGAATGAAAGATCTTTATAATGATGGAGTGCTTGCCATTCAGGGTAATGTTGGGAGCCTTGTTCAGCCTGTAACCAAGGCGCAACTGCGTTCCAAAAGTGTTGATTTACCAAGTCAGCTTTTTTCTCACAACTCTCAACAAGCTACTTGGCAGGCGGGCGGTGAGCCGAATCAGACCTCTGGGGCTGGCTGGGGAGGGAGGATGATGAAGTTTTTGGATCAAAATAACTCTGATTATAATTTCATGCAGAATGTTTCTTTTTCTGGGCAGAATACATGGCAATCAGGGGGTAAATTTCCGACCTATGTCACGGCACCTGGTGGTTTGCCTGAACTAGGCATGTACACCGACCGTAGATATGGGAATACCCCACGTATTATTCGTAAGGCTGAAGTCAGTAAGTTTTTTAGAGAAGGGGAATATACGAACATTCATAAAGCAAGTTTTAATCGTATTGTTGCTGGGCTAGAAAGCAATGGTTCGATGGAGCGCGCGGCACTTGCAAGCTCTGGGTTTACCTCGGTTGATGGCTTATCTGAAACGTTTTCAGCAATCGCTAATTTAATAAAAGCGAGTGAACGTAAAGGGGTTAATCGCCAACTCTATTTTGTTAATTTTGGAGGTTGGGACACGCATAAGAACCAGCTTGAGCAGCATACCGATCTTGCTCAAAACTTAAGCGCGACTCTTGCCGGGTTTTATCAAGCCTTAGTCGCTAATGGCTTAGAGAGTAAAGTCACCACCTTTACCATGTCTGACTTTGGACGCAATTTAACGCCAAACTCAAGTGGAACTGACCACGGTTGGGCGTCGCACCAATTTATTATGGGTAAGCATGTTAATGGTGGCAGTGTATACGGTGATATCGCTGAGCAAAAATACGACAGCCCTTTGCTCCGAGGAGGAGTACCGTTTCCCACCACCAGCAATGAGCAAATGTTCAGTTCATTGGCGCAATGGTTTGGTGTTGAGAGTGCATCAGACCGAGAAACGCTGTTTCCTAATCTGAGAAACTTTTCTCAAGGAGCGGTAAACCCTAATCCTAATTATTTTTAAAAACAGAGAGCAGAGAGTAGTCAAGTTTTTGGCTATTTTTGAATTATTAAGAGAATCGAGTGATTCTTCCTGTCCAGTCAACCAACTCAAGCGAGTCGCGCAGAACAACGGGTAGGTCTTAGGCATTTGGGGTGGAGCCGACGAAGTTTTCAATTGACTAGGAAACTAGGGGCCGTGTCTTGCCATTTGCCTTTCGTTTGAATTGAGCAAGCAATTGAGCTAAGTTGGATAGACGATAACTTAAATAACAAATTAACAATAACAAATTAACAAGACATCCATAATAAGGAGATACTCAGTCAGCCTATGCCAATCGATTCATTCAGAATCGCGAAGCAGGGTGCGTTGGAGCGTAATTGAATGTTTTTGATCGAACCAAGTCAAAATTTTATTAATTCTTGATTTCTAGGCGAGATGAGGCCTTGCTAATAGCTAGCAATGCTGGTTTTGGGGTATTACCTAGCGTTACCTATCCAAATAAGCTTTTGTGGTTGGCGGTCGACGGGATACGTTGATAATGCTTATCTGAATAAGTTTTCTTGACGATGTTTTCGGAGCCAACCCAGTGATTGAATTGCTGTTCAAACTTAGTCGTGAGAACCCTCCAGGCCTCTTGATTGAATGTCAGACGCTCTAATATCGGTGGCAAGGCATCATCGATCGCGCCACGCTTACCGTCTCTAATAATTCGCCCAGTCCAATCGATCAGTTCTAGGTATTCGATTAATCTGAATGGTATACCGATTATCTCGGCCTTACTGCCGACGAATGATTCGATTGTCTTCTTCTCGGGCTTGTTTTTCTCAAGAGCTTCAATGCGCTGTTTTACACAAGTGTGATCCGAAGTTTCGGGCGAATCAGACATTGACGCGCGTACTGGGTTCAGATCAACATAGGCCATACATGCAAGTAGTGCTCGTTCGTCTAGCAGTGCTTGGCTTTTGAATCTGCCTTCCCAAAAGCGGCCAGTGCATTGATCTTCAGCGTTTGCTTTGCGCGCAATTGCCTCATTAACAATGCGCATGTACCACGAGATATCACAGAGCCGAGCACGCCAAATTTCTATGTCCTTACTCAAGAACTCTCTTTGAATATCACTCAGTGGTTCTCCTGAAAGAAAGCGCTGAGACAGTGGGTTACCTGAGAACAGTGAGTGCCAACGGGTCACAACATTACGGCCAGACCATTCGCTGGCTAAATCAACACGAACGTGCAGAACTACATGATAGTGATTACTCATGACTGCATAGGCACACAATTTAATTGCAAAAGCCGCAGCCGTTGAATGTAGTTTTTCCTCTAACCATTGGCGGCGGTGTTCGTAGTCGTTGCCAGTGTGATGATCGACGCCACATAAAAAAGCGCGTCTAACGCAGCGGGCAACGCAATGGTAATAGTGTGTGTCATCTAACGAGATAATCGTGTTTCTAGCTCGAGGCATCCTTGTCTCTCCATTCATCCTTGAATATAACCAGAATGTCAGTTTAGAGGTTTAACTGCAACTGGTTTATGATGGATGTCCGTTCTATCGCGTTTCCGTTCTATCGCGTTTTGAAATCCCGTGCGTGCAAAAATGGTGCTCGATCCAATCGAATGGCCTTGGAGTAGCTATAGAGCCATGATAAGAAAGCAAACCAAGATAGACTGGTTGTTCACTGATTGGATTTTGTTGGTGTTTGGGAATCGCCGTTCTCAATCAATTCTTGCGTATAAACGCTTCGTTCCTCAAGGCAAGGGTCTTCCTTCGCCCTAGACATAGTTGAAAAAATCAATGTTCCTTGGAAGCGATCAATTTCTAGATGAAGTTCATGCCATGATTGATGATTTGGAAGAACTTGACGAAGTACTGCAGAAACAGCGCCGTGCGCCGGCATTGCCGTTGCGCGAGATAGAGTCACAATTGAGTTCCAGGGACGATGCGATACTGAAAATATATAAAACTCAGCACTACACATTAAAGCAGATCGGAGACTATTTTGGTTTGCACTACTCCCTAATATGTAGGATAGTGGCAAAAGACAAGACACGGCCCTTATTGCGAGAAGTATGAGATTAATAACTTTATTTTTACTTGTTCTTCCGTTGTTTATTGTTGAAGGCTGTACAGTGAAAACGCAAGATATGGGTGAATACGGTATTGATAGTTTTGCTCAAGTTCCTAAAACTTGTGAATTAGATTCTCAATGTAAAATCTTAACAGTTGGGTACGAAGATTGTGCAAACTATAGGTATATGGTTTATTCGTCGAAAACAATCTATGGCTCAAATGAGAACGCATTGGTCAGGGCAACTCAAGACTTTACTAATAGGGAGAAACAATCATTTATTGGTAAGCAGTGCGTCTTGATGTCTTCTGCCCCCGCAAAAGGTGCTTGTTATAAAAAAGCCTGTGAAATAGTGAAAACATGGAGATAAAACTTCTTACAGTTCATAAATTGCCTCACGCTTCGTGCGCTCGGACGTGTCTTCAACATGCCCGTTTGAAAGGCGTTAAGTTGATAAGCACGGTTATGAAGTCGGTTCCTATTTTTAGTGTTTTATTAACTCTTAGTTTTTCAGCAATTGCTGACGATATAACTGACCAATTAGTTCAAATGCGGAGTGAATTAGATGGGTCTTGTAAGTATGCCCAGACTCGTAAATTAAAAGATGATAAGCAACTTAGTTGTATTGTTTCCAAATTAGCTAATAGGTGCAACGAAATCGATGATTGCTATGTTTATTGTTTGGGTACAGATTTAGAAAGGATTGGGGGCGGTTGTGCACATATATGTAATTACCGAAACGAAGTACATTGGTTATACCCAAAAAACATCCGACAATGCGCCAGTGAATAAATTACAACTTACAAGGTCGCAAAGTTTGCTTCGTTCGGAGAGTGTAAACCCAAATCATTGCAGATATAAAGTTAGATTTACACTCTCTCGAAAGCCTGCTTTTTTTTAAAGACTTACAGCAAGTGTTCGAATGACTGTCCTGAATATTTTTTGGTTTTCTCAATTAATCTCAATGACTCTGTTATTTCCTAAATGAAAGATGCCAGTCACTCTGGGGTCACCTACAAAGCGACTCAGCTCGTCGCTAGAGGTTACAAAAATGTCTATTCCGACAATGCCTTGAATTGCATCGAGAGGCTCGGGGCTATATGAGGAATAATCACTCCCTAAGTAATGCTCATACGTTTGAGTTGCCAGCGATTCCTCGTCCGCCTGAGGAAAATTATTGTCGTCTTTTTTAAAGTAAATGCTTACTCTATACTTACCGTCTTTAATGAGTGCAGGCCTCTCTTGGTCATTCATTTTATAGACGAATGCTTGTACCTTGCAGTCATATTCCCTCGTTTCGTCACAAACAAACGCCGCTGCTTTTGGCTTTATATGTTGTTCTTCAATAAATTTTGATTTGGGCGTAGCGCCTACAATGCCACCCTTATTCTCATCGTTCTGATTTGACGTTTGCTTAACGTGAGTATCTTTTTCAGATCTATATGCTGATGCTTCCTGCTGATAAACGCGAAGTGACTCAATAGCAGCCTGTTTTTCTTCATAAGTTAAGGAACTTTGTGCTGACGCACAGCCTAAACAAAGAGCGTTGAGTGTTATAAAAAGTGTCAATCTTGCTAGTTGATTCATCGATTACGGTCCTATGTAATATCTTGCAGTGGCAACCTGGTAACCTTAGTATACAAACTTAAGGATTAATTTGTGCAGTAGGTCCGTGGCGGCAAAAATACTTTTAAATGTAAGCATCAGGCTCTGGTATCGAGGACGCTGTTCGATATGCATTCAGTGAATTTACCGGTCAAGACTGTGTTTCTCGCGTCCTTGGGTTCGCTGCACTGAAAAGTTTTACAAATTTCTTACATATTTCTGAAACCATTCTGACCTTCGTACGCGTTACACTTGGGACACTGTCATTGAACTGATAAACCAACCAGGTGACAACATGAGTCCAATAAAAAAATATTTATGCACGGCTGTAACATTTTTAGCGCTAACTCAAAGCGGTATTATTGATGCGAAAATAAGCAAGCCAATCGGTGATGCGAGAACCATAAGCGTCAACGCGGGTCTAGCGACTCCGGTAATGCAGGCGAATAGCGAAGGCACGGCTTTTTTGCGCGTAGCCTTAACCGGCTTTGAATTAGATTCGGGTATCCAGCGGCCACCTTTGAATGTGGCATTGGTATTAGATCAGTCATCGTCGATGAGTGGCGATAAAATCCAGCGTGCTAAAGAAGCAGCGATCATGGCCGTGAGCAAATTGTCCGCAAACGATATTGTCTCAATCGTAACTTACGATACTCGGGTGCGTGTGTTGGTTCCGGCGACTAAGGTGACCGATAAGAGCCGTTTGTATGACGCGATTCAATCGATTCAGGCGAATGGCAGCACGGCGTTGTTTGCCGGCACTAGTGTTGGTGCTAATCAGGTGAGCACTTACCTTAGCCAAGAACGCGTTAATCGCGTCGTGTTACTATCGGATGGCATGGCCAACGTTGGCCCCGATAGCCCCAAAGAATTGGGCGATTTAGGCCGAGCATTAGCTAAAAAAGGCATGAGTGTCTCAACCATCGGTTTGGGTTTAGGCTACAACGAAGACTTGATGACTCAATTAGCAAACTACAGCGATGGTAACCATGACTTCGTCAAAAACTCAGCTGACCTAGCGCGGGTGTTTGATCGTGAGTTTGGTGATGCAATGTCGGTGGTAGCACAAGACGTTGATATTGAAATTATCTGCGATGAAGGCGTCACGCCGATTCGAGTTGTTGGCCGCGATGGCACAATTATAGGCCAGCGAGTTACTACACGGTTTAATCAACTTTACAGCGCGCAACAAAACTATGTAATTCTAGAAGTGCGCGTGCCAGCCTCTAAAAATGCCAGCCAACGTCAGGTGGCCGAGGTAAATGTGTCGTACAACAATATGGCGACACAGAGAAAAGAAAAGAAAAGCGACTTAGTCGCTGTTCAATTTTCAGATAGTAGCGAAATGGTCAAAGGCGCTATTGATAAAGTTGCTTACGAATCTGCGGTTGAGCAAATCGCCAATATCCAAACGCAAAAAGCCCTGGTGCTTCGTGATCAAGGAAAGGTTGAGGAAGCGAAAGAGGTTCTGGTAAGCAATGCGGGTTATTTGGATAGAGCATCGACATTGATTTCGTCTTCAAAT
>Ga0208544_10001255_pt1 | contig 17929 bp, 21 predicted proteins | sample DEB08_DNA_9_FD_184526 | JGI IMG/M metagenome (GOLD analysis project Ga0208544, IMG submission 184526) | Aqueous microbial communities from the Delaware River and Bay under freshwater to marine salinity gradient to study organic matter... | ecosystem: Environmental > Aquatic > Marine > Coastal ... | reverse complement strand
AACCCAAAATCTGCAAGGGGCGCATCTTTGGACCAAAGGACGTTCCCTGTAGACTTCGGGGGACATGCTAACTCGCAAAAGTGACACCTAGGTTTTCAAACATTCAAACGGCCAAACTTGTGTCTGTGGGTCTCCCCCTCTAATAAAATGATCAAATTATGCTTTTAATGTTAAAAAGTAGTAGTTTTAATAGAGGTTATAATTAAATTTTAGCCACATCAATAACGTATGGAACAACAGCCCAAAACAATGGAAGCTCAACTTTCGACCGTCGCCAGTACCGGGGAGGCACCAGGCGGCTCCCCAGTTTAGTGTTTCTTTGGTAGAACTCAAGCAGAACGAATTAACGCTTGTCAAATCGTTTTAGAGATGGGAAGTCATTCTTAGCAGGAATACAATTTCGACTGGCTCGAACTGCAATAGTTGTTGACACTTGAACGCCACAGGGGAAACCTCTTGAAGTTCTTGGAAATGAATTTCATGAACGAGTGCAACGCCTTTGGATCGGTGTACCCCGAAGCTCCGGTGCCCTTTTGCCTAGTTGGGGGCCAATTCCACTTCTTTGCTAATTTAGACCCCACATTGTACCCACTCTACAACGAAACCGGTAAGAAAGCAAATGTTGTCTTCAACGCGGTTCAAGTAGCCAAGTATGCATACGACCACTCGTTAAACAACATTGCAGAGGCCACCGAACAGGTTCGGGGTGATTGTGCTTCAGACGTCTACGACAACTTTGTGGTTCCCTTCATCCTGATAACGAAAGACATGGATTCAGACGACACCTACACATTTAAAGAGCTTTTGGAAGACGTCAAATCGAACGCTGCAACTGCCACCGACGCCACTGAAAAGGAGAAGACTGACGTAAAAAACATTTACCGTTGCCTCAGAACTCTGTGCAAGTACTCGGCAGTGGGGTTTTAGGAGAAAAAACAACACAAGGCACTGAGATCGATGCTGCAATCACCTTAACTCCCTAGAAGCTAGCGGTTCGCTCATAAAGTTGGCGTGAGATACTGTTCGGCTCTTGAAAAAGAAGAAGGTCTACTTTGCACTGAATTTGAAAAGTAGGCGAAGATTTATGATGAATAAAAAAAGGAAGCTGACGCTAAAGCTCGCAAGCAGTGAGAGGAAAATTGAAGCATTCGAGGAGAACCTGTCTCTGTCTCTGCCTCCGACACGACCACGACCACGAAAACGACCTGGACCTCCGCTTTGCAAAAATAATGAGTAGATTAAATTTCTTAAGCTGTCAAGAAACAGCGAAAGCTAACACACATCGAGTACATAAACTCTTAACATCACACATATGGTGGATCTCATTAGATGTCAGAGTCAGAGGAGTTGGAGATGGAAGATGATTGGTCGCCTTTTTCTGGAGGACTTGTGCTGTGATCACCACCCCCGGATTTCGCGATTGGTTTCGCCTTATTCCGCTTATTCGCCACCCTTTTCCTATCCTTCTTCGTCGTCGTCGTCGTCTTCTTCTTCGTCATCTTCTCCTTCTCTCTTTGATTTTTCCTCTGACCGGTCCGTTTCTTGGAGACCCCGTATGCATTCCGAGGGTTTTAATCTGATCTATCCTCTTAATCGTCTTCTTCGACTTCGTCTTCCTCTTCTTCGGTCATCTCTACGTCAAGGGGGGCGGGGTTTTGGGATTGGCGTTTTGGACGGGGGCTCTTCAAAATTTAGGCTTTTCTGCGATTCTGAGCTTCCTTAGCCAATTTTCTCATTTACTAAGCAAGAAGCGCGTGATTCTGCTTCTCCATGCGTGTCATATAGTTCGGTTGAACGATCGTTTCGATGGATTGATAAGTTTAAAAGAAGGCATCTTTTAGGTCCGTAAGGGCAAGCGGGACACTTCCACGATTCAAGCCCTCCTCCTCATCGTCAGTTGAATGTTCACCGCCCGCTTCAATGTGGCCAAGTTCTTCCTCCTCCTCAGGAATAGCCAAGTAATCACTCCGGTTTCTGGCGACTTTCATGGATTTGCCCGACAACAAATGTTTGCGGAAAATGCTTGCCTCAGCGGTGTTTGCATGAAGAAGCTTGGTTTCTATGGTTTTCATTGTGTCGTCTCGAGAAGTTGTGGACTTGAGGCAGAATTCTGTCAGCTAGGGCCTCGTACTCGAGTCTGTTCCCGATTTACCGAATCTGACAGTATCACACACGTACAGAAGTTCTCCTAGCATCTTGTTGGTCTGGTCGTGGCAGAAGTAAGAGACGCTGCTGTGGGCACCTGTCACTTGCGACAAGAACTGAAGGTTGCGCACAGATCGCTCGTCAGCTCCACAGTCCTTGTTGCGGTGGTTAATAGTGCGTTTGCACAGGACGTTATGCTCGACATCAATGCTCGTGGCACTGGGGAACTTAAGAGCGATGCTTTGAACGTAATCTCTGGCTGTTAGTGAGATTATTTCAGGGTACATCTCTTCAGGCATAGCAGGTAACTGAAGGTCGGCCCAAGGTTGGGTACTTTTGCTCCGATTTTGACCATTCATTGTGTTTTGACTCCCGAGCATCTCCATGTAGTAAGCTAAGTTACTATTCCTTTCAGAATAGGTTGCGAGTTGACTCTTCACGGCGAACGAGGAGAAAAATTCTCCCACCTCGCTGAGAGGGCATTTCTTAACGGCAGAACAGAACACCTGGGTCCTTTGAAGTTAGCCTGGCAGTATGCCACTCTTTATATCCTTCTTCTTCTTGCGCCCGATTCCTTCTTCAACGGGGCAGTGGGTGATGGTCAAAAGGAAAATGCCCCTGAAAGGTTGTGCATGCTTGAAATTCAGCGTAAAGTAGCGGAACAAATCGTTAAAGAGGCCGGAAGATTGTACTTAGTAGGGGAGAGTGGTCTTAAAAGGTGTAGCGCTTTTATCCATGTAAAGAACTTACCGAGTGGCCTTGTTGAACCCCAAGACCACGCCACGCAGATGCTCGAAGGGAGGGATGACATCCTCTCCACGGACAAGTGCAGAAACTTGTGAGCAGCATAGTCTACCAAAGTTTTTCCGGGCATCTGCCATAATCTTGCGCTATCTGTCGTGCATCACCAAGTCTTCATGGTAAATCTCAACAGGTTGCGAATCGCTGCCCAACGTCACTAACTGCGAGCTTGCGTCATAAGAGAAAACCCCTGGAGGCTTATCTCCAGTAGCAAACTTAGGAGTCCAACTCTCAGTAATTTATCCAAGGTCTTTGTCAACTTTATAGGCGGCAATGTTCGCTAAGAAGTTGTCCTTTGTAGTACAGAAGTCCATGAAAGCCCGGCTTGGGTCAGTTAATTTGTTAGGGGCGTGCTGCATGAGTTTGTAAAGCGTTGAGTAGCCTTTGAATCCCGCGGTCAGTACTTCGTTGGTTGTAGTCAATCCCAAAAAGGCGTTCACGATCACGTTGTTAGTCCCAGCTACACGATTCGACATGTCGAACATGGTTCCGCATTGCACTTTCATATCGCAGTCGTGTAGGCCTTCTCCAAAAGGAGTCACTTGCTCCATAAAGACTTAGTCCAATTGGGTGTCTTCTCGTGCTGCGGTCACGGCAAGCGGCATGGTGTCGATAAGCGTTGGTTGGTGGTCGTAAAATCTGTTCATTTTCTCCGGATCTATGTCCACGTGCTAGCAGCCCTCTGGCCCGACGATACCATTACTGCACTGCGTGTCGCGCTCTGAAGAGAGAACAGCCAAGTCGTGGATCTTGTCGTTTGCAGCCAGACTCATTTGAGCAGCGTCAGCTTATTAGCCATTGAAATGTGCAAAGCGGTAGCAACGGAACGCCAGACAAGCTTTAAGCTAACCAACAAACGATAGTTCATAGAGGCAAGCATGGAGCAACTTGTACTGAGGGGGTGTAGCTTTCATCCCCACGGCGTAAGAGTTCTTCGTGAGGAACGCACGCGCGACAATGTGTTTTCTTGAAACCCCTTTTGGCCTTCCCACTGGATTTTGGATGTAAATAGCTTCGTAAAGTTCGCGAGCCAAAATGAGGGCTTCTGGGCCGTCAGTGTTCCTGACAAAGTCATTCTTGTAAAACTACCACAACCAATCCTGTTACAGTTTCTTTTTGCCGAGATGTCTGAAGCGTGCAATAAATCTATACAAATGGCTCTTGGAGGCATAGGCAAGGGCGTTTTTATTATGAAACATGCGATGAGGGTCCTTAGGCACAATACCGTTACTCCTTCGGGGTGCATTTCGATTCACGAATGGACCATTTCTGGAACATGGACTGGGCCTCTGACCGGATACAACTGGGGCGGGGTGACGTGCCGCTGCTGCTGCTGCATCCAGAGGCAGAAACGGTCCTGTGCCACCGTAGTCCTATTGCATCTAGGAGTGTTGCAGCTAACTTGGTAAGGGCATACCCACCCCTGCTTGTTGGAGCTGGGTTGTCTGATGTGGCGCCTGCAAAAAGCCTTGATTGAGGGCTACCGAGGGGGGAGAGAACTAGGTTGCATGGACTTACGGTTAACATCCAGCTGGCTGGAATGTGGAATTGGGAGCCCAAGGACTTGTAAGCATGGGTCCTTAGTTGTTTTAAGTTGCTCCGAAATTCGCACTTGCCAGGTTGGCAGGAACTCCGGCACCAGCACCGGCACCGGCACTGACACTGGCACCAGCAAAAAAATTGGGACCAGTAGTGAAACCCCCCTAGGGATTGAAACCCCCCGTTGTCTATGCACTGTTAGCTTGCACTGCTTGGGGCTGGAAAAGGGGTAGCTCATCTTGGCTGCTAAGGTTAAAAAGCTTTTTGAACAAATTATAGCATTTTGCTTAATCAGCGTTAATCGATGGATCCAAAATGGCAGGCTTATAAATGTACTTCGGAGTATTAACGAAATCGAAATGGGGTTTTCCGGAGTCTGGACCGGAAGATACTTAAGCACCCGCTGTAGTTGCTGACGAATTCACGGTCTACTGGTTAAAAGAGCTGCTCATGAAGATTGCTGGAACCCCTGAACTTGGCTAGCTTGCTCGCTGAACCCCCGCCTAGAGATTAGGATTATATGGTTGTGAAGATACACTCAAACCACCTGCATTGTTGGCGCCATGCGTCTCGTCTTTTCCACAGACCACCTTCTTCTGAACTGGGTTCTTGTTTCCAGGAGCAGTAGTGGTGCTGGCTGGAGGAGACGGAAAGGTCTAGCTAATGCTCTGACGCGGGGGTTGCTGCTGATGGCTGCTCGAAAACAGTGATGGTTGGCTGAGCTTTTTCTCAAACAGGAAAGAAGAATTAGGGTCGGGATCCGGTCTTTTTCTCTTCGTGCCTTGTCCTCGGCCTTGGCTCTGTGACCTCTGTGTTTCCGCCACTGGCACTTGCGCTTACACTGGCGCCACTGGCACTGACACTTGCGATGACACTGGCGCTAGCTAAGCTGATGCCACCTGTTTCTTGGCTGCCAAAAGAGACGCCGTTGCTGGCTTCCCACGGGTGAATCCAGACGATACATTCACTTGTTTTTGCTTCTGGGAAAGAGATAGATTCTCCTGGCCAGAAATGTTGCTCTGTGAGGAGAAGTTGGCACGAGTCGGTTATTTTTGCTAAGATACGTTCTCATCAGTAGGTTTAGGTTTAGGTCTTCTTTGATTGAGGAGCAAGGCCTGGTGCGCGACAAGCTTCGCTTTTTTTCGCTCCTCCTCCTACCAAGCAGCCAGTGCTACAAATCTTTAGAGCATCGTTTGATCCTTGGTGGGACCGTAAGTCATCTAACGAGTCCTGGTTCCCTGAACTTGCACGAAACGGCGTCGACCATAGTCATTGTGCGTCGCAGTGAGCTGCGAGGGGTAAGGGGTTTTTACCATAGGCTGGGTAGTTTGATTAGAAATAAAATTTAAAAGTATTACACCAACGACTATAAAGACCTATTATATCTTATTCAACCAATCAAAACATTGTAATTAAAAACAACCCAACTATGGCAAAAAAAAAGATGACTGACAAGAAGGACCAGGCACAGGGATAGTTGCAACCAAGAAAGCGCCCTTCCAACGACTCTACCCCCAGCGATTCATCGGTTCATCGAAGAAAGAAGGAAATTGAGGACCTGAAAAAGACCCCGCCATCTATTCTGGGTTAGATTGATGCGTAGAGAGCATATATCGTGATAGTGTGTGAGCACGAAAATGTTCGGCCTCCTGCTGACATCAGTTCCCTAGACGAAAAGTACATACTCTAGTTCATCCAAAAGAACCCCAGGCTCTAGAGAAGCGTGCTCCACTATTTCATCCAGAATATACACCAAGAGACTGAAGAGTTTGTGACTCGGACTGGAGTCGGCAATGCGAGGGACGTGCCTTGGAACATCAGTTAGTTCGGGGTGGTCTGCGAAGCTACCGACGGCCGTATGGACACTGGTCAGAACTATCCAGAGTATGAACGGTACCCAAAAGATGCAGGCTCCGAGATTAGCAACAGCGCACTTGATCTGGTTTTGGATGCCCTCGACAAGGAATTCTTTAACAGGGACGAGAAGTTTAGCGACGTTGATTTTGTTCATGAAAAAAAGGTGGCCTAGTTCGTGGCAAAGCCTTACCAGCGCTTCGGGCGGTTTCCTTACGTTGACAAGAAGATTTTTGAGACGGAAGATGTTCTTGCAGATTTGAAAGATAAAACCAACTTCCAGCAGATAGTGGGATTGGGCTTCCTGCTGCTCAGGATCTGTGGTGTGCCATAATCGGAAACAGATAGGAAGAAACAGAAGGGTGCGTTTGAAATGATGATGATTCGCGCAACATTCGTTTCCTACATGGCTCAAAATCAAGAGACTCTGATGAAGGGATACGCGGACCAAGTGAAAGAGGAGATGGAACTCCACACAAACTCTTTAATGGCTGGGTTTCTACTCTTCTCAACGGGATGTACACTTTCAAGGGACTAAGTAACGATGTTGTGTCACGAAAATCTCCGTGAGGAACTTTTGGCAGAGCTTGGAAACGATGCCAACCAAGAAGTAGCGGCAACACACGCTGGTACTACCCCTACATCGGAACCAATGGATAGACCGGAGAATGGGTTTGACTTGTTCCAAAATGCTGAAGCAAACTTTGAGACTCTTGACAATTTGGGGGTTTGGACGAGCCCCGAAAAAGCAAACAGTTTTGGCAAAGCTGTTAGATTAGATACCTCGTTAGTTCCCAATAACTATGCGCTCAAATGCCCCGACTAGCCCACGCTGATGTTCGCTTCTCATGACTTTTCCCGCTTGCCAAAAAAAAGAAAGAAAAAGGAGCCAAACACATAAGAAAGCCCTGAAGCTAAAGTTGACACACCCCGTAAAGAAAGTGGAAAGGCTGGCAAGGTGAAACTCCAAGCTGGAAAAGAGGAGACGAAGGAGGGAGAGAAGCTTTCTTAGGAACATGACAATAAGTTGCAAAACTAGAAGTAGAATTCCCGCTCCGGAAAGAGCCGGTTTGTCAAGGACGCGCTGGTTGCATCCAAAACGGTTATGTACGAAGGCTCAACCCATGCTAACAACAACGCGCCCTTGTTCGAAGGTACAAAATCGTTACACTAGACCTCTATGAAGTCGTATGCTGCTAAAGTCGAAAGCGGGCCAACTCAGTCAAGCCAATCCAAGGAAAAGCCTAGCGTGAGCCAGTCCGAAGAAAATGGAGCTGATGACTCTGATACGCTCAAGCTTGAGTCGTCTGAGGCGTCTGAAGCGAGCGCGAACGCGAACGCGAACACAGAAGTTTAGACAGTGACCGTCTAGAATGAGAACATTGTCAGAAAGACAGCTGGCGACAAAAACCAAGACCAAGAAATGAAAGAAAACGGTACTAGCAAAGGGGGGAAAGTAGACGGGGCTGAAGTGGAAGTTCAAGCTGTAAACTCCAGCTCTGGAGGTGACGTCGAAATGCAAGACATGGGTAAACCCCAAGGCGCCGAACTTGGCGAGACTCAGGCTAAACCAGAAGCTAAAATTGAATAAGTCACTCGAATTGACGAACAGGTCGAGACCTAGCAATAAACCACCCAAGGCAATTCTAATGCAACTGAAAAATCTCTTAAAACGGCCTTGGGGGAAAGCATCGCAAGAACATCTGGTTTCACTGCAAGCAACAAACGTCTCAACAAGAAGTCAAAGAAAAAGTTTCAGTTCCAGAGTCCCTAGACGAAACCAATGTAGTTCGTCGCAAAGAAGGAGCCTCGCCCAATGAACTACCTTGACAAGAAGAACGAATGAAACTCTTGCGCTTCTTCGACTCGCTCATCCCAACTACTCCTCCGCCAGCAGGCCAACCTGAACTTTCCAGCCACCAACCCCTGGCTGTCGGTGAACCACGTAAGCACTTAGGGCAAACCATTCGTGTCAAACAACTGCCAGTGATCCCATCGTGCATGTGAATTTAAAACTTTGCTTCAAAGTTACAACTTCGTACAAGAAGAACAAGCTTACTCCTTCTTAATCTACTCTAACTTTCAACACATTACTGCACATTAATCTCTCATTTATTCATCCACATAAATCGGCCAAATTCACGGAGGAGGCTCACGCATTTAACATTAAACACACTACGTTCTACACCCAGAGGCTTCTGCTTGTGTAATGACTAATGCAGAGAGTGCCATCTGTTCGAATCAATCAAGACTTGCAATTTGCGCTTGGTTCCAAATTTGACTCTGCTTACAAAACCCCAATTATGATTATATTCTACGACACATTTCTGCGCCTGCCAACTCCCCTTGCAACTTGCAACCAGATGCCAAAAGTCTACAGCATTACATTATCGAGTCAGCGTTCATGCTCACGTTTGGGTTACGAGTGCAACTGAGTCAGACTTCAACAGTCTCCCCCGTGAATTGGGATGATTAGTGTGGACGATTAATTAATAGATTAATTGAGAAAACCCCAAAGGGGTCGAATGATAGATAGCCACACAGACGAAGAGAAAAGCAAAAAGTTAAGTAGGGCCACACGGGGTTTTGGTCTGAAAACTCCAGACACGCATTTGAATTCGCAAGGCTGTTTCAAGGAACTGCTGCGCTCACTCTTCTTGGGCTGAGTTGTTGTACTGCTCTGTGAGGTGCTTGTAGATGTAGGCACGGTGAGCCGTACGAGCTATTTTCTGGCACTGCTCGTTTGAGACCCCACCCATGATTCGAGTTAGTAGCTCAAGAAACAGGGGGGGCGATATGTACCGGTCAGACTGCGCAAGTTCAATACGCACTTGCTTCTTTACAATACCCCACACGGTTTCGACGGGATTAAACTCGGGCGAATAGGTGGTCATCAGTACAAACGTAATGCAAAGCGCAACTGCCGCTTCTTCGACCCCGTTGCCTTTGTGTGCGTTGTGGTTGTCCATCACCAAGTACAGGCGTTTGTCACGCGGCACGCGACTCTTGCGGCGAATATGGTTGAGAAAGCGAATGAAATCGACCGTGTTGGTTGAGGCTGAAATCTAATGCGCAAACCCCTGAACTGATTCACCAATCGCACCAAAGACGGTCACCCCTTTGTCCCTCTCCTGGTTGCGTGAGAACACAATAGGCTTTTCGCGTGTGGACCAAGTGCGCTTTGGCATATCCCAGGATTGGAAGGAAGCTTCGTCCATGTACAACAAGTACTTGTTTTTGGTTTTGATTAGAGTGGCTAGTCTGCGAGCAAATACTTTTCTTTCTTCGAAAGTTTATTCCTCGCTTCTCTTCTGGTAGAAATGGTGAAGAGCGTAGCGGTGTCTGATGCCGCGAACGTTGTAGAATCGGCACAAGGTGCGAGGCTCCACCCGGATGTTGAAAAGACGGTCTATTTCAGTCACGCGCCAGAGCAACGTCCTCCCCTTCCACTCGCGGAGGCACAACTGGCTAGCGAGGAATTCAGAGAGTGCAGGGGTCAGCTTGCGATTGTGCATGCTCGCGCCTTGCAAGTGCGCGTGGCTTTAGAACTTGTTGCCTCGTTTATGAAATCGTCTGATTGAGTATCGCACCGTTGTCTCCGGGGTTTTCGTCAGTCTGGCAACTTCCGCGATACTACGACAGGGGAGTGTGAAGTCCGTGAGTGATTCATAGCGAAAGTAGATCAGTCTCAGCACAGCCTTTTCATCGAGTCTGCGATACGTAAAGAGCTTCAGTCTCAAAGGCACTGCTGGCCTGGGTTCCCTCTCTTACTTGGCGAAGAGCTGTGCTAGCTCCGCATCTGTCGCGCGCTCCCTTTCGTCATTCTACCGCTTCATCTCCAACTCCATCTCCTCGTTCCTCCTGACTTGCTCAGCGTTGCTGACCGGCGCTCTTGGTGGAAACATTGGTCCAGTCTGGATTGGATGAGAATGACGCATGGCGTGCCTCCCAAGCTGTGAGCCTAGCCGCCGTTTAGCGGGCCCAAGTTCACTTTGGAAACGCTCGCTCACAGTGTCAGTTTCCTCTGCCTAGTAAAACCGCTTTTTGCTTCGCTCTACCATCCGGGAGTATCTTTAAGCGTGCTACATCAATGTGTCTTCCTCACTGGGTGACGAATATGTAACGGTGGAAGACTCAGGCGACACTTGGCTCGACGCTGACTCTAGCGCTTGCTCCTGCTCAGTGCCGCTGTCTTCCATTTCCTCGTCTCTTAAGCTATTAGCATCAGGGTGCAACTGCTAGCTGTTCATGCTTTGATCTGCTTTATCTTCCCAACGTTAGATAGTTTCTTTTTATTTGCGTGATTAATAATTATAATTGGTTTAAATAGCAGTTAGGGATTTGGTCGTGCGGAGGCCAAGTAGCTCACTGTTTTCTCCTCTGGGGGTTTGGATTAAGTCCAGAGGGAACCCCTCACTTTGCCTCTTTCAACTCTTAGGGTTCAGCTGATGGGACGACGGTTTTCAGGGACTTGCCATTACTTTTTGGCTCGAGCGGGAACAGACGAAGGTTACTGGCCAAGCCGATGTACTATCCATGCATGTACACTTGACCCTCTTAGTGGTTCAACATAGTCTTGGGTTTGACTTGGGTGTTTTCCTTCGACTGGAAGACAAAGCCTTTGTAAGGTGGCCGATCTAACATTTTTTTCAAGTGCCCCTGCCATAAGCTGAACATGGTCCCGCCGTTATAACCGCAAAACGTGAAGCGGTAAGCGCAGAGTTAAGTCGCTTCCTCAACCGGCACATACTCTACTTTCACAAGCTGGAATTCGTATTCTGCTTTGTCAAGGCTTCTGAAGAGATCTGTAGAATTCTCGATGGCTTAAGTAGCCAACTTTGCGTGCTCTAGTTTCATGTACATGTGGTAGCTTCGAGGTGCCTTCGTAGTCGTAACCACTCCCGCCTTGCTGTGTTCTTCGGCCAATTCAAGTTTCTGGTGCAGAAGTTTCTCTTCTAATCCTTCTCGGCTGGAATCATCTTTCCCTATCACGCAATTCGTGTCTCTCTTCTCCTCCTCCTCCTCCTCAAATTACTATCTTTGCCCGTCCGCTTCTGGCGCTAGTCCCAATGGAACTTGCCTCGTAAACCTTCGTTAGTTGGAGAGCGACTTTACAACTTGCGCAGGCTCCTTGGACACGGGTGAGATTTGTGCATGTTGGAGTTGCGGCGCTGGTGGTTGGAACCCCAGATGCTATCGCTGTTACTGTTGTTGTTGCCTTTAGCATTGCCGTTTGGTTTCTGCCAGCTCTCGGTCGCTCTGCTTCTAAAGTTCGGCGTATGCTTCCGCCAGATTGTACATTTTGTCGTCCCTTGGAGGGATTTGCTTGAGCTCCTCTTCGGCAACCAGCCCGCGTTGCGCCGCTTAGAACCATGCGCTTCCCTCGCCTGTGAAACCGCTGCTCTCGTCGGTAGGGGCAAAACTTCCCTTCGGTGGCATCTTTACCCTTCCATGTTAGCCTAAAACGCCGAGCAGCTTGCTTGCCCTGATGATTACCTGCATGATTGCTAGCCCCCGTTTGAATTTGTCCGGCTCTTCCTCTTCACAGTCTAGCAAATGGATCACGGCATCGAGCAGTTCCAACTCGGCATGTTCTCTCTCGCCAAGACGGGGCAGCGCGTAAAAATGTGAGACCAAGCTAAAAAGCTAGCCTTGCAGCAATTCCACTTCTTCTTCCAAAGTAAAGCCCGTCTACCGCGCATACGTGTTGCTTGGACCGTACATCTTTGCACTTTCAGTAATTTGCGCGCAACTTAATTATAATTGTAATTATTAAACGGATGAGTGAATTAGTTGAATCCGACAAAGACGACAAAGCCGACAAAGTCAACAAAGCCGACGAGCCCAAGTCCGTAAGCGCTGTCGGTAAAGACTCCGTGGAGCTCTAGGAAGTTGAAGAGCAGGAGAGCAGTGGGACCAATGTGACGAAAGGTCCTGTCATGACAAATAAGGATTATGTACCCCCCAGTTCGGTCGAAAACTCTGAACTCTCCGAGAAGCCCGATCAGCTTGCGGCTTCTACCCCGACTAGCTCTGAGCAGTTTATACCTCTCACTTAAGCACGAGTGATTGAGCTAGCTGAGCCTTTAGGAGGAATAGTAGAAGGGGACGAATCTACCTGGGCTGGATTATAGAGTCAGTTTGAAACTTAGACGGCTTTTCAACAAGAGTCCGGGGGTGGAGAAAATGAAGCTGCCCAAAAACAGACCCAAAAAGAACATTCTCAGCAAGTATTCGCTCAACGAGAACAAACTCAAGAACAGACCAGGGTTCAGGGTTCGGTTGAACTCCCAGGTAAGGATCAGTAAGATGCGGCAAAATAGCTGGTGATAGTTATCCCAAAACTCCTTTTTGATGATGCCAAGGTTGATGATGATGATGCGCAGGCTGATGATGGTGATGCGCAGGCTGCTGTTGATTCCAAGGATGCTGTTTGTGTTGATGTTGATGTTGATGATGGTGCTGCTACCGAGGCTGTTCAACATACCCCACAACTGCCCCAAGGTGGGGGTCCGTCTAATTCTCTCCCCCAGTCCCAGCCCCAGCCCCAGCCCCAGCCCCCTTTACTGTAACAGTAACAGCAACAGCAACAACCTCTTTCCTTGGGTTTTCTCGTCTCACAAATGGGCCAACAACCAATCCAGTTTCTACGCACTCCGATTGTTGATGAAGGACCTCAGTGCCACGAATTTATAAAAATTGTCAAGACTTAGTGGGCATTCTGGAGGTCTCAAATCGTCGATCCGCTCTTCAAGAACTGCTCTGGTGACAATCTTAACGAGGCACGGAGCTTGTCGTTCAGGGCTCAAACTTGTCTGTTGCAGTAATCTGGGTTTTCTTCCTTCTAGCCGAATATGCCAGCTGAGGAGGTCTGTGCTTACTCCGGGTTCTTAAAGCTTCTTCTGACACGTAACAGAAAGGACTTTTTAAGCTGGACTTTGAATTAAGCTCAACTCTCCGACACACCCCCTGAATGGGCCAAGTCCTTCATGAGCCTGGAAATCACCATCTGGCAGGTCGTTCATCTTTTACAGAAGCTGGAAGGGAGCAGATTACACGGGTTTTGCCGACTGGAATGCTTCGGGGAAAGACCGTGCAAGAAAGAAGCCTGTGCTGACATCAAGTGCAGTGTTAGCATGATGATCTGGTGATTGAGCACCTTCTGTTTTATTCAATACTTCTCTTCTCTTATCTCATTACAGCTCTTTGCTAAAATCTGTCAATCACGTCCCTACCCACTTTTACCAATCTCACACTCGCCTCTATTCACTTCTTCAGCTGCGCACTATGCCAGTTTCAGTTCATTGTGCTAGCACTAGTATGCAATCGGAGCCTGAGTTGTGAGTCATGCTGTGTTGTGCTGTGCCTCCTGTGCATTCCAATCTAACCGGCTTCTCTGCACGCGAATAAAACTTGTTAATTAGATTAACCTTTTGCAAATCTTTACCACCAATTATGGCGTTCCAATAGCAATTGCAATAACAGCGTCTGGCACAGCAAGCGCAACCCCGAGTCGTCATCAGTGATCAACAGATGCTGAGTGTCGTGCGCAACAAGGAGCACTTCTACCAAGGAATGCTGCGCAACGGCTACTTTTTGCCAAGCTACCGGAGCACGATCGTGACGCTCGAGTACATGCGTAAGGTAAGCACCGGGTTTTCATTCACCAGCTTTGTGACTTGACTTGCCTTGCTTTGGAGTGATACAGGTGCGCAGCGGGGAGCTTTATGTGCCCAAATACATTGACATACGACTGAGGCCGTGTCCTGAGCCCCCTACCAAGACGACGCTACTTGCGATGGTGATTTTCACACTGCAGCAAAAGGGCTTGCGGCCCATGGGTGGCGAAATCAAGAAAGGGCGTGTCCCCAATCAAGAATGGCTTCTGGCAGTGCTCTCCACACTCGACAGCGGCAACGCGATCTTCAAAAAAAGCTACACGCCGCCTCCCATTGTCAGCAAAAGGGGCTACCAGAAGGTTGAGATCATTGACACAGACACCTTTTACGAGGGGCTGCCCGCCTTGCACAAGAAACGGGATCTCAAGGCTAGCGGGAAAAGCCTGATGCCCAAAAAGGTCAAATTGTAAGTGCCAGCCCCTGAGGGCGCTCCCCTGACATACAAAGAACAACTTGAGCTCACACAACAACTGGTGATGGAGGAAGTCCAAGCAATGAATCAGGCTAAAGAAAGCGCGGTTGCATCGCACCATGCTATCTAAGCGCAGAACCTATCTGCTTAAGTGCAAAACACTTCTTTCTAATTGCTCAGCGCCTCACTCAATGACAATCACAATCGCATTGTAAAGCCGTTCGATGGGTTCAGAGAATCAGTAGCTTAGCCAAGCAGTGTTCCTCTCCAAATCCCTAACTCAAACCCAAACTCAAACCCCAGCCCCTCAGTTCCCTTTAGAGCTCCAAACTAAGCCAACAGCCAACACATCCCGTCCTCACACCACAGCGGGCAGAACTCCGACGGGGAGCTTCACAGTTTGAATCTGGAGGAGATAGCATAACATTAGGCAAAGTAGCATGCTCTCGTTCTAAAGCAACAGGCACAGTCGCAGTCGCTGTTGACCTCGTAATCGCTCGGGGGTCTTGGAAGAAGGACCCAGCAGATCCCACCACAGAGTTTGACTTCGGCACAGCTGAGGCATAGTAAGGGCTCCATCAACACCGGCCCCAGGGCAGCCAAAAAGAAACAAAACGAGTCCATGAGCTCACGCGACAGTGCTTGAGTAAGAACACTTAGTTTATGCACAACGCTTCCGCGCGTCAACCCCAACGATTACTGCGACCTTCTCAAACTCCAATCTCAAATCTTCAATCTCCAAGTTGCAACCAAGCGGAACCAAGCCAAAGCCCACCAGAATTCTCAGCCCTCCTATTCACCACCTTAATCTAAGCTGTTGGCCTCTTTCCGTCATTGCCTCCGATTCTACGCGCAGCGCGGCCATCCAAACAAGCGCGCGCTCAGAGTTCACTCGCAGCGCATTATTTATTTGCAGTGATTAAGTTTGATTAATTACAGTTAGAAGTGTCTGTTTAAAGTTAAAATTAACGCGAATGATAGTTTGAAGTGAAAGGGCAGAAACTGGGTTGGCCCACTCTGCTCCGCCCTGCTGATGACACAGAGGTGCTAGAGTGATTTTGAAGGATAGGAGAGCGAAAGAAAGAGGGAGCGGACATGGGCCACTTGTTATAATGAAATGTGGGTTTAAGTGCTTTGGTGAAGTTAAGTAAACCATGAGCTGCTAACTGCAGCCAGATTATTAGTCTTATTTTTGATTTCTAAATAATGTTCTAAATGTTCTAAATGGGGTCGGTGCCTGTCGTCAAGCTTTCCTTCTTCATTTCATTCATTCGGTGTTCCTTTCCTTTCCTCAATGATTTTTCTTTTTGTTGTTGTTCCCGCGACCGCCTTCTTCCGCTTCCGCATCCGACATGTTTGACTGGGGCAGGTGAGAGACTCGGAGATGGACTGACCTGAAGTAGTCGTAGTTGTGGTTCGAAAGGAAGGTGTTTTCAATGGCCGAGCTACGTTCGAATGTTTAAAGGACCCAGTTCTCGACAAAGTCTCTCTGATCCTGCTTTTTGAAGTCGGAATTTAACCTGTTCCCTATAAACACGATTGCCCTGCACAACCTCTCGTTGGAGCAGATATCTTAGTAGCGCATTGTCTTTCTTTCGTCTTCCTCCCCGGGTTTGTGGTAGGCCGTGGCAGGAGTCAACACCCTGTTGATCCTTTCGTATGCGTTGCATAGGTGGGCCAGCATCCACGAGAAAGCGAGTGTGTCTAGTTGGCGGCGTTGGGCTCCGAAGGCGGCCATGTCCACCCCTGCGAAGTATGCCGGAGAGAGACCCTGGAAGCGTATCTGAGGGTGCCGAGCCCTGGTGAATTGACCCCAGTCGATGCAGGTCGCCTTTTTCGTTTGAGCGCAATAAAAGACGTTGTCCAAATCCAGTCCTCCCTGCATAAAGCCCTTGTCGTTGAGATCGCTGACTTTGTCCATCAACTCTATTAGGCCGTAAGCAATTTCACCCCGCTCGTTTATCCAGGAGAACTTGACCCCTGTTACCTTGAAGCACATGGCCAGCCAATACGTCGATTTTCTCACGATGAGTTCCAGTCGGTAGGCTGTGGGCTTCAGGTAGGAGCACTCTTCGATTTCGTCGATTTGCGCCAGCTAGCTTAAGTTTCGCATCAGCTTTTCGGCTTCCCCGGGGAACTTGTCGAGGTAAGCTGCAGGATAGGTCCGTATGACCCAGTCACCCAGGACTGTCTCACGCATGATCTCTCGACTCGTCCTGGCCCCAATCGAGTACACGGCCTCAGTCGCATTCTGGTTCAACCAGGCACGGTGGCAACTCGTGAATTTTGCTTTCGACCAGTCTTTGGGGACTAACGCGGAGGTGGGCTCTAGGGATTCCCGCACCAACCAGGAGGGCAAGATGCCCCATACGTGAGCCTCGTGTTGATGCTCCTTGTACATATGGGACCGCAAGTCATATTCTTTGCCGAAGAAGCTGCGGCATCCGAAATAGCAGAAGAAGTTCCCCTCTTTGTTCAGCACGAATTTGTAGCTGAACTGTTCAGCGCAGCACACACCATCTTTACTGCTAGTTTTCTAATGCCGTTTGACTGCGGAGCGATTGCTCATGTACTTTTTACACTTCAGGCAGGGGTAAGTATTTTTCTGGATAGAGTAGTGCAGCTGCCACCAACCATCTGCCCGGTTTTGGGGTCCCTTACCCAGGGAGAAGGAGGCTTTTTCGACGATGTAAGCACTGAAGGGGTTGTCGCTATCGAGGTATGCTCCACCTGGGCCTGGAACTGGCATTTTAGCATGGGGTTCAAATGCTGAAACTGCACCCCTTGTCTCGGAGACTTAAACTCCTACACTTTCCGAGGGGGCTTCGTTCCCTCCCTAGTACCGGTCTGAGTCATACGATTAATCGTCCATGCTTCTGCAGAAGACGGCGTTTTCAAGTTTTGCAGACTCCCCTGTCTTTAGGTTTCTGTGCGGCTAAGGGTGGGCTGACAGTGGTGATCTGATGGCAGCGGCGGCAGACACCCGGGCAACAGAGGGGCTTCGTTCGGTCGCAGGAGACAAGGGCGGAGCATTTCCTCCAATCTTACTGTCGTTTAAACGACTCCTTGTTCTCTTGCTAACCCCAGTAATCGATGGACTCTGGGCGCGCACTCTCCTACATCAGAACCAGACGAGTTGTTCAATTTGAACTGGATTAGAAGAGCTGAGAAGTGGTGTTACTTACTTGGTGCCGAGGTTGGTGTTGATCTGGTGGGGCTGTTAAGCACTGGAACGTTTCTACATGACAAGAAAGCTGTGAAGAGCTATGAAGAGCTATGAAGAATTTTCAAATTTAATTATAACCTCTATTAAAACTACTACTTTTTAACATTAAAAGCATAATTTGATCATTTTATTAGAGGGGGAGACCCACAGACACAAGTTTGGCCGTTTGAATGTTTGAAAACCTAGGTGTCACTTTTGCGAGTTAGCATGTCCCCCGAAGTCTACAGGGAACGTCCTTTGGTCCAAAGATGCGCCCCTTGCAGATTTTGGGTT
>Ga0208544_10001254_pt1 | contig 17932 bp, 16 predicted proteins | sample DEB08_DNA_9_FD_184526 | JGI IMG/M metagenome (GOLD analysis project Ga0208544, IMG submission 184526) | Aqueous microbial communities from the Delaware River and Bay under freshwater to marine salinity gradient to study organic matter... | ecosystem: Environmental > Aquatic > Marine > Coastal ... | reverse complement strand
AGGCATTTAATGGGTCCTGACCCTAGGCGCTTTCTGCAGAGAACGATCGAATGCCGCGATGTTTTTCATCGCGGCATTTTTTCATTCTGGATCGGTCTTTGTCATAATCCCGTCCATTTGTTAGGCATAATCGGACAAACTAACTTTGACCCGGAGCCGTCACATGAAGATGAAAATTGGAACCGAATTACCTGCCGATTATGTGGTCAGCCACGAGGATTTGGCCGAATCAACCGCAAGTTTGATGGCCCATGCGCTGCTGCCGCTTTTTGCGGAAAACATGACCGAGGAATTGGCCAAGGCAAACGTCGAAGGTATTGTCACTGAATTGGCCTACCTTTTCGACGAGGGCGAGATTGCGATTGGCGGCAAGACCTACCGTCCAAGACTGGCCTTCGTGGACGAGGCGGGAAATGTGCTGCCTGGTGTTGCAGAACTGGTCACGCTGCATCAATTGGCCGAAGACCCCTTCGAGATCGATCCAGACGCCGGAATTACGTTCGAAGAACCGGAATTTGACGAAGGATAAGGCAGGTTTCCTGCCCGCAAGCACTGGTCTTTGCTCCACCTGAGTTCTAGTTTGTGGCTCAGCAAAGGACCATCGCCATGAGCAAGCCATCTGACAACCCAGCCGACCCGTTCAAAAAGGCGTTGGCCGAAGCCACGAAAGTCATGGCCAACGACCCAGAGTTGTCGGTGACGTATTCAGTGGACCCAGCTGGTCAAACCGCGGACACAATCCGCTTGCCACAAGTGTCGCGCCGTATCACACGGGACGAGGTTTTGTTGGCGCGTGGCACTGCTGACGCCTTTGCGTTGCGCCATAAATTCCACGATCCCAAAGTATCGGCGCGCTACATGCCGCAAGGCCAGATGGCGCAGGACCTTTATGACGCCATGGAAACCGCCCGGATTGAAGCGGTCGGCGCACAGTATATGCCCGGGACCGCAGGCAACATTGACGCCAAAATCGGCGCCGAGGCGATGCGCAAAGGGTATGACCAGATCAATCAGGCCTCTGATGCGCCCTTGGCAGTGGCCGCGGGATATTTGATCCGTCATTTGGCGACTGGCCGTGATCTACCGAAGGGTGCGAACAACGTGATGGAGCTGTGGCGCGGCTTTATCGAAGACCACTGTGGCGGCACGCTCGACAGTCTTTCTGACACGCTTAACGATCAGCAAGCATTTGCAAAGTTCGCTCGCCAGCTGATCAGTGACATGGGCTACGGCGATCAATTGGGCGATGATCCCGATACGCTTGATGATGAACAGGACGACGAAGCCGAAGAAGGCCAGGACGACGATCAGGACGAACCTGATAGCACCGGCGAAGATGACAGCGAAGGCGACGATGCCGAAGGTTCGCCAGAACAAAGCCAGGAAGATAGCCAGGACGCCAGCCAAGCCCAAGTTAGCATGGATGATCAAGCTGACACCGAGATGGGCGAAGAGGCTGAGATGCCCGAAGGCGAGGCACCACTTGAACCACCTGCCCCGCAACCGGTGTCGGATGCTGATCCGGATTACAAAGTATACTCGGTCGAATTCGATGAAGAAGTTTCAGCCGAAGACCTTGCCGAACCTGTCGAGCTAGAGCGCCTTCGCGCCTATCTCGATCAGCAACTTGAGCCGTTGAAGGGCGCCGTTTCGCGACTGGCAAACAAGTTGCAGCGCCGCCTGCAGGCACAGCAAAACAGGTCGTGGGAATTTGACCTTGAAGAAGGTATTTTGGATGCTGGCCGCTTGGCTCGTATCGTAGCATCGCCCACGACCCCCCTGTCCTTCAAGGTCGAAAAAGATACCGATTTCCGTGATACGGTTGTGACGTTGTTGCTGGATAACTCTGGCTCCATGCGCGGGCGGCCTATCTCGATTGCGGCGATCTGTGCTGATGTGATGGCCCGCACGCTGGAACGGTGTGATGTGAAGGTCGAAATTCTAGGCTTTACCACCAAAGCGTGGAAAGGTGGGCAATCACGTGAAAAATGGCTTGCCGAAGGTCGCGGGGCGACGCCGGGGCGTCTGAATGATCTGCGCCATATCGTCTATAAATCTGCTGATGCTCCGTGGCGGCGTACACGTCCGAACCTAGGCCTGATGATGAAAGAAGGGCTGTTGAAGGAAAACATCGACGGCGAAGCGCTCGAATGGGCCTACCGCCGTATAATGGCAAGGCAAGAACAGCGGAGGGTTTTGATGGTGATTTCAGATGGTGCGCCTGTTGACGATTCGACGTTGTCGGTGAACCCTGCAAACTACTTGGAAAAGCACCTCCGCGATGTGATCGCGATGGTCGAAAAGCGCAAAGCAGTCGAATTGGTCGCAATTGGTATTGGCCATGATGTGACCCGATACTACGAGCGTGCGGTTACGATCACCGATGTTGAACAACTTGCTGGTGCGATGACGGAACAGCTTGCCAGTCTCTTTGACAGCGACCCTCGCAAACGCGCTCGGGTATTGGGAATGCGCAAGGCAAGCTAGCGTTCTGCGCTTGCAGAAACTGCTGGACGCAACTGGCGGACATTTTTGGAAAAATGAGTATAGGATCTGGTGATGTTTCAAACGTTTGAGGCGCAGTCGTCGCCGGACCAGGGACCGCCGCGTTTACGTGCTTTACGGGCTGAAATGGTGCAATGTGGGATTGATGTCTTTCTGGTACCGCGAGCAGATGCGCATCAAGGCGAATATGTCGCTCCGCGCGATGCCCGATTGGAATGGCTGACCGGTTTTTCAGGCTCTGCAGGATTTTGTGCTGTCTTGGCTAATGTGGCAGGCGTGTTCATCGATGGCCGCTACCGCGTACAGGTCCGGTCGCAAATCGCCAAAGATTTCACGCCGGTGCATTGGCCCGAAACGCAGCTTGCCGATTGGTTACCTACCCAAATCAAAACGGGTGTTTTGGCCTATGACCCTTGGCTGCATACGGTATCCGAGATTGAAGGGTTGCGCCGCGATTTGCCACAGTTCACCTTGAAACCGACCCAGAACCTGATCGACTTGATCTGGACTGATCAACCACCCGCGCCTACGGAACCATTTACGGCGCACGCGCTTGAACATGCAGGTGAACTGCACACAGACAAATGCGCGCGGCTTGCGGCCGAACTGAAGCAAGACATCGCGGTGCTGACATTACCGGACAGTATTGCGTGGCTATTGAATATTCGCGGTACCGATATTGCTCGAAACCCCGTGCCGCAGGCATTTGCAATTCTGCACAATTCGGGCCGTGTCGATCTGTTTGCAGGTCAAGGAAAGGCGGATGATATCCGCGATCATCTAGGATCAGATGTGACGCTGCATGACATTTCAGAATTTCTGGGTGTTTTGAAATCGAACACAGGCAGTGCTTTGATTGATTCGCGCACCTGCCCTGACATTGTAGCCTCTACCCTAACCGAGGTCGGTTGCGAGGTCGTGCAGGGCAAGGACCCCTGTATTCTGCCCAAAGCGTGCAAAAATCCGGTCGAAATAGCAGGCTCGAAGACCGCACACACCCGCGATGCAGCCGCAATGGTCCGGTTCCTGGCTTGGCTTGATGCGCAAGGCCCTGATGCGGGATTAACCGAAATTGATGTTGTCAAAGCGCTTGAAGGGTTCCGTATGCAGACCAATGCCTTGCGCGACATCAGCTTCGAGACGATTTGCGGCGCGGGGCCAAACGGGGCCATCGTCCACTACCGCGTTTCAGAAAACACAAATCGTGCTCTTGCGCGTGGGGAGTTGTTGCTCGTGGACAGTGGCGGGCAATACATCGACGGCACCACCGACATTACCCGCACAATGGCAATTGGCACACCGACCGAAGAACACAGGCGTTGCTATACCCGCGTCCTGCAGGGGATGGTCGCAATCAGCCGCATCCGCTTTCCGCAAGGCGTGGGTGGCCAGCACCTAGATGCTTTGGCGCGCGCGCCCTTGTGGCTGGCAGGTCAGGACTATGACCACGGCACAGGGCACGGCGTTGGAAGTTACTTGAGTGTGCATGAAGGACCGCAAGGAATTTCGCGCCGCTCTGAAGTGGCTTTGCAGCAAGGAATGATCTTGTCGAATGAACCGGGCTATTACCGCGAGGGCGCGTTCGGTATTCGGATCGAGAATCTGATCGTTGTCATCGATGCCCCTGCCCTTGCAGGTGCGGACGATCGCCAGATGCTGGCATTCGAGACGCTGACATATGTGCCGTTTGACAGGCGCCTAATTGATACCAGTTTGTTGTCTACCCAAGAACGGCACTGGATTGATGGGTATCATGCGGATACGTTACAACTTCTTGAGCCACTTTTGGCAGCAAGCGACTGCGATTGGCTGAAAGAAGCCTGCGCTCCGCTCTGACCCGATCCGTTACAAGACATGATGAATATCGCCCAATAATGCGGTCCGCCGCAACAGACGAGAGGAAAGACCACATGGCTGACCATATCAAAATCCGCCCTGCGACAGGAACTTGGGTCGTGCGTGCCGCAGGTGCTGTTTTGGGCGAAAGCACGAATGCGCTGGAATTGACGGAAGGTGACTATCCCCCAGTGATCTATTTTCCTCGCTCTGATCTAGCGATGGCGTTCTTTGAACCAACCCAGATGACGTCAACCTGTCCCTATAAGGGCGATACGAACTACTACACAATCGTTGCCAAAAGTGGCCCGATCGCGAATGCAGCTTGGTCTTACGAGAATCCCCTTGATGCGGTTTCAGCAATAAAAGATCACTTGGCTTTCTTTCACGAAAAAGTGGCCGTAGAGCAGGTTTAAGTCACCCGCTTCAGGAATGTTCTTCTGCTGCTGTCGCTGACAGTGCGCGGTTCATTGCCCGCAGAGCGTCGACCTGAAACAGAGCCCCCCACAGTTCTGGCGGGGCGTCTTCGCCACCCAATGTTACAATTGGAATGAACCGCGGGCTTCCACGCTCAAAGATCGGCATTGCCTGTTCCAGCGTTGCATTTCCATCGAGATACAGCCCTTCGCGGACCAGATCCCAACAGGCATCTTCGGACGCGGCGTCATCCGATCCGACCGCGCGCATGATGCTTGAGACTTTGAACGTCGCCAAAAGATAAGCCTGCGGTCCTGCGGCCAAATGCACGTTGCGTCGCTCTAACTGCGTGAGAAAGAACGAGCGGTCCACCAGCCGCGAAGCGAGTGCCGTAGACAGCGACACCGCAACCATCACAGCAAGGCCGGTTTGCCAATCTCCGGTAAGTTCAAACACAATCAATGTCGTTGAAATTGGTGCCCCAAGAACGGCTGCAGCGACCGCACCCATACCCGCAAGAGCGTACAAGGTGCCACTGCCAGATACCGTAGGAAAGATCGCCGTCGCGATAATGCCAAATGCCAGGCCAGTTAATGCACCAACCATCAACGACGGTGAAAATACCCCGCCCCCCATGCGACCACCCATCGTGATCGCAACTGCAATGACCTTAAGGACGACAAATACGATTGCTTCGTAAAGCAGCAATTCGCCGGTCAATGCCGCAGAAGTCGTTTCGTAGCCCACGCCGATAATATGTGGCCACCAGATCGCCAGACCGCCCAGCAATGCCCCCGCGACGGCGGGCCGCAAATAGCGCGGAAGACCGGACCAGTCCTGCACATAAGTTCCGATGTTGTCCGCCCAAAAAATCGCTCTCATGAATGCGACGGCGACAAGCCCGCACACAAGGCCAAGGATCAAGAAAGCAGGTAGTTCGACATAAAAGCCAAGCGCATTTTGTACCGGCAGGACGAATTCCGTCACATCACCAAAGACCAGACGGTTGATCACGGTCCCAACCGCCGATGCAATCACGATCGGCGCAAATGCATGCACTGCAAAGTGGCGCAAGACCACCTCTAGTGCAAAAAGCGCTCCTGCAATGGGCGCATTAAAGCTGGCTGAAACGGCTGCAGCCACAGCGCAGCCCAATAGATCGCGCCCTGTAATGCCATTGGCGTTGATCCATCGACACACAAGGGTAGAGATAACGGCGGCAAGGTGGACCACAGGCCCTTCACGTCCGCTCGAACCACCCGTGGACAGGGTCACCATTGATGCCGCCGCTGACGCAAGACCGCGGCGCACCTCGACCCGGCCCTCTGACAAGGCGGCCCCTTCAATGACGTCCGCAACAGAGCGGGCGCGGCCATCGTCGGTAAACCGGTGCAGGATCAGGCCAACCACCAAACCACCGCAAATCGGGATAATAAGAATTTGATACCAAGCCAGACCGGCCGCGAATGAGTGCAAAGTCAAAACGTCGTCGGTGCCATAAGCGGTTGTTTGAATTGCATAGATCCCCAACCGGAACACAACAGCCGCCAGCCCTGCGGCAATGCCGATCGCGAGAGCGATAAACCAAAACTGTATCTGGTTAGGTCCGTGTTTCTTCAAAACACGTGCAGCGTCAAAACAAGCAGACGTCACGTCAGCAATCGCTTGCCGCAACACCTCTTTTCCTGTTTTTGGCATCGGCGGTCTTTCTATCAGTCCGAGACGCAACCGACAAAGTAGCTCTTGAGCCTCTTTCCTTTAAGCTGCCTGAACAGCCTATTTCATGTCATGAACGTATCCAAGTCGAATTTCGGCCCCCCCTTCGAACAAGAACAAGCCAGGGTGCGACATAAAATATGGCGAGCAAAGCCATTTCGGCAACAAAAAATCGCCGCCGGCGCGATGTCAGCCAGTTGGATTCGCGGCTTTCCAAAGTGACGTAGGATAATATAAAAAGTGAATTTCGAGTGAAATAAAACATGGCAATTTCTTTTCAATTTAGTGAAACGATAATTCAAATTTTCATAATTTATTTCCATAATTAATTAATTAAAAACAATTACTTAAATATCTCACTTCATCTATTCCAATAAATTCGCTATATTTATCCACACCTCCAACATATACTTTGGTACAGGTTGCAAGAAATGGCCTATTCTTGTTACGTTATGGCCAAGAGGCTGTTTTAAGCCTTGGGTGGTGAAAAAGTGAATGCACGTTTGACCAACTATTTTTGCTAAAACGTGATGAGTGTTTCTGGGGTACTGTGTTTAACCCCCAAACAGATGAACTGCGTGTATCGCGGAGGTGAGTGGCCGAGATACATGGATTATGAGTGGGCTGGGTAACTGGTATAGGTTCAGGGCGTCGCATGTTGCGGCGCCCATATCATTTCTAGCGCCCTATTAACGCCCGCGCCGCCTGACGTGCAGCCTCTGTAACGGTATCGCCCGAAAGCATACGCGCAATTTCGTCTACCCGTTCATCAGCATCTAGTGCCACAACGGTTGAACGGGTCTGATCCGCTTCTTGCAACTTCTCAACACGCCAGTGATGTCCGCCAAGAGCTGCAACCTGCGGTGAGTGTGTCACCACAAGAACCTGTCCGCCATCAGCAAGCTCTGCCAGACGCCGTCCGACTGCATCTGCAGTCGCGCCACCGACACCCCGGTCAATCTCGTCAAAGATCATCGTGAGCCCGTCGCTGGCCTGTGTCAGGCAAACCTTCAGTGCGAGCAGAAACCGACTTAATTCACCACCAGACGCGATCTTGTTCAACGGCCCCGACGGCGCCCCTGGGTTCGTTGCCACCGTAAAGGCAACCGTATCTATGCCTTCTGGTCCAGCTTCTGCGTCAGTGATCGTTGTCGCAAAGACCGCGCGTTCCATCTTGAGCGGCGCCAATTCTTTTGACATTGCCTTATCAAGTGCGGCTGCAGCGCTTTGACGCTTAACACGCAACTGGGTCGCGATTTTGTCGTAATCCGCTTTTGCATCAGCGACCGCTGCTGACAGCTTGGCAATATCACGTGCCCCATCGTCAAGAACACCAAGCCGCGTCCGCAGACCTTCGGCGAAATCAGCCAGATCATCCGGCAAAACACTATGCTTACGCGCCAATCCGCGAATTGCAAAAAGCCGTTCTTCAACGTCCTCAAGATCGGACATGTTGAAAGACAACGCATCAAGGCAGTCGGCCACACCAGTCTGCGCCTCATCCAACGCAAGCATTGCGCGCTCAATAGCCTCCAGCGGTGCGTCCAGACGTCCCTCTGCGTCACTGGCCACCCCTTGCAGCCAGCGCGATGCATCACCAGCCAGCCCTTCTGCGCCGTTCAGCCCCAGCGCATCACCTGCCTTGCTGATGTCGGTGCGGATTTTTTCGGCCGCTTGCATCAGGCGACGCTGGGCATCCAGACTGGCCTCTTCGCCGACCTCGGGCGCAAGGGTATCAAGCTCGGCGACTGCATGGCGCAGATAGTCTTCTTCGGCGCGTGCTTCGGCGATACGCACCTCTGCATCGGCGAGCATTTTCTGTGCTTTAGACAGGTTTCGCCACGCCGTGCGGGTATGTTGGATGTCAATGTCCAGCTCTGCGTAGCTATCCAACATCTGACGGTGGCCGCGCGGGTTCAGCAACCCCTTGTCATCGTGCTGGCCATGCAGTTCAATCAAAGTGTCCGACAAGCGACGCAGTACTTCACCACTTGCGCGGCGGTCGTTGATCCACGCAGTTTTCCGGCCATCGCGTGAATTGATCCGGCGCAAAATGACTTCGTCTTCGGCCAAGATCCCGGCTTCTTCCAAAACGGCAAAGGCTGGGTGGCCCTTGGGCAAATCAAACCAAGCGGTAACTTCGCCTTGATCGGCCCCTTGTCTTACCAATTCGGCCCGACCACGCCAACCCAAAACAAAACCCAATGCATCAAGAAGGATCGACTTGCCTGCGCCAGTTTCACCCGTCAACACGTTCAAACCGGGTTGGAACGCAAGCTCCAACCTGTCGATTATCAACATGTCCCGGATATCTAAACCGCGCAGCATGAGGTTGCCCCTAGGGCGGGACGAATCCCGCGCTGTTTACAGCCATTCACCGCGAATAACCTGCCGGTAAATAGACGATAACCAGTTGTTGCCGACCGGATCTGCCGTCAGTCCCTGCCCCGTCAACAAAGCAAAGCTGGACTGATACCATTCACTGGATTGATAGTTATAACCCAGAATTGCACCGGCTGTCTGCGCCTCGTCGGTCAGACCAAGTGACAGATAACTTTCAACCAAACGGTGCAAGGCTTCTGGCGTGTGTGTCGTCGTTTGGAAATCCTCAACCACTGTCCGGAAACGATTGGTTGCAGCAACGTAATTGCCCCGCTTGAGGTAGTAACGCCCGATTTCCATTTCTTTGGCTGCCAAGTGATTGAAAGCGAGATCAAACTTCTGAACCGAAGCCTGTGCGTATTCACTATCTGGATACTGTTCGATCACGCGACGCAATGCTTGCAAGGCCTGAAAGGTCAGTCCTTGATCGCGACCAATGTCGTCGATTTGATCATAATACGACAGCGCCAAAAGGTAAGCCGCATAAGGCGCGTCCTGTTGGGTCGGGTAAAAGTCCAAATACCGCTGCGCCGATGCACGGCTGTTGGGGTAATCCTGATCACGATGATACGCGAAAGCCTGCATAATCAACGCACGCTCGGCAAATTCGGAATAAGGGTAAAGCCGTTCGATCTCTCCGAATGTGAAGGCCGCGTCGTCCGGCTTTCCTCTTTCGATCTCGCGTTCGCCACGCTCAAAGATCGCTTGTGCCGTCAAATCATCAAGCGGTTGGCCACTGCGCTCAAATCCACCGCACGCCGTCAGGGCAGCAAATGCGACCACGGCCCCGATACGCGTGAACAAGCGGCTGTTGTTGACTTGGTTCGCTGACATATTGACGTCCTCACTTACACCGGGCTGTGCATTCTATAAGGCAGTTCAGGCCCATAGCGCACGGTCTAACATAGAAAAATGACGTGCAAAATGCCTTTTGCGCTTTGCGGTGATCAACTGTCAGTGGGACGGTTCAGGCAACAGCAGCCAAATCGGCGACACTGACACCAACGCCGGGCAAACGTGCGGCAATTTTCACGTCACAATCGACCCAACGCCAAGCATCAGGTTGCGCGAAAAGTGCGTGCAGCAGTTTATTGGTCATCGCATGACCTGCCCGTGTACCTGTATAGCGGCCAAGAATGGGCGCACCGGCTGTATAAAGGTCACCCAGTGCATCCAGCATCTTGTGGCGCACGGCCTCATCAGTATGGCGCAAACCTCCGGGCGTCAGCACTTTGTCGCCATCAACGACAACTGCGTTTTCCATTGTACCGCCAAGTGCCAAACCGTTCGCACGCATCGCATCAACATCAGCAGAGCGGCAGAATGTCCGACTATCACAAAGTTCACGCACGAATGCGCCATTTGCCATATTTAATGTCTTTTTCTGGCGACCGATTGCTGCATCTTCAAATTCAATCTCGAATTCGATTTGCAACGTCGTCGCGGGGCTTAGGCGTGCAAAGGCCGGGCCATCAGAAACAGCAACATCTTTAAGGATTTCGATTGCACGCAATGGCGCAGACATGCGCGTCAATCCCGCTTCGACAATGCCGCGCACAAAGCTTGCGGCGCTTCCGTCAAGAATTGGGACCTCAGGTCCATCGATATCAATGATTACGTTGTGAACACCGCAACCAGCAAGTGCGGCCATAAGATGTTCAATCGTAGAAACAGTCACGCCGGACGCATTTGTCAATCGTGTGTTCAGAGGCGACACAACTACGTCGTTCCAACGGGCCGGCAACATTGGGAACTCTGCTATATCCGTGCGCCGAAAAACGATACCGGTATTCGCTGACGCAGGGTGCAGGACCACGCGCACAGGTGCCCCTGAGTGCAAGCCAATGCCCTCAAAACTCACATCTGATTTCAGCGTTGTCTGCAAAAGAATCAATCCTGCCCGTCTTTTCTTGTTAACGATGAAGTAGGACGCTTGGCCCTTTCCCTCAACTCACTCTTTGCAACGGACTGAAACATGCGCTGTCATTCTTGAAACATTGTAAATTCGAAAAGCGTAAATCGCTGTTTTTAATACAAAAAGGCCGCCCGCAGGCGACCTTCTGTTTTCATGTGACGCGGCGTTCACATCAGCGCCAAAGCGAGATTAGTTGGCCTGACGGCGCAAGAATGCAGGAATTTCGATCTTATCCTGATCTTCGTGCTGCTCTGGCTCTTGGCGCAGTGCAGTTACCTGAGGCTGTGCACGGCCAGCGTGTTGACCACCGGATTCGGCTTGCGCACCTGTCATGCGGTTGATCAGAGAGTTGATCCCGAACCGCGGTTTGTCCGCCTCTGACGGAGCAGCCGCTGGCGTTCCAGCCTGCGGCTGGGAGTTGCGCGCTGGTACACGGCTGACGGCGGCTTGCAAACGTGCCAACGCTTCTGGCGAAGGTGTACCCGGTGCCGGAGCGCGCGGTGCAACAAAGCTGTCTGCGTCTGTCAGGGTCGGCTCTGGACGCGGTGCGTAGGCAGGTGGTGGCAGATCGCTTGTAGCTGCCTGCGGTGCTGGCGCTTGCTCGCGTGCTGCCGGCTCTGCCTGCACATCGAAGTCTTCGAAAAGCGTCCGCTCTGATGATGCTGCAGGCACTTCTTCTGCTTGGGCCGCAACGGGTGCTTCTTGCACTGGCGTTGGTGCCGGAGCTGGCGCAGGTGTCATCGTTGCTGCAGGGGCAAGTGGTGCAGCCATTGACCGGCGCGGCGCTGGTGCTTCTCTGTTGCTTGCAACTGCGTCGATGCCTGTGGCAACCACGGAAACGCGCATCTTGCCTTCCATATCAGGATCAAGCGTCGAGCCGACGATGATATTCGCATCGCCATCGACCTTTTCGCGGATCTTGTTGGCAGCTTCGTCAAGCTCGAACAATGTCAGGTCATAGCCACCTGTGATGTTGATCAACACGCCCTTGGCACCTTCCAACGAAATCTCGTCCAGCAGCGGGTTCGCAATGGCCTTTTCTGCGGCCTGAATAGCGCGGTTTTCGCCTTCGGCTTCGCCTGTGCCCATCATCGCCTTGCCCATCTCGTCCATTACGGCGCGAACGTCGGCAAAGTCGAGGTTGATAAGACCAGGGCGAACCATAAGGTCCGTAACACCCTTAACACCTTGATAAAGCACGTCATCAGCGAGAGCAAAAGCTTCGGTAAAGGTTGTGTTTTCATTGGCCAGACGGAAAAGGTTCTGGTTCGGGATAATGATCAGCGTATCGACAACCTTTTGCAGGGCTTCGACGCCGGCCTCGGCTTGCTTCATCCGCTTGCCGCCTTCGAACTGGAACGGCTTGGTGACGACACCAACGGTTAGGACGCCTAATTCACGTGCGGCTTGCGCAATAATCGGGGCAGCACCAGTTCCTGTACCACCGCCCATACCGGCCGTGATGAAACACATATGTGCGCCAGCAAGGTGATCGACGATCTGCTCGATGCTTTCTTCGGCAGCGGCAGCACCGACAGAAGCGCGTGCGCCTGCGCCCAAACCTTCTGTGACTTTAAGACCCATCTGGATTTTCGAAGGGGCGCGTGACTGTTGCAATGCTTGTGCATCTGTATTCGCAACAACGAATTCGACGCCATCAAGTTCTTGCTCGATCATGTTGTTGACTGCGTTGCCACCTGCACCGCCCACACCAAACACTGTAATACGTGGTTTCAGTTCTTCATGCCCTGGAAGTGATAGGTTCAAAGTCATAACGCGATCCGCCTGTTTTAAAAAAATTGCCCGTGCCCCCGGGCGTTCACTGCTTATTAGCGTTCATAGTAACCAAGTGATGCCGAAAGGTCACCACAAAAACACAAAGTAGCCACCAAATCTGGACAAAAACCTGTCTACCACCGCCGCATTTCGACGTTTAGGCAAGATGTTGCGCATTACCAGTTGTCTTTGAACCATTTTACAGCGCGTTTGAGCGATCGAGCCGGATAACGATCCGCTGGAATCTCGAAATCCCACCATTCGTCTTGCGGATTCGCAGCAAACAACGTCAGTCCAACAGCACTCGAGAACGCCGGACCAATTGCCGCTTGCGGCAAACCCTGCACGCGCAGCGGACGCCCCAAACGAACCTGCTGGCCAAGTATCTTGCTTGCCAATCCATCAAGTCCGGGAATTTGACTACCCCCGCCTGTCAGCACGATTTGCTGCCCCGGCAGGTGTTCAAAACCGGCCGCATCAAGGCGCACACGCACCTCTTCAAGGATTTCCTCAACGCGCGGGCGCATAATTCCAATCAGTTCTGCCCGACTAACGGTGCGGCGGTCCCGCTCCCAGTCGCCAGTGTCGCCGCCAATTTCAATCATTTCACGGTCGTCCATGCCCGTGGCAACAACACCGCCATAAAACGTTTTGATCCGCTCGGCTGTCGAAGCTGGGATTTGCAGACCCATTGAAATGTCAGACGTGACATGTTCGCCGCCCATGCGCACGCTATCGGCATAGATCATGTGTTTCTTCATAAACACCGAAATGCCTGTCGATCCACCGCCAAGATCGATACAGGCCGCACCCAGTTCCTGCTCGTCTTCGACAAGCGACGACATCCCGGACACATATGCCGATGACGCAAGCCCCGCCAATTCCAGATCGCACCGCTTTATGCAGTAGAACAGGTTTTGGATCGCTGTCGCGTCGACCGTCAACATGTGCATGTCCGTCGTCAAAGTATTGCCGATTTGGCCGCGCGGGTCACCGAGACCAGACCGGTGATCAAGTGCAAAGTTCACTGGCTGTGCATGCAGAACTTCGCGGTCCGCCCCGTAATCGGGCACATCACATGATGCCATCACTTGGCTGATGTCCTGTTCGCTGACCATGCCGCCAGCAACATTCAGCGATCCGTCCAGACCGTATGACCGTGGACGCGCACCGGACAAACAGGCGATCACGTGATCAACGCGGACGTTGGCCATTTTCTGGGCTGCCTGAACCGCAGTCCGAATAGCACGCTCGGTTTCCTGCATGGCGTCAATTTCGCCAAAACGCACGCCGCGCGAACGGGTCGTAGCCGCACCAATCACGCGAAACTGTGATTGTCCGGCAAGCGACCCGACGCCATCAACACTGCGAAATTTTTCCGGTCCATCAAATCGCAAAACAAGGCAGGCGATCTTTGATGTTCCCACATCCAAAATAGCAACAACACCACGCTGCATCGCTGCTTTCCGCATTTGCCGCATTGCGCGTTGGCTGTCGTATAGGTCGCCCATCAGTTGCCCACTCCGTTTGTGTCTATCGTTGTATTGCCACGGCGCAGTGCTGCGGCAGCCTCTTCATTCATGCGTAGTGTTGGTCGGTTCGCGTTGCGCATATCCACAACGGCAACGTCGCGGCTAAGCATATCTTGCGCAGCGTTCAACGCGATCACGCGGTCCAATGCGGCAGCGGCGCCGCTTTCTGGCAAAAGGATACGCTGGTCGCGGTCGAGCACCATGTCCCAACGACGCTCGCCCATCCGGACCAATCCGCGCACCCGTTCAAGCAGCGGGCCTGCAGTAGCGAAGATCACCAAAGCCTCGTCGATGTTATCCTCTGCCCCGTCACCAGCGATCAACGGCAGATCTAGTCGCTCTGCGCGTGCGAGGATTTGACCCGACTGCACACCATTTTCATCAATCAACCGCAGCGTTGTCGCATCACGCCAAAGGGCGACAGGCACACGCGGTGTCAGGCGCACTTCTAATGCGCCCGCTTGACCGACACGCACACTTGCCGACTTGATCTGGTCAAGGGCCTCGATCTTTATGCGCATCCCTTCAAGATCCAGATCAAATGAAGAAATCGGGAAGGTATCGGGCAACAGCGCGACAACATCCGTCATCGCATCAGCGTCCGCGCCAGTAATATTCATAGCTTGAACCATGAACTGCGGACGCTGCTGGAAAGTTTGCTTGGTGTTTTCAATCGTTGCGACGAACTGGGCGCGGTTCTCTGGTTTGATATACCAACTGGTTGCAATTGCCACGATCAACAAAACCGGCACCCCGATCCGCACCGCACCACGAAAACCCGGTGTGAGCATCAATCGCTGGAACCGGTATCCCAAACGCGAAGGTGCAGGATCACGGGGCATAACGTCTGGTGAAGTGCGGCCAATCAGCGATCGCATGACGCATCCTCCACCATCCAGCGGCACAGCTGCGGAAATGAGATGCCGACGTGAGCAGCCTGCTCTGGCGTAAGCGATGTTGGTGTCATGCCAGGCTGCGTATTCGTCTCAAGCAAGATGAGCCCGTCAATGCCGCGCGCTTCATCCCAGCGAAAATCAGTGCGGCTGATACCGCAGCATCCCAGCGCATCATGCGCACGCACGGCATAATCCATGCACGCGTCAAATATCTCTTGCGGAATATCTGCGGGCAATTCGTGCCGTGAACCACCAGGCGCATATTTCGCATGATAGTCATACCAGCCGTCGGTAATAATGTCGGTCACTGTCAATGCGCGATCACCCATAACAGTGGTTGTCAGTTCGCGACCCGGTGCAAACGCCTCGACCATAACTTGCGCCGGCATGTCATCGGCAAGTTGTGGCGGACCATTCGCATCTTGGTCGACGATATAGATACCGACGCTAGAGCCTTCGTTGTAAGGCTTCACCACATAAGGCGGGCGCATGACGTGGGCTTTGCGCACATCATCGGCAGAGGCCAGGATGCTATCCACAACAGGCAGTCCGACCTTGCGGTAAACATCCTTGGTGCGCTGTTTATCCAACGTCAAAGCCGAGGCCAGAATACCTGAATGTGTGTAGGGAATGCGCAACCATTCCAAAATACCCTGGATCGCTCCATCTTCGCCCCAGCGACCGTGGAGTGCGTTAAAGACAGCGTCAGGTGCAATCTCAATCAGGCGTGCAGCAACGTCAGGTCCTGCGTCGACCTCAACCACGTTATATTCTGCGTCCCGTAAAGCCGCCGCACATTCGCGGCCCGAGCTTAGCGATACTTCACGCTCTGCTGATGGGCCGCCCATGAGGACAACAACTTTCGGGTTTGCCCTGCTCGACATACCCTACCGCCTTAAGTGCGAGTCTTTGCGACCCGTCGTTTCTATGATCCAGTATGAGGATCGAGACCATTTTGGTCCATTATTTCGTGGTGTCGGCAGTTGTTCGTTTGCCGACCCGCATAATTTCCCACTGTAGCTGAATACCTTGGGAATCGTAAACCTTTTTCCGCACTGCTTCGCCTAAATCCTCAAGGTCGGCGGCAGTCGCCCCGCCAGCGTTGGTCAGAAAGTTTGAATGTTTGGTGTTCATCACGGCACCACCCAATGTAGCGCCACGCATGCCTGCATCATCAATGACCTTCCACGCCTTCAGATCATGCACATCATCCGCCTTGCCAGTGGATGAAAAACCCGCCGGATTGCGAAAGGTGGAACCTGCGGTGCGGTCTTTGGTCGGTTGGGTTTCGTCGCGTTTCGCAAGCTGGTCCGCCATACGTTGCTGCAAGATTTCCGCAGCTTGTTTCGGGGCCAAAAATCGGGCCCCAACGATCACTGCACCCTCTGGCAAAGTACTTTGACGGTAGGCAAGTTGCAAAGCCTCTGGGGTCAATTCTGCGCAAGAACCATCACGGTAGACGACCGTCACAGCCTTTAGAACGTCGGCGACATATGACCCATAGCAACCTGCATTCATTCGCACGGCACCACCAATTGTGCCCGGAATCGTGCGCAAGAAAGTCAGATCAAGCCCCGCATCAGCGGCCTTGCGGGCGACATGCGCGTCCAAGGCGGCGGCACCTGCAACAATGTGATCATCCTCGATCTGAATGCTGTTAAAGCCACGCCCCAAGCGGATAACGACCCCGCTGATCCCGCCATCACGGACGATCAGATTGCTACCAACGCCCATCGGGAAAACCGGAACTTCGGGATCAAGTGCAGCCAGAAACGATGACAGATCATCAATGTCCGCGGGCTGAAACAGTATCTCCGCAGGACCACCGACACGCATCCACGTCAGATCCGCCAGTTCCCGCTGAGGGGTCAACGTGCCGCGCACCGCTGGAAGCTCTCGCATCTGTTATTCTCTTTTCTTAAACCAACCAAACAGGCCGCCGATCAGCAGGCCCGCACCGATTGGGGCATTCACGCCCACGATCAATAGGACATAGCCAATCCCGTCCCAGCTTTCTCTGCTTCGGGCTTCGATCAGGGTGAACCACGTCAGAACCACCCAAATGAGCCCGATTAGGGCTAGACTCAACCTGTTTTTGCAGAGCCCTAAGCGGTAACCTGCATAAAGCGCGCCAATAAAAAATGCCAGCGGGATCAAGTAAACGACGTAGTCAGTCACATTCAACGCAGGTTTACCCCATTAGCCTTGGAATTATGCCGCTCGGTCGTCACGTCTGCGCAATAGCCAGCCAAGCAAACCACCCGCGGCACATCCCAACATAGCAGGCACACAAATTAGCATGGCCACGCCCATCGCAAAGAACGGTTCGATACCGAACGGGCGCCCGCTTGCGTAGAAAAAGACCGCAAAAGTTGCGCCAATGATCGACGCAATACTAAGGGCCAATCCGGACTGCCCCGATCGCACCAACCGACTAAGTAACAAGAAAGGCAGGATGGCACAGGTCAGCATCACGCCAAATATCATCAGTTGAATAATCATTCTTGCCCCCGGACCTTTTTACGAACCCAGCGCCATGCAAAGAAGACAGGCCACCAACAGCCAAACCAAGTATCCCCAACAAGACACCATGTTGCCAGAAAATCCAAATCAACAGCGGGACACCGATTGCAATCAGCACATAAGCCCGCCGCCAGTGGTTATCGTTGGACGGAAACAAAGCCATCGCAAACGCCAGCACTACCCAAAGGCCTATTGAAAGCAGCGGATCCATTACGCCTTAAGGCGATCGGGCAACCGGTTCGCCCATGTGCTGATGGTACCAGCCCCAAGGCAGACGACCATATCACCCGGTTTGGCCTGTTCGCGGACAAGCCGTTCCAAATCGTCCTCAGAGTCAACGACGCGCGCGTGCCGATGTCCGTGGCGGATCAATCCAGCCACTAGGTCCGCATGGCTTGCGCCAGGAATCGGGTCTTCTCCTGCGCCAAAAACTT
>Ga0208544_10001253_pt1 | contig 17934 bp, 21 predicted proteins | sample DEB08_DNA_9_FD_184526 | JGI IMG/M metagenome (GOLD analysis project Ga0208544, IMG submission 184526) | Aqueous microbial communities from the Delaware River and Bay under freshwater to marine salinity gradient to study organic matter... | ecosystem: Environmental > Aquatic > Marine > Coastal ... | reverse complement strand
GCGGTAGGTGTTCTGACCGGGCAACCAGACTTCGATGTCGTGGGTTTTACGCATGCCTGCACCCAAATCGCCAGTGCAAAGCACGACGGTTCGGTAGGGCAGTTCCAGTTTTTCAAGGATCGCCTGAGCGCAACCAGTCATGCGGTCATGCTCTGCCGCGCTGTCTTCGGGGCGGGTGACGCTGACCATTTCAACTTTTTCGAACTGGTGCTGACGCAGCATGCCTGATGTGTCGCGTCCAGCCGATCCCGCCTCTGAACGGAAGCATAGCGTGTGGGCCACGTAGCGGCGGGGCAAATAGCTTTCGTCAACTGTTACGCCATTAACGATGTTGGTCAGGGTAACTTCTGCTGTGGGGATCAGCCACCAACCGTTGGTTGTTTGATAGCTATCCTCACCGAATTTGGGCAGTTGGCCGGTGCCATACATCATTTCTTCGCGCACCATAACGGGCGTGATCGCTTCGGTGAGGCCATGTTCTTCGGTATGAACGTCAAGCATGAATTGCGCCAAAGCGCGGTGTAGACGTGCAACTGCACCCGACAGCAGCACAAAGCGGCTGCCCGATAACTTGGCGGCCGTTTCAAAGTCCATGCCGGGACGAATGGCGGGAATGTCGAAGTGTTCAACCGGAGCAAAATCAAAATGACGGGGTGTGCCGAAACGGTGAATTTCGACATTGTCATTCTCGTCGGCCCCATCAGGGATGCTGTCATCGGGCAGGTTTGGAATACCCATCAAAAGATCGGTCAAAGCCGTATCTTCGGCCTTTGCTTCATCATTCAGGGCGGCGATCTGCGATTTCTTTTCAGCTACAAGCGCACGCAGGCGCGCGAATTCGGCCTCGTCGCCGCGGCCTTTGGCAGCGCCCACTTCTTTGGCGGCTTTGTTGGCCTCGGCTTGGGCCGTTTCCGCAGCCAGAATTTTTGCGCGACGGGCTTCGTCCATAGCAAGGATCTGCGACGACACAGGCGCAATCCCACGGCGAGACAAAGCTGCATCAAAAGCAGCGGGGTTGTCACGGATTGTGCGAATGTCATGCATGGCATCGGTCCTTATTTCGGTATTTCAGTGTCGTCCATATGCCCGATTGCGCGAGCTAAGTGAACTGTGAAAAGTTGCAATCACGCGGTTGCCATTTGCTTTTGCGCAGTTCGCTTCCCATATGCAAAAAAAGACAACGATGACGCGGCGCAATCGCGGTTGCCATTCAGGTGTCGCGGACATAGTGTGCCGCGACTTTCTTAGGCAATGAGCCGTACTGAAAAAGGGATGGAATATGAGACCTGCTGACCTGATAATGCTCCTGTTAATTTTCGGGATCATGTACTTCCTTCTGATCCGCCCACAGCAGAAGAAGTTGAAACAACATGCCGCCATGCTTGAAGCACTGCGCCGCGGCGACCAAATTATCACCCAAGGCGGTGTTGTTGGCAAAGTCGTCAAAGTAAAAGACGAAGCCAATGAGGTCGAAGTCGAGATCGCAAAAGGCGTCAACGTCCGTGTTGTGAAATCGACAATTACGACTGTCATGAACAAGACCGAACCGGCAAACACTTAAAACACTGCCGAAAAAGGCGCGCTTCATGCTCAATATCTCGTTTCCCAAGCAGTTGATGATCTGGATGACGGTCGTCGTCGGCTTGGCTTTTGCGATGCCCAATGGCTTTTACGGGCGGGTGGAAACCCACAATGACGCGGTCGCGATCATTGAGACCGGACTAACCAATACAGAGCTTGAAGCAGACGCCGCCCTTTGGCCAAGCTTTTTGCCGTCGAACCTTGTGAACCTTGGCCTTGATTTGCGTGGTGGTGCGCATTTGCTGGTCGAAGTGCAGGTAGAAGATGTGCATGCGTCCTTCCTCGAAGGATTTTGGCCAGCGGTGCGTGACGCTCTTGCGGCTGAACGCGATACGGTGGGTTTTGTAACCCGCGATGACAGCCAGCCAACAGAATTGCGTGTGCGCATTTCCGAAGCTGCAGGTGCTGCGCGGGCGTTTGAGATCGTGCGCGGGCTGGGAAGCCCCGTGGCGTCCTTCACGGGGGCCGCGTCTTCCAATATTGATGTCTCAATCAACGGCACGCAGTTGACGATCAAATTAAGCGAAGCAGAAATGGTCGCGATGAACGAGCGGACCATCATGCAAACGCTCGAGATTATTCGCCGCCGGATCGACGAGGTTGGCACCCGCGAACCAACGATCCAGCGCCAAGGGTCTGACCGGATTTTGGTGCAGGTCCCCGGTGTCGGGTCTGCGAATGATATCATCGCATTGCTAGGCACAACCGCGCAGCTGACGTTTAACCCCGTGCTTGGACGCGTGGCTGATGCGGATGCATCACCCGGAACAGGCAATATTCTTGTGCCAGCACTTGATGATCCCGGTGTTTTCTACATCCTTGAACGCCGCCCCGTTGTCACCGGCGAAGACCTTGAGAACGCGCAGCTGGATTTTGACCAGAACGGGCGTCCTGCTGTTGCATTCCGGTTCAACACCTCTGCGGCACGCGAATTTGGTGACTATACGCTTGAAAATATCGGCAGTCCCTTTGCGATCGTGCTGGACAACGAAGTGATTTCGGCACCCACGATCCAAAGCCACATCCCGGGTGGATCGGGTATTATCACCGGTAATTTCGATGTTGAAGAAGCCACCAATCTGGCGGTTTTGCTACGCGCAGGTGCGTTGCCGGCAGAATTGACGTTCCTTGAGGAACGTACGATTGGCCCGGAACTTGGTGCTGACAGTATCGCGGCAGGCCAGATTGCCTGCATCGTGGCGGGGATAGCGATCCTTGTTTATATGGTGTTGAGTTACGGTCTGTTCGGCGTTTTTGCCAATATCGCGCTGGTCATCAACGTTGGGCTTATTTTTGGTCTGCTGAGCATTGTGGGGGCCACTCTGACGCTGCCCGGCATTGCGGGGATCGTACTAACCATTGGTATGGCGGTCGACGCAAACGTGATCATCTTTGAACGTATACGCGAAGAATTGAAGACCGCCAAAGGTCCAGCTCGCGCCATCGAGTTGGGGTATGAAAAGGCGCTGTCATCGATCATCGACGCCAATATTACGACCTTCATCACTGCTGTGATTTTGTTCACAATTGGCTCTGGTCCCGTTAGCGGCTTTGCCGTGACCTTGGGTTTTGGCATTATCACGTCCGTTTTCACTGCGATTTTCGTGACAAGATCCTTGATTGTGATCTGGTTCTCGCGCGCCCGCCCCAAGACAATCGAGGTTTGATATGCGCCTAAGACTGGTTCGCGAAAACACGTCCATCGATTTCTTCAGCCGCGCCCGCATTTGGTTGGGCATTTCCATGGTAGCGATGGTGATCGCCTTTGCTTCATTCCTGATCCAAGGCCTGAACTACGGCATCGATTTTCAGGGCGGCACAAGCATCCGCACTGACAGCACAATTGTGGTTGATGTGGCCCAGTACCGCACGGTGCTTGAGGCGCTAGAGCTTGGTGATGTGTCTATCGCCGAAGTGGATGATCCGCTGTTTGACGAAGATCAGCACGTTGCACTGGTCCGTGTTCAAGCCCAAGAAGGGGACGAACGGATCGCGACTGAAACGATCGAGGCGATTCAGGCGGCGTTGCGGACGATTGATCCGGGGATGACTTTTCCATCTGTCGAATCTGTCGGCCCCAAAGTGTCAGGCGAGCTGATTCAAACGGCCGTACTCGCTGTCACTCTCGCGGTGCTGGCGATCCTGCTATACATTTGGATGCGGTTCGAATGGCAGTTCGCAGTTGGCGCTGTTTTGGCACTCGTTCACGACGTGATCCTGACGATTGGTATCTTTTCGGAACTACAAATCAAATTTGACTTGGCCATCATTGCGGCCTTGCTGACGATTGTGGGCTATTCAATCAATGACACCGTTATTGTATTTGACCGTGTCCGAGAGAACCTTCGCAAGTACAAGAAAAAGGACCTCAAAGAGGTTCTGAACCTGTCAATTAACGAAACACTCAGCCGGACCTTGATGACGTCTGGTACGACGATGCTCGCGCTTTTGGCATTGTTCGTCTTGGGCGGTGATGTGATCCGCGGTTTCGTCTTTGCGATGATGTGGGGCGTCCTGATCGGTACCTATTCATCGATTTTTGTGGCGTCTACGATCCTTCTGGTGCTTGGTGTTAAGCGGGACTGGTCAAAGAAAGATCCAAGTGCCGGAACCAAGTATAGCCATCTGGACACTTAAGCGAGGGCAGCATGCGCCTGAACGAAATCAGCTATAATGACGCGATGCCCATCGATGGATACGGATCGGGCTTTTTCCGGATTGGTGGACAGAAATACGAAGGTCCCGTTTTGGCGCTACCCAACGGAGTGACAACTTGGGGCGGTTTTGACGATACGGCCACTGTCCTTTCTGTTGTCACATCTATTGATGTTTTGTTTGTTGGCACGGGCGCCGAGATTGCGCATTTGCCTAAAGATTTCCGCACAACACTCGAAGAGGCTGGAATCGGTGTAGAGGCAATGGCCTCGCCTGCGGCTTGCCGCACCTACAATGTCTTATTGTCAGAGGGGCGGCGCGTAGCAGTGGCCCTTTTGCCTGTCTGAATGCTGCAGGTTCAAGACTTTGCCTGTGCCCGTGGCGGCGTACCCGTTCTGGCAGGTGTCAGTTTCGAAGTAGAAGCGGGCAACGCGTTGATCCTGCGTGGTCCCAACGGCATTGGCAAAACCACTTTGTTGCGCACTCTGGCCGGATTGCAACCTGCGACCGAAGGCACGGTGGTGTTTCCCGAAGATGAAGGCGCCTATGCCAGCCATGCTGACGGGATCAAGACCGCGCTGACCGTAACGGAGAACTTGAGGTTTTGGGCCGATGTGCATGGTGCGCCTTTGCCCGACGACATCCTGGAGACCTTTGATCTGGCCGATTTGCGCGACCGGCTTGGCGGCACATTGTCAGCCGGACAGAAACGCCGCCTTGGTTTGGCGCGCTTGGGCGTCATCGGGCGCAAGGTTTTGTTTCTGGATGAGCCAACTGTTTCGCTTGATGGATTTTCGGTTAAGCTTTTTGCCGATTGGCTACAGAACACGCACCTCGCAGCAGGCGGGATTGCGGTGATCGCGACGCATATTGATCTTGGCCTATCCGCGCCAGAACTGGATCTGACACCATTCAAAGCCGCACTTGACGCAGGCGGCGGATCAGACGAGGCGTTCTTGTGATTGCTTTGCTCCTGCGTGATTTGCGATTGGCGATCCGCGCGGGTGGCGGCTTTGGTCTGGGCCTTGCATTTTTTCTGATTGTTGTCGTTCTGGTGCCGTTTGGCGTGGGGCCCGACACCGTGCTTTTGTCGCGGATTGCACCCGGAATATTGTGGGTGGCATCATTGCTGGCGGCGCTTTTGTCGCTCGACCGTATTTTTGCTTTGGACTACGAGGACGGGTCGCTTGCGCTTCTCGCGACGTCGCCGCTTCCGCTTGAAGGGGTGGCGACGATGAAAGCGATCGCACATTGGGTCACCACGGGATTACCGTTGACTTTGGCGGCACCTGCGCTTGGGTTCCTGCTCAGCCTCGCGCCTGAAGCCTATTCCTATTTGTTGCTGTCCTTGCTGATCGGCACCCCTGCCTTGTCAATGATTGGCACATTCGGGGCGGCCTTGACCGTGGGCTTGCGCCGTGGCGGACTGCTTTTGTCGTTGCTTGTCTTGCCGCTTTACGTCCCGACCCTTATTTTCGGAGCAGAGGCGATACGACGCGGGGCCGATGGCCTTGACCCGACAGGCGCGCTGATGTTGATGGCGGGGATTACCGCAGGCAGCTTTGCCTTATTGCCGTTTGCGACTGCGTCCGTCTTACGCATCAATCTGCGGTGATCAGGGATTGAGAGCCACCTTAGAGCAGGATAGATAACAGCCATGTCGATGTGGGAATACGCAAATCCAAAAAGGTTTATGGGCTGGACACGGCCTGTACTTCCGTGGGCATTCGGCCTCGCGGGTCTGTGCCTAGGTGTGGGCCTTATCTGGGGGTTTTTCTTTACGCCAGATGATTTCCGCCAAGGATCGACCGTCAAGATTATCTATCTGCACGTGCCTGCCGCACTCATGGCAATCAACGCTTGGATCATGATGCTGGTCGCCTCATTGATCTGGGTTGTGCGGCGCCATCACGTGTCTGCACTCGCGGCCCGTGCTGCAGCACCCGTGGGGGTCGTTTTCACTTTGATTGCGTTGTTTACCGGCGGCATTTGGGGCCAACCGATGTGGGGGACATATTGGGCGTGGGATCCACGCCTGACGTCCTTCCTGATCCTGTTCTTGTTCTACCTTGGCTATATCGCCCTGTGGGAAGCCATCGAAGACCCTGACACCGCAGCGGACCTGACTGCTGTGTTGTGTATGGTTGGTTCGGTCTTTGCGATCCTGTCGCGCTACGCCGTGCTATTCTGGAACCAAGGTCTGCACCAAGGTGCTTCGTTGTCGCTGGATAAAGAAGAGAACGTGGCAGACGTGTTCTGGTTCCCGCTGCTGGTCAGCATCGCGGGATTTGTGCTTTTATTCATTGCATTGGTGCTGATGCGCACCCGTACTGAAATCCGTGCCCGTCGCATTCGGGCGCTAGAAGCGAGGGCGCGCCGTGCCTGATCTGGGAAACTATGCCGTCGAAGTGTTGTCGGCCTATGCGGTCAGTATTGCGCTGATCGCAGCCCTCATTGGTTTGAGCTGGCGGCGCTATACGCGTGTGCGCACTGCTTTGGAACAGGCTGAAAAGAATGGCTAAAGTGTCACCATTAATGATCTTGCCGCCTGCAATATTTGCGGCTTTCGCAGGGCTGGCGTTGGCCGGGATGCTGCGTGATAACCCAGATGAGTTGCGATCGACATTTGTGGGCCAACAGGCACCGGCAGTACCTGTCGAGGCCGTTCAAGGTACCGAGCAGCTTACCGACGCGGACTTGCGGGCGGGGGATGTGACGATTGTGAATTTCTGGGCAAGCTGGTGCCCGCCGTGCCGCGCGGAGCATCCCAATTTGCTGGACTTACAAGCGGAAGGATACCGTATCGCAGGTATCAATTTTCGCGATCAACAGCCGCAAGCATCCGAGTATCTGACGAATTACGAAGATCCGTTTTTCGCAACGGGGTTCGACCTGCGGGGCAGGGTGGCGATTGACTGGGGTGTAACCGCACCGCCCGAAACGTTCATCGTTGGTGGCGACGGGACAGTTTTGTTCCGGTTTGTGGGGCCGCTGGTTGGGTCTGATTACGAACAGCGGTTCTTGCCCGAACTAGCAAAGGCAATGGCTGCCAACTAGGGATGACATGTCCCAGCGCTGTTGCGCAGCCTGCCATTGCCTTATGCCCGATCTACGGTTCTTGGATGCTTTCAAGAAAGTATGCCAATGACAGTATCTTGGCGCGGGTGTAAATCACCGAACCAAACTCTGCATCGAAAGACTCTGACGCGAAAACGGCGCCATATGTTGGCATTGGACCGCCATGACCACGCAGTCCAGTTCGCCCGTCAATGATGTGAATTACATCCAGCATTGGGAATTCACCGTCGTTTTGCATCGAGATTTTGGTTAGGTCAGGCACCTTTGACGTAATCATCTCTGTCAGCGGGCCATCACCAGTTCCGGACGCGCCGTGGCATGTTGCGCAATATTGCGTAAACACGGCTTGGCCCATAGCTTCTTCGGCGAATCCAGCGGTGCTGGAAAGAGCGAAAAGACCGGCTGCAATTCCGACTGATTTGATAGTGCGTATCATCACATTCTCCTTTGCTTCTGAGGTATGGATGAATCCTATTGCCAGCTTGCTGGGTCGGGTTGAGAAATATCAAATTGGAATTTCAGTGGAAATCATGTGTATTTCAAACAAAATAAGTGATGTGAGAAACACAGGCTAACAAGGCTTGAAAAGCTCAGGGCATTCGGTCCTGAAGTTTAACTGGTCTGCTTGTTAGGCAGGAAAAAAGCCCGGTCAAAGTGACCGGGCTTTGGTTCGATCTCTTGGTATTAAGCAGACTTTGCCAAATTCCGAAGCACGTAATGCAGCACACCACCGTTTTCGATGTACTCGATCTCAACGGCTGTATCGATGCGGCATTTGACTGTGATCGCCTTGACGGAACCGTCCGCCATTGTGATTTGTGCTGTCATCTCTTGCAGCGGTTTCACCGCGTCCAAACCTTCGATGGTCACGGTCTCTTCGCCTGTCAGCCCCAGTGACTTGCGGTTGTCGCCGCCGGTGAATTCGAATGGAACCACGCCCATGCCAACAAGGTTGGACCGGTGGATACGCTCGAACGTTTCAGCAATCACGGCTTTGACGCCAAGCAGGGCCGTGCCTTTGGCTGCCCAATCGCGCGATGATCCAGCACCGTATTGTTCGCCCGCAAAGATGACCAGTGGTGTGCCGGCCTCTTGATGAGCCATGGCCGCATCGAAGATTGAGGTCTGCGCGCCGTCTGGCCCTTTGGTATAGCCGCCTTCTACACCGTCCAGCATTTCGTTCTTGATGCGGATGTTGGCGAATGTGCCGCGCATCATGACTTCGTGGTTGCCGCGGCGCGAACCATAGCTGTTGAATTCGCGCACAGGCACCTGACGCTCGATCAGGTATTGACCGGCTGGTGTGGTGTCTTTGAACGAACCCGCAGGTGAAATGTGGTCGGTTGTGACCATGTCGCCCAGCACGGCGAGAACTTTTGCGTCGACCACGTTTTTGATCGTGCCTGCGTCCTTGGACATACCTTTGAAGTAAGGCGGGTTCTGGACATAGGTCGATGTCGCGGGCCAATCGTAGGTTTCACTATCGGTCGTTTCAACGGCTTGCCACTTTTCATCGCCCTTGAAGACGTCAGCATATTTGCTGATGAATGCTTCACGGGTGACGGTTTTTTCTACAAGTGCGTTGATCTCGGACGAGGTTGGCCAGATGTTTTTCAGGAAGACATCGTTGCCATTTTGGTCTTGGCCAAGCGGTTCACTTGCAAGATCAATGTCCATCGTTCCCGCAAGTGCGTAAGCCACAACCAGCGGCGGTGAGGCCAGATAGTTCGCACGGACGTCTGGTGAAATGCGCCCTTCAAAGTTGCGGTTGCCGGACAGAACGGATGTCGCGACCAGATCGCCTTCGGTGATTGCGTCAGACAGTTCTTTTTGGATTGGGCCAGAGTTACCGATGCAGGTCGTACAGCCGTAGCCAACAAGGTTAAAACCAATCTTATCAAGGTCTTCTTGCAGGCCTGCCGCTTCTAGATATTCGGACACGACCTGTGAGCCGGGTGCCAAAGATGTTTTGACCCATGGTTTGCGGTTCAAGCCCAATGCCGCGGCTTTGCGTGCCACAAGGCCCGCGCCGATCATCACATAAGGGTTCGATGTGTTGGTGCAGGACGTAATAGACGCAATCACAACCTTGCCCGAGGACAGCGTGTAATCTTCGCCAGCGACGGCAACTTCTTTGTTCATCGGACGTTTGAAGGTTTTTTCCATCTCGCGCGCAAATGCGGATTTTGCGTCGGTCAATGCAACGTAATCCTGCGGACGCTTGGGGCCGGAAATCGCAGGAACGATTGTGCCCATATCAAGGTGCAGCGTGTCAGTGTAGACGGGTGCATAGTCAGCACCGCGCCAGAAACCGTTTTCTTTGGCGTAGGCTTCGACCAATGCAATGCGGTCTTCGTCGCGGCCTGTGTTGCGCAGGTAGCGCAGGGTTTCGTTGTCGATCGGGAAGAAGCCACATGTCGCGCCATATTCAGGCGCCATGTTGGCGATTGTCGCACGGTCGGCCAGTGGCAGAACGTCCAGACCTGCGCCGTAGAATTCGACGAATTTACCAACAACGCCAAGTTCGCGCAGCATTTCGACGACTTTCAGCACAAGATCGGTGCCGGTTGTGCCTTCGACCATCTGGCCTGTCAGCTCAAAGCCGACAACTTCCGGGATCAACATGGATACGGGCTGGCCCAACATCGCGGCTTCGGCCTCGATCCCGCCGACGCCCCAACCAAGAACGGCGAGGCCATTCACCATCGTTGTGTGGCTGTCGGTACCAACCAGCGTGTCAGGATATGCTACTTCAGCGCCGTTTTGGTCTTTGTCGGTCCAAACGGTTTGCGACAGATATTCAAGGTTCACCTGGTGACAGATGCCTGTGCCCGGGGGCACAACGCGGAAGTTGTTGAATGCGCCTTGGCCCCATTTCAGGAATTGGTAGCGTTCCATGTTACGCTCGTATTCGCGGTCGACGTTCATCTGGAACGCGCGCGGGTTACCAAATTCGTCGATCATGACCGAGTGGTCGATGACCAGATCAACAGGGTTCAACGGGTTAATCTGCTGGGCGTCGCCACCAAGGGCCACAATCCCGTCGCGCATGGCGGCCAGATCAACGACCGCTGGCACGCCTGTAAAGTCCTGCATCAACACGCGGGCAGGGCGATAAGCGATTTCGCGGGGGTTCTTGCCACCGTTCTCGGCCCATGCAGAGAAAGCCTTGATATCGTCTACGGAGACTGAAAATCCACCATCTTCGAACCGCAACAGGTTCTCAAGAACCACTTTCAATGCTGCGGGAAGTTTTGAAAAATCGCCCAAGCCCGCGGCCTGCGCCGCTGGAATCGAATAGTAGGCGACCGATTGGTCCCCAACTTTGAGAGTTTTGCGGGTCTTTGCGGTGTCATTGCCGACTGTGATTGTCATGGCGATCCCTTTCGTGGCTGATGCAGAAACAAGGCTGTTAATAAGGCTTTTGCCTTATGCGGATAAGGCAATCAAGGGGGGATAGCTATTTTTGTATACCATTGCACACAATTTGACGGGTTTTTGAACGCTTGGCTGAAACATTCCTCGCGGGACACTCGCAATTGCTTGATTGGTCATTTCAGTCAATGCTGACTAAACCAGACAGGCAAATCATATTTCGGGGCCCGCGATGCGCTACATTCTTGCCGTTCTATCATTCTTGGGATTCTTGCAGGCGACAGCGGTCACTGCGCAAAATGGACCAGTGGTGATCGAGCTTTTTACATCGCAAGGCTGTTCATCCTGCCCACCGGCTGATGCGATGCTGCATGATCTGGCCAAGCGGGACGACGTGATCGCTTTGGCGCTGCATGTGGATTATTGGGACTATATCGGATGGAAAGACGTCTTTGGTCGTCCGGAAAACACATTACGCCAGCACGGGTATGCACAAGCCGCACATGCGACAACCGTCTACACTCCGCAGATGGTTATTGGTGGGGTTGAGCATGTCGTGGGTTCACGGCCAATGCAGGTGATGGACGCCGTGCAGGCGCAAATGCGGCGCGGAAATGCTGTTGCAGTGACCTTGACCCGAAGCGGTAATTCCTTGCAGATCAATGCATCAACGGCGACGCGCGGCGACTATGTTGTGCAATTGGTGCGGTATACCCCAGAACAAACTGTGGCGATCCGGCGTGGCGAAAATGCGGGCCGTACATTGAACTATTCAAATATTGTCAAATCCTGGGACGTGATTGGTCGGTGGGACGGGCGTTCTGCCTTGTCGCTGGCGACGACTGCGGACGGACCTGACGCTGTTGTTGTGATTGTCCAACAGAATGGACATGGCCCGATAGTAGGTGCTGCACAGCTACGCTAACTTTGTAGACTTGTCATTTCCAACGCCGATGAACCCAAAACCACTGCGCAGGGTTTCGTGCGATTTGCGCTTCAAGTCGGGCGTTCATTTCGATCAACATGTCACGCGGGTTTGTGTGCGCGATCGGTTCTTCAATCTCGATTTTAAAGGTCAGGCCGTCTGGTTGTCGGATCGCAAAGTAGGGCACAACAAGCGCATCAATCCGCAATGCGATCTTGGCAGACGACAGCGATGTACGCGCCGGATGCCCAAGAAACGGGAGCACCTCTTCGCGTGATGCGACATCAAAAAAGAGGGTGCCCATCCCACCAGACCGCAAATGCCGCACAAATCCGATGGTGCCGTTCTTTCCTTTCGCGAAAACCGGACCGCCCCACGCAGACATCGTTTCAACGTAATGATCGTTGAAGAACGGGTTGTTCATCGGGCGGTAAAAACCCCCGACCTCATAGTTCATTGACGTCAAAAGATGACGTGCCGCTTCGTGATTGCCGAAATGTCCTGTGACGAAAATGACTGGCCGTTTTGCGGTGGCTGCCTCTTCCAGTGCATCAAGCCCTGCGCCTGTTGGTTTCGCTTGGGCCATGCGTGCGCCGAGGTCTTGCCAACTGTAGTTTTCGATCAACGTGCGGCCAAAGTTATCGCAACAGGCGCGTGCCAGTTGTCTTCGCTTTGATGAAGGCATGTCGGGATAGATCAGTGTCAGGTTTTCTTGGGCACGTCGCATATAGCCTGCGATTGGACCTAGCACATATCCCATCAAGCGACCCATCAAAGGCACGCGGACTGTGTAAGGCAGCAAGCGGAGAAAGCTGATAAGACCGCGAAACACCAAATTGGTCAGCCGGTCGACTGTTGTTCCGTTCTTTTTGCGGTTTTTTTTCATCGGGCGTTGGGCAACTTTGCTTGCCCTGTCCCGATCATGCTGTCGCGGGTGACCAAGTCTTGCAGTGCTTCTGCGGTCCAGTCGTCTGTGCCGGACGGCCGCTGCGGAATGACAACATAGCGCATGTCGGCGGTGCTGTCATGGACGCGTACGGTTGTTATTGTTGGCAAGGTGACGCCGAACTCTGCCAAGACCTTTCGCGGATCTTTCACAGTACGGGATCTATAGGCGCGCGATTTATACCAATCAGGCGGCAAGCCCAGAAGGTTGCGCGGATAACAGGAACACAACGTGCAAACGACAATGTTGTGGACATCTGGCGTGTTCTCGAGCGCGATCAGCCGCATCGGGCCGATATCGAAACCCATTTCGCGGGTGGCCACGCTCGCGTCATCAAGCAACGCTGCGCGAAAATCGGGGTCGGTCCACGCCCGCGCGACCACGACGGCCCCGTTTGCAGGGGTACGGGCATCCATTGTGTCAATTTGCGCGTTTATCTCTTGCGCCGTTGTCACACCTTTTTCGATCAGCAACTCGCGTACGGCGATTTCCATTTGTTGCCAGTACGTCAGCGGGTGATCGTCGTCGGGCCGGTAAGGGTGGCCAGAAGGCGAAAGATGGTCGTGGTGATCATGGGGCATGAGGGGCCTCTGCCGGTTCAAGCCAATGGCTGTAAATTTCTGCGTCAATTGTGTCGTCTGGTGTTGCTACGTCGGCGCCCCAAACTTCGGCCATCGTAAAACGGACCCGCATCAGTGCAAGCGGTTGGCCTGGGTGCCGGTAGGCCAGGTCTTCGGGGTTAGGGAAGGGGCCGAGTGTGCGTTCCACCCAACCGGTTTTACCGCGCAGGTATGCAGGCGTGCGCACATGGCCAGGCGGCATGTCGGGGCGGACCCGCATATATGTGCGCTTATTCACTCGCGGCTTCGCCATAGGTGCTGCCGCGCGCGGCCACTTGCGTCATGCGCTGTGCCAGTTCGCTGGTCGTGTAGACACCAGCCTCAATGAGGTTCTGGTTGGTCGAGGCAATCCAGCGTTCGTAGTAGGTCATCGTTTCAAAGGCTTCGGGCCCCATGTCTTCAAGGACGCGGCGCAATCCATCGACAGTAAAGTGGCCCTTGCCAGAGGCAATGACCATCAATGCATCCACGCGCTTTTCCCAAAGAGAAAAATCGTGTTGGTCAGTTGGTATCGGACCTGCTGCCGTGCCGCCCATGTCATGCCAGCGGCGGCCATCAGTATGATTGTGTGAATGTGTCATGAGCAGATATTAGATCAGTTTGCGGCTGACGTGAATCACATTCTTTGTGGGTGCTGTCGTCAGGCTAAGGCATTTGGTCTTCGTCGTCTGGATCGCGCAATGTGATTACGCCGCCGTCGACCATTTCGCGGATAGCCTTGGTGATCTCGGACATCGCAGATTCGGCATCTACTTTGCGAACCGGCCCACGTTCGTTCGCGTCTTCGCGCAGTTGTCCTGCCATGCGCTGCGAGATACTGCCAAGGATGAATTCAGCAGAGGCGACATGCGCATCATCCAGCGCAAGCGCTGCAGCAATAGCTGTTGTCAGGATAGTTGCATCCACGGACCTGATGCAGCTGGAAACATCTGTCGGTTTGACGCGCAGGGCGATGTCTTTGAAGGTAAAGATCGCTTTGCGAACGTCGCGGGCGAAGTCAGGGTCTTCGACACCCAAGCCATCCAGGACATCTTCGCGGGTGTCGCTTACAGTAGAGTTAAGTATCGCGCCCAGTCGTTGCACTGGCGCGCGGTCGAACGCGACGGAAGGCGGGTGGCCATAGTCCTTTGCAAGCGCTGCGCCGATCCTGCGTACCGTTTCAGGTGATACATTTGCCGTTTGCGACATAGCGTATGTGATGCGCCGCGCACGTTCACCGGGGGTCTGTGACAAAACCTCGGCGGCTTTGGAAACGGGTAGTTTGGAAAGTGTGATCGCGCAGACGGCGATGCTTTCGGCCTGCATGATTGCTATGATCTGCTTTGTACTTAGACCGTTGATGAACGGCCAATGATCCCCATTACGCACGCTTGCAAGTTGACTGCGCAAACGGTCTGCCAATAGCGGGCTAAGGTGATCGGCAAGGACAGAGACGGCCCCATCGTGACTGCCCGGGGCAGTAAGGCCAACCGCTTCAAGTTCTTTGGCGAATTCATCAGCGACGGCAGCTACCGTGTCACGATCTACCCGCCGCAGAGCACCAAGTTCTCGTGTCAGGATCAACTGTAGTTGTTCGGGAAGTTGATCGAGCGAAAGCGCCGTTCCATCACCGATTAACATCTGCACCACCATAGCCGCTTTGCGGCGACGGGTTAATGTAGGTGTATTAAATGAAGCGGGCGCAGAATTCATGCCCCCATCTAGCGACATGATCGTAAACGTTCTATTACGACCAGCGCATTATGAGCCGGGGTGGGTCACCATAATGGACATTTTCTTAAGGTGCTCAACGGTGTCTGCATCAAGTTTCGCAGTATCTGCAGTGTTATTGTGGATCGCAACAACTCCCGATTGCAAATCCTCGATTTCGGAATCGGTGAATTCACGTTCCGTATGGGAAAAACCACCAAGGCTACGGCTGTCGCCCGACACCGTCGCAATCACGACACCATACTTCATTCCATGATCAGCGGCCATTTTCATCACGCCTGACGAATCGTCCAAACCCGACCAACGTTGTGTGCCTGTGTGTTCAAAACCCCAAGCAACCATGGGGTCTACCATTATCAGTCCATTGCTCGAATAGTGGTCGAGCCATGACTTAGGGTAAGTTTGGAAAACGAATTTTGGCGCCATGAATTCAATATGAAAGCCCAAAGCATAACCGCCGGGTGCAAGGCTATTGAGTCTTCCAAGCGTTTCACTTATCTCGAACTGCGTCGCGTTCATGTTATGTAACTCGCTTTAGGGTTGCCAAGGTCCTTGTCACCACAATAGTGTGCGACCGAATGGGTGTATACCATAGTAGTTTAAATGTTGTCGCGGTAACAAGAGCTTTGTCCAAAGTGGTGGCTCGTCGAGGAAAATGCATGTCAAACCTTCTTGGTCCAGAAGAGATCGGGCAACTTGCCCCTTCGGGCCATTATATTGCGCTTCGCATTGGTTTTGCGTTCCCGATGGAAGAGGTAAACGCACTCTCGCCGGAATGGATCAGCCACTATACCAAGCAGAGATTCGCGCTGTTTGATCCGGTATTGAGGTGGGCCTACAGCAATACCGGCGCAATACGCTGGAGCGAATTCACAATGGATGATCCCAAACGGGTCATCACGCAAGCGAGTGCCTTTGGAATGAGATACGGCGTGACCGTCTCGATTTTCGACAGTAGCGCCGATGCACAGCGTTCATTTGCATCATTTACGCGATCTGACCGCGAGTACACGGATTTAGAAGTAAAGCTTTTGCAGGCGTATTTGAAGCGACGACATACAGAAACGGCGCCACCAACGAATTTGACAAAAGCCGAGTTGGAAGCGTTGGGAATGGTCAAAGACGGTCGCCGTCTAAAAGAGATCGCCTTTGAGTTGAACGTAAGTGAAGGCGCGGTCAAACAACGACTTAAGAATGCAAAACTAAAACTTGGGGCCAAAACAGGCACGCAAGCAGCAGCATTGGCCAGTCAATACGGGCTAATCTAATTAAAGTTCCGTCTTTTTTTCTATCCTCCTTACAATTAAAGCTAAATTGTACATGCTGAAGTAGCGTGGCGTTTGATGGTGGTGGGGAACATCTTCAATCAGTTTACAACCAGAGGGAAAAATCATGGAGAATATCACTTTCAATCTTACGGAGCTCCACAAGCATGGATCTGCGTTTTTCGAATTTCTTGCATTACGCAAGCAATTCTTTGTTGATCAGCTTGGCTGGGACATTCCACACGATGATAACGTGGAAATGGATCAATACGATAATCCAAAGGCCTATTATTCTTTGGCAATTCAAAATGGGAAAGTCGTGGGTGGCATGCGCGCTATGGCGACAACTGCCCAATGGGGTTCGCATACGTATATGCTACGCGATGCGGTAGACGGAAAGTTAATTGGGATCCCAACGAACATTCTGCCCGAAGCGGAAGTCACGCCTACCATCTGGGAAGCAACCCGGATTGTGATTTCAGACGAAATCGATACGCATGCGGAACGTTCCAAATGCCTTGGTTTGCTTCTTAACGGTGTTGTCACGCAGGCCAAATCGCAGGGTGCAACCGAGATTATGGCGCTTTGCCCACCTGTATTCGCACGGACGATGCGTCAGCTTGGCTTTCCTGTCCACGTCATCGGTGACCCCTACGTCAATATGCACGACAATCGTAAGTACGTCGCAATGAAGGGCAAACTGGATGGCGTAACGTGGCAGAACCCAAACACGACAGCACCGGCTTTTGCTGTAGCACCAGAGGCAATCGCTGCCGAATGACCCATAGCGGTTTCAAACCGCACATAGGAAATCCTGTCAGCCAAGAACTTGGCTGAAGCAGGCCCTCTTACCCTCTAGCGCGTTCCAAAGACGCGCGAAAAAATCGTATCAACGTTTTTCAAGTGATATCCGAGATCGAATTTCTCTTCGATCTCGCCGGGAGAAAGTGCGTCTACGACTTCTTGATCTGCAAGCAATTCAGTCTTGAAATCAGCGCCTTTCTCCCAAACTTTCATGGCGTTGCGCTGCACCAGACGGTAGGCATCTTCGCGACTAACGCCTGCTTGGGTCAGAGCCAGCAGAACCCGCTGCGACATGATCAGGCCGCGGAACTTATTCATGTTGGCCAGCATGTTATCAGGATAGATCACCAGCTTTTCAATCACGCCTGCAAGGCGGTGCAATGCAAAATCAAGGGTGATTGTTGTGTCGGGACCAATTGCACGTTCAACAGATGAGTGGCTGATATCGCGCTCGTGCCAAAGGGTGACGTTTTCCATTGCCGGCACTACAGACATGCGTACCAAACGCGCCAGACCCGTCAGGTTTTCTGTCAGCACTGGGTTGCGCTTGTGCGGCATTGCGGACGACCCCTTTTGGCCCGCAGAGAAGAACTCTTCGGCCTCTAGGACTTCTGTGCGCTGCATGTGGCGGACTTCGGTGGCGATGTTTTCGATGCTGGATGCGATCACGCCAAGCGTCGCAAAGAACATCGCGTGGCGGTCGCGCGGGATGACTTGGGTGCTGATCGGTTCCGGCGTCAGGCCAAGCTGGGCGCAAACGTGTTCTTCGACGGATGGATCAATGTTTGCGAACGTGCCGACAGCGCCGGAAATAGCGCCAGTTGCGATTTCTGCGCGGGCATTGACCAGACGCGCGCGACCACGGTCCATTTCGGCGTAAAAGCGGGCGAATGTTAGCCCCATTGTAGTTGGTTCGGCGTGAATACCATGGCTGCGACCGATGCGGACTGTGTCTTTGTGTTAATAGGCGCGGGT
>Ga0208544_10001249_pt1 | contig 17983 bp, 11 predicted proteins | sample DEB08_DNA_9_FD_184526 | JGI IMG/M metagenome (GOLD analysis project Ga0208544, IMG submission 184526) | Aqueous microbial communities from the Delaware River and Bay under freshwater to marine salinity gradient to study organic matter... | ecosystem: Environmental > Aquatic > Marine > Coastal ... | reverse complement strand
AAAAAATCATTCTCCACCGCCAGTTGGCCAATCTTGGCGTGCAGCTCTTTGATCTCGCCGTCCTTGTTCTCAGCCTTTTTGACCTTGTCGGAAAAAACGCCTGCCATGCCTTCGATCGCCTGTCGTTTCCATGTGCTCACCTGAGTTGGGTGGAGCTGCCGCTTGGCTGCAATCTCTTGCACCGTCTTGTCACCGCGCAGCGCCTCAAGCGCCACAGCAGCCTTAAACTGGTCTGAAAAGTTCCGTCGTTTTGTCATTCTCGTATCCATTCGTTCGGGTTGGATACATCTTAGCACGCTGTCCAGTTTTGCCGGACCACTTCAAATACCCGCGTGCCCCCGGATGAGTTGTTCAAATATTGGCAAGGATTTTCAAAAAAGCACCGCCCAATCAAGATTGGACGGTGCTTTCGTCGATTTGGTGCATGATCACTCGATGTCGAGGGTGTAACCGACGTTACCTTGCAGGCGACCGCCAGCTTTCCCAGTATAAGAACCGAACGACGCTTTTCCGCGCCCTTGCACGGCGAACCAGCCGAAGATGTCAAATGCCTGATCCACATTATCGTTAAACTTCGCAACGATCTGCTTGTAGACCAAAGAGGCCGCATAACCGCCAAGCAACGGTAGCCCGCCCGGTTTTTCATCGCCCTGCGGATCGGTCAGTTGCTGCAGGAATGTCCGGGTCTGATCCACGTCAGTGCGAATACCCAACGCAAGCGCTTCTGCATCGGCGGGTTGGTTAACACCAAAAGTTTTAGAAATTATCACCCCGATCGTGGCCGCAAGAGCCCGGGTGCCAATTTCATTCACGGCAATGTCACCCAGAGCAAACCCAAACGCACCGGCATTGAAACTCACCTCATTGGTGTTGGGATCACGGGACGCAAAGTTGAATGTCGCGCCCAAACCGCCGCCACCGCCAGTTTCAAAATCGACATTCTGCGCCCCGGTCGAAAAGAAGCTGGCCATACTGCCCAGGCCAGCCGCAAAGTTCTGTGCATCGCGCAACTGCACATCACGACCGGCCCACACATCCCGTGCGATCGTCACGGCAGCGACCGCAGCTCGGTATTGCGGGTTCGTGTTGGCAAAGGCGAACGAGGTCGCTAGGAACGTTGTGACCAAACCACCATACGTCGCATACGCAGCAGCCACATTTGTGCGCGCCGTGTCATATCGTGTCTTTAGGGCGGTCAGATCGGCCAGACCGGTCTGAAAGTCTTGGTTCAGACCGGTTTCGTCGGCTGCCAACTGGTTGAACGTCTCTAAGCGAGATGAAAAAATCTCGTAGGCAGCTTGATGCGGCACGGACAGCGCCGCGGCTCTTTCTTGAGCCGCCAAATATACGGGGTCGTCTTGGGCAACGCCGTCAGCAACAAGGTCTGAAAGCGCCTTCACTGCGGAATCCAATTCGTCGTCAAGTGGATTGAATACGTCTATTGCATCATTTAGGTCGCTCGCAGCCTGCTGAAGACCAGGGTCCAAATCGACGATTGTATCTCCCAAAGTATCGAGTCGGTCGGCAAGTACGCCCATTTTCAACCGGATGACGTTCGAATCCTGATCCAAGCCGCGATAGGTCGCGAATGCGGCATCAGACGCATCAGATGCGGCGACGAGTGTGTCTGAATTCGAAGCGGCAACGTCATAAGTTTCTACGGCGGTGACGTATGCCGCCTCTGCTCCGTCATAGTTCGATTGTGCATGGCGCAGCGAAACCACTTCGTTGGGATTGACTGTCGTCGGCAGGACCGGTGGGTTAATATCGCGGGTCAACCAGTTGTAAAGTTGATAAGGTGCGCTGTTTGTACCGTTGAGAAGTTCGACTGCCAACGAAACGCTGGACTGATAGCGAACATCCGGCTGGAAACCAGTGTTGATATTTGGACCCTGCGCGTCTGTGGGAATGAAAGGTATCACAATGTCGCGAATAGCGACAAAGCCAAAGTCACCGCCAAAGTTTTCGCCGTTGGCGCTTGGTATGAACCGCTGGAAGGTCCCGGCAATGGCTCCGCCAATCCGGTTGTTCCCGACGGTTCGCGCGAAACCTGCAATTGGTGCCGTCAGACGTGATATCTGCTGATAGCCCTGTGTCACAAGTTGCGACACGGCGTCCGGCGCGAGCCAATTTACCGCGGCGCGCGTTTTATCAACCAAGTCACCCCCGTTGAATTCGGGGCCCACCGATGTCAGCTGACGCAGGCGCAGGCCCCAAACAGTATTGCCATGCGCGTCTGTGCCGGTCGGCGCCGTCACGAAGACGCGCAGTTGGTTTACTGTTGCGCCCGGCCCGACCGGAACCGTAAATTCGGCGGCAATGTCAAAGCGCACATGTTTGTCAATAAAGCTTGCCGCCTCTGCCGCAGACAGCTTGGTTGGCGCGCTGGTTGGTGACGTCGTCGGCGAACCAGATGGCACCCCCGAAGGCAGATCTGTCGGCGCGCTGGATGGGCGCGAAGATGGGCGCCACGACGGGGCATCAGATGGTTCATCGGTGGGTATGTCAGTCCCATTCTGCAGCATACGCGGCGCATGATACAGTTCACCATCGATGACCTGATAGCCATACGAGTCAAGCAAGGCGCGGCCATGTTCCGTCTTGGTCAGCTCGTCCAGATATTCGCCCTTGTAGGTGTCGTAGTTGTCGATGAAGTCCTGCAACTCTGGATTTTGCGCCAGCAGCTCTTCCATGCCGGCTTTTTGGATGGCTTCGGGAATGTACTTCAGGTCGGCACCTTCGCGGACGATCTGAATAGCAGCGCCGACACCTGCCGACAGCAACTGGACCATGACCCCCAGGTTTTCGACGCTCGGGGGCTGGCCCGCATAGGCGCCTTGTCCCAGCGCCATATCGGCCAGATCACCAATAAAGGCCTGTTCATTGACGCCGAAATAACCGCCGGTTCCGTCCGGATCGCCAGTCCCACCAAGGGCCTTGAGGTGTTCCGCGGCATCTGCAACAAATTTGATCGCAGCAGCATCACCGCTTTCGATCTTGTCGAAAAGTATGGGCACAACATTGTACAACCCATTGTCGATGATGTCGTCAAACGACATTGTACCATCGAGATAGGCAGTGATCATCGACACTTCGATACCGGTAATGTCGGACAGTTCCTGTGCAAAGGCTCCCAAATCGTCGCCAAGAACGCTTTGACTACCCGCAAGAAGTGGCTGCACCGCCAGTGCCTTGTCCATATCCATGCCTGCGATCAGCTTTTGGAATGTCGTGAACGACACTTTGTCGAGATTGGCCGCAGCCTGTTCCGGGGTCATTTCATTCAGACGCTGCGAGGCGTTTTCATACCCGAAGTGATACAGCGCAAATTCACCCAGTTCGGCGCCGTTGACTGGATCGTCGAAGGCCGCAAACGGATCGTTGAGGAATTGGTTGCGCGCGATGTCTCCTGCGGTTGGCGTCGTTGTTGCCGCCGCATCGGCGGCACTCCAGTCCTGCAAGTTGTCCCAGCTCACTGTGGAGCTGTATTTGACATAGGCGGCTGTCAATCCAACGATCGCCGCGACGGGAAGTCCGATAGCGGGGTTGGTAAGGTCAACATTGGACCACAGGTCATCAAGGATGGTCAGCGATGGCAAATCAATGACTGGGAGATTGAAGTCAAAGCTCTGAAGCTGGCGCCCGTGTATAACATGCACCTCGTCCAGATGAGACAAGGCCGATCCAGCCGCATCGATCCCGTCAGGCCCTTGGCTCGCCATCGCCGTCAACAGGTTTTCCACGATGGCCTTGTTGTCTGCGGATCCATCGGGTGCGCCAAAGAACTTGAGCGCCGAATAAAGCAAGTGTCCCGCAATCATTGGATCCTGCTCGGTCAACGCCTGCAGAATTGCGCCTGCGGCCTGATACTCGGGACTTGTCGGGTCACTCTCAACGGCTTTGATCAGGGCCCACTGCAACGGTCCGCTCGTGTTCAAACCTTCGTCTTGGCTGTAGTAATTGTTGGTCCCCAGCAAGATGCTTGAAACCTCGTAGGTCAACAGGTTTGCAGCCGTTTCCGGTGGCAATGCCGCGAGCAGGTCATTGTAGAACGACTGGGGGCGTCCGCCAACTTCGCTATGGGCTGCGAAGAACGCGTCATATTGCTCTTTCGGCGATCCCTTGGCGGCGATAAGGGCGGCAACGGTCTGCGCATCGCCACTTGACGCAGCCGAAACAAGCTCCGCGCGTTCAGCCGCATCCAGCGTATGCTGCGCCTCAAGATCCGCAGCAAGCTCGGGCGGCAGGATATCGAGAACCTGTTCAATGACACCCGCATGCGTGTCTGTCTTCTTGGGAATTTGGATCGTTATTTTCGCACTGCCGGCAGCGCCGCCAAATTCATCCGTATCTTCCCAGATGATTTCACCGCCGACCATCGCCGCTAATTTTTCGACGTTGCCGCCAAATGCATCACGATCAATCCACAGGGAAATCGTGCCGCCGTCTTTATTGATCATCCGCGCAATTTGCTCGACATTGTGATCGTATAGCGGCGCGTTCTGCATCGTGATCGTATCAGCGAAACCCTCTGCAAAAGGGAAATCCTGATCCCAGCTTTCCACACGTACAAGGTTTGGAATCGGGACCGACGTATCCTGTGTCTGATGTGTCCCGTCGCCTATAATGCCATCAGCTGCCTGAAGGTTGATGGCCCCGTCAAACCCGGTCTGAAGGCCGTAGGAATCCACCGGCCCCTCGCCGCCGATATTAACATGAACATGCGTATCGTCGCTAATGCCCAAGTCCTCGCGCGAAACTTCTGCGCCATCGGGAATTGCTGCAGGCGGGGTCATCCCAAAATGCCCGTACAGCGCCTGCACGATGTCAAATGGCGTTTCCGGCCCGCTCCCGGTCGTCGGTGCGACCGCGTCACCATAAAGCATTGCCGCAAGCTCTGAATTACTTGCGCCATTGGCCTGGGCAATCAGTATTTCCTCAGCCAGATTGACCGCTTGAAGTTGGTAATTTGCGCTTAGCCCGCCGGTCTCATCAGGGTCCAATGTGCCTGTTGTATCAGCCGCCCTGACCTCAGTGACATCTGTTCCGTTCCCTTGCAGGATCTGTTCTTTCGTTGCGCCAACCGCGACAACGCGGGCCGTTGACGCCAGCAGTTGAACGCCCAATGGGGTCGTCAGGGCGCCGTGCGTCGCGCTCAGCAATTTCAGGGCGACCCGTTCGGTGATCTCGCCATCTGCCAGCAAAAGCTCGACGACTTTGGCAACGCCTGCCGCTCCACCGCGGCTTGCGCCTGCTTCCAGGCTGGCAACTGCAGCGCGCGACAGCGATGTCTCCAAGAGTGATGCACCCTCTTCCCCCAAGGCATCGCGCAATCCAACCTCAAGACCGGTTCGCGCAGCGGCGATTGCAGCCGCGTCACTTCCCAGGGACAACAGCGTCAGGCCCGTAAAGAACCCATCAATAAAGCGCGCGTCGTTGATTTCTTCTTTGACCTTATCCGTCAGAACGGTGAAGCCCGCAGCGCCGTTTCTGCCTCGGTCCACCAGCGCTAGTTCTGCGTTGGCGGTGGCATCTTCAGCCTGCTGTTTGTTCCCATGCGAACCGCCAAAGACACTGAACGCGGTTTGATGGTCCGGGTGTCGTTGGTATTCCTGCGCCCAGTGGCCTGCCAGCTGCGCACGGTCGGTTATCCCTTTGATTCCACCGATAAAGCCGGAAAGTGTCTGATCGTACGGGGCAACCCCCATCTTCTCGAACATGAACGCCAATGCCTCGGCATCAGATACCGTAGGGGCACCAGCAATCGGATCGGTGCTCAACAGGGATTCAACAGCCGTGCCTTCATGATGCCCAAAGACACCGAACCGGTTTGTAAATGGTTCAACAGGTGTCAGCGCACCCGCGGATTCGAAATGGGTATATTGTTGATGGAAATTCTGCGCCAGACGCACAAGAGAGCTCTGACCAGAGATGACATCACCATCGCTGTTGTACCGGACGACGGTATTGTTGTCATAGATTGCCATCGCGCGCTGCGCGTAGAACGCCTTGATCTGCGGAACGTTCGTCACTGCGGCGTTGACGATCGTAATGTCTTTTGAGTGTACTCTGACGATCAGCGCGTCATATTCGGAAAGACTGGTCCCGGATGTACGTACGACCGTACCGTCCGTCTCAACATACGTAAAATCATATAAGAAGGTTTGCGTTAGCACGAGCTCGCCCGGATCTGTGGTATACCCGGCGTCGACCGCACCGCGATGCAACGTAATATCGCCGTTCTTGTCCTGTTCGATCAGGTCCATCAATTCGCCGTAAGTGACCAGACTATCGACAGGTGCTGCCCCAGGTGTCGGTGAATAGCTGACCCGAAACACTGCGAGGTTAGGGTCTGTCAGGATCGCATCTGAATCCAATTGCTCCAGAGTGGGCCCGTCCCAAGGACTGTCTTCGCCCATTGCCTCCATTTCGGTGATCAGTTCATTGCCCGTGCTTACCAACGCTTTGACACCCGCGTGATTGGCTAAGTCACCCTCATCAATCCCGCCGTTGATAATGCTCTCATGTGAAATTCCAACAACCGAGAAGTCTTGCGACCTACTATTGGTGAGCGCGTCAGCAGCGGCATCGCCGGTATCCGCGCGATTGGTAAGATAATCGCTTGTACCCGACTGGAACATGTCGTTGTTCAGTGCCCGCACAAAGGTACGCTGCGATGCGGCTGGATCGTCAGCAAGCGTCAGTGCCGTCGCAGAATAGGTGGTAATACCAGCATCTTGGCGCACTTGCTGTTGCTGTATTGAATAGAACAGGCCAGCCCCATCGGTGATGACACGCTCCATGGCGGTACTATCGACGCCCGTGAACATGCTGACATCTAGATCAGTAGCCAAGTTCCCATCGGCATCAATGTTGGCATCAAAAAAGGCAGGCCATTCAGCTTCGCCGATAGCATCCGCGGGTATATCATACACCGATTGCACGTAGGTCAAAACATCCTGAGCGCTAAAATTCGGCGCCTCATCACCAAAGTCGTTGACCATAGCTTGGTGCAGGATCGCAATCCGCTCGACACCAGCCGAGGTGCTGATCGCTTCAGGCGTGTCCCCTGTGACCTCACCGTCGACCTTATGCAGCACGCGCCCTGATCCTGCGACGTCGCCGCGCATTGTTATAACGACATCATTAAAGTCGCCATCGCCGTTTGCCCTGTCTTCAAAACCAACCGTGACCGTCCCGTCTTGATTGACCGTTCTGATGGCTTGACCGGAGTCCATGCCAATCACTTGACCGGTTGAAAGGTTACGCACCCGTATCTCGACATTGGCGGGCGAGCCTTGCAAGCTGGCTGACTCCCCACTTTGGCCACTGCCCGCATGTGATCCAAACGCGACCCACGCGCCCGTCACTGGGTCTTTGTAGTCGACCGCTAATTGATCCCATGCGTCATAGGTGACGTTGGCCGAGGTGGTGACGGCACTGGGTTGTTCTGCGAGCGAAAAGGTGACCGACGCGGTGTGCCCGCGGTCCAGGTGATACCCGGACCTCACGCGCAGATTTACGGTGTACGTTCCGTCGCCATTGTCGACGACGTTGACGGTGGGCCGCTGCGACGTCGGACGCCCGGTCATTTGCCACAGCTGCGGCATAATCTGCGCCACAACGGCATCGACAGCCGTCTCCTGAGTGAAGTCAAAGCCGTTGATCACCGTCGGTTCGCCTTCGGGCCAGTCAACGACTGCGCTGTAATTGAAATCCTGTGTCTGCGGCGTTTCCACAGGCGGCGGCGGGAAGCCGCCCCACAGGTCGCTATAGGCGACGGCATTATCCGCGGCAAAGCCGGGCTGGCCAACCAAGGATAGCTCTTCGCCAACCGGCGGCGCTGCGCCGACAAAGCTGTAGCCGACAATCGGAGTGCCCCTGTCGAAAGCATCAAACAAGCTGTCATTTTCGCCCATCTGCAACGCCACGGCGGTGTAGGTCTGGCCGGTCGAATCCTGAAACTGCACCGTAAATGTCGCCTGCACCTTTTGGCCGGCGGTGTAGGTGACACCATCAATCACGACATCGCTCAGCAGCGTCTGCCCGTCATCCCCGATCGTGTTTTCGGTCCAGTAGTCCGGCACGCCGGGGTCCAAAAAGGCGTGATCATCCCCCACATGCAGCACCGCTGACACCGGATTCGCGATCGTCACGCTGTCAGCGGGACCCGTCGGGCGCTGTCCGTAGCCAAAACCTAACCCACCAATACGCGTCAGATCGCTGTTGTAGACCAAATCGCCCCCCGGGCCAAAGCCGAACTCGGGTAAATCATCCCCGGCCGTCCCAAATGACAGCTGCGAGGCCGGCACGAAATGCACACTGTTGCCGACAGGCGCCAAGGTGCCCGACGCGCTATAGGCCTGCATCTCGGGCAGGAACTGCACCTCACTGACCGCCACCGACGTGCCTCTGGTGTTCATCATCCGCAGCAACACGGCATCAGCCTCGGCCCTCAGCGCTTCCGCCTCGGCCCTCAGCGCTTCCGCCCGCGCCTGCTCAAGCCTGGCCTGCTGCGCAATCTTCAGGTTCATCATGTTTTCGTCAGCCATCTCGATAGCCCTTTTTAAAATGATGCGGGAAAACGAACGCAAAACGTGCCTTCGATCCGCTGATGGTGACTTTCCTATGCTAAAACCCACTTGGCGTCTCTCCGGAAGGGTACGTAAATGCCTAGGTAGCGCGCCGTCGTCGCGAAGGCCGTAGCCGCTGGTCAGACCTCTCCATCATCTTGCGGGTGTCGGTGACTGGCGCGTTTCATCGTTTGCGGGGGCCAAGCACTGCCGGGCCGCTGCGGCGTCCCTTCATTCCAAGGAACAGAGCGCACCATCAAACATCTGGGTGGGCCACGATACTAGGCTGCGGCTGGGGTATCCCGGTTTTGCCGGTTGGCGGCCAATGCGTCAAAGTAGAAATCAAGCATCGCATCCAGAGAATCCGGACTGCGCTGAAGGCGGCTGCGCAGTGCGGCACCCTCCCAGAAATCGACCAGCAGATCGGCCATATCGCGCAAATTACTATCGCCGGGGATGTCATGGCGCATGCGGGCTTCTTCCAGGCAAACTGCCACACGTGCGGCAATGGCCGCAAAGCACGCCGCGATCTTGTCGCGAAACACCTCGCTCACGCCGGTGCGTCTCGTGTTGCTTTATCGTTCATAAGCACTTCTGCGGTTGGGTCATCGCCGGGCCGAGTGTTCGGGGGGCCAGCCTAGCCTTTGGTCATTTCAATCATATGATCAATCACATTGCTATGCGCGTGTTGGGGGCTGAACATGATAATCTCGGCATCGGCGTCGACTTTCACATTATGGCCGGGCGGCCAATAGAAAAGGTCGTTGGCGCTGACGGTTTCATGCGCACCGTCGGCATCGGTCGTCGTCACTTGCCCTTTCAGGACAAAGCCCCAATGCGGCACTTGGCACTGGTTGCCTTCCAAGCCGTGAAACAGCGGTGTGGTGTCCACGCCCGCAGCGAGGGAAAAGTACTCGCCGCTCATCTTGCCCAGTCCGCTTGCCCAGTCCGGTCGCATCCCCGAAATTCTTGTGCTGACGGATAGTGGCACCTGGAATTTGCATCTTGATATCCACGTTTTCCTTGGCAATGCGCATGATAGCATCTCCCTTTGATTTGTGCCATTAGAACGATCGGTCTAATTTAGGCTGCGCTCCGGGTGCGGACCACGTCAATGGCGCTGTTCTTGCGACCGCTAAAGGCGCCGGCTTTGGCGGGGCCTTGGCCCATGCGGTGTCCACGACCGCTGCGCGGCGCAGGACGGGCCGCACGGACGGGCAGCGCCGCCCTTTGGTCGTGTCTCTTGGGTCGGGGCGGTTATGTGCCGCCGATCACGGTCAGGCCAAGCAGGCGCCAGACCTGCATACCGCCGCGATAGTAAAATATGCGTTCTGCGGGGTATCCGGCCTTGATCATGTTGCGGATCGCGGTGGGTGACTGGCCGCACCAGACGCCGTTGCAAAACAGCGCGACGGGTTTTGCCGCCGCGCAGTCCCAGCCGTCGAAATCCGGCTCGCAACCCAGCCGGGCCAGTTCGTCCACGACATAGGTGTAGGGAATGTTGATCGCGCCGGGGATTGTTCCGCCCGCGAACCAGTCACGGGTACGGCTGTCGACAACCACCGCCTCGGGGTCTTGCAGCATCGCGATCAGTTCCAGCTCGCCGATTGTGATCACCCCGTTCGCAGGGCTGTGCGGTTGGATGCAAAATTCGGGGCAGGGGCGGGATGTCATCGCCCATTCGCCGGTGAGCTCATGCGTGGTGTCTTGAGTTCGGTCGATCTCTACCGGGCCGTTTGCGGTTTGCACGGTGACTGTGGGCATGTCCTTGGTGATGCCGACCACATTTTCCGCCGTCGCGGTCCCTGCCACCAGCGTCAGGGCGATTGTCAAAGCAAGTTTTCTCATGGCTTCATCCTCCGGATTAAGTCGCGCTTTTGGGTCCAGTCTAGCAACTCAATGGCCATCCGTCACCGCAACATTCCCGATCTGATGATGGTCCAGCGCCGTCTCAGCGGTTTTCGGTCACCAGCAAAGACCCCACGCAGCATTCCGTCCGATCGGCAATTCGCCGGGTCTGGATGCCCCATCGGTCCGTTTGGCAGGGCGGTGGTCTGGCTTTGCCGGATGACACACGCCAGGTCCTTCCACGCCTGCGTGACCTCTCCTGAAATTTGGCGCACCGTGCCTCCCCGACAACGCCGGCCTTTTTGACGCAAATTCCAAATCAAATGCGAAATTCTTGAGTTAATTTGTCGCTTACTCTTGAGGTTTCGCGAATTTAACGCAAATTAGACCGAACCGAAAAACATCGGATAAGGAGCTCGCGTGTCCCTCTTTTTTATCGTTGCTTTACCGTTCTTTGGCGCGCTTTTACCGGGTTTGATGAACTCCGCTGGTCGGTCGGCAACCGCCGGCGTGACATTTGCCGTCTCATTGGCGGCTTTTATCGGCCTGCTCAGTAACCTGCCGACGGTGCTGGCCGGCGAGGTGGTGCTGGCGCGGGTTGACTGGATGCCATTGCTGGGGCTGAACTTTTCGTTGATGCTGGACGGGTTGGGCTTTTTCTTTGCGCTGCTGATACTTGGCATTGGCCTTTTGATCATCGCTTATGCGCGGCACTATCTTAGCCGCGATGACAATATGGGCCAGTTCTTCACGTATCTGCTGCTTTTCCAGGGCGCGATGGTGGGCATCGTCCTTAGCGACAACATATTGCTTTTGTTGGTGTTCTGGGAACTGACTTCACTATCCTCTTTCCTGCTGATCGGCTACTGGAAACACCTTCCCGAGGGGCGGCAGGGCGCGCGCATGGCCTTGACGGTGACGGGAGTGGGCGGGCTGGCGATGATCGGCGGCATGTTGATCCTAGGCCAGATCGCGGGCAGCTATGATCTCAGCGTCATCTTGCAGAACCGCGATCTTATTCAGGCCGATGCGCTTTACGTTCCGGCGCTGGTCCTGATCCTGCTGGGCTGCTTCACGAAATCCGCGCAGTTCCCGTTTCACTTCTGGTTGCCGCACGCGATGGCAGCCCCGACGCCGGTGTCGGCGTATCTGCACTCTGCCACGATGGTAAAGGCGGGTATTTTCCTGATGGCGCGGATGTGGCCGGTCCTGTCCGGCACGCCTGAATGGTTCATGATCGTCACCGCAACGGGGCTTGTGACGATGGTGTTGGGTGCCGTGATTGCGCTGTTCAAGCATGACCTGAAGGCGCTGCTGGCGTTCTCGACCGTCAGCCATCTGGGCTTGATCACGATGTTGCTGGGGACCGGGACCGCATTTGGCGCGATGGCCGCCGTGTTTCACATCCTCAATCACGCGACCTTCAAGGCGGCCCTGTTCATGTCCGCCGGGATCATTGATCACGAAACCCACACCCGCGACATTCGCCGTCTGGGCGGCTTGCGCAAACTGATGCCCATCACATTCGCGATTGCGACGATTGCAGCCTTGTCGATGGCGGGTATTCCGCTGCTCAATGGTTTCCTGTCCAAGGAAATGATGCTCGAAGAAGCAAATCAAACAGTGCTGTTCGCCTCTCCCTGGCTCGTGCCTGCGCTCGCGACCTTTGGGTCGCTGTTTTCTGCGGCCTACTGTTTCCGCCTCATCGGGCACGTGTTCCTTGGTCCTGTGCGCGATGATTACCCCGCCAAGCCGCATGATCCCGGTGTCGGGCTGTGGTTGCCGCCGGCGCTTCTTGTCGTGCTGGTGGTGATGATTGGTGTCGCGCCGTTTCTGGCAGAACCTTTTGTCAAACTGGTCACGGCGTCGGTGCTGGGCGATGCGGCTGATGTGCCCACCGCGTACTTCAAGATATGGCACGGGCTTGTGCCCGCGCTGTTCATGTCAATCATCGCGATCCTGGGCGGTCTGCTGATGGTGGCCTTCTTCAATCCCGCACTGCGCCAATGGGACGCGATGCCGCGCCCCGAGGCAAAGGTCATTTTCGAAGCCATCGTCGAGACGGCGGCGCGGGCCGCGCAGCGACTGATCCTGCCGTTGCATAATGGCGCATTCTCGCGCTATGCGGCCATTGGCATGATTGTGATCGTTGCGGCGGGTTATCACGCCTGGATCACCGGGACAGTTGCCGCCCCAACCCGCACGATGCAGCCCGCCGGGCCGGTGGCAATCGCCGGCTGGCTGATGCTGGTCGCCGCGACTGCGGGTATGGTGTTGATGCATCGCAACCGTCTGTTGTCGTTGATCCTGATCGGTATTGTCGGCCTGATGGTGTCGGTCGGATTTGTGTTCTTCAGTGCACCTGATCTGGCGATGACACAGTTCACCGTCGAAGTCGTGACGATCATCTTGCTGCTGCTTGCATTGAACTTCTTGCCAAACAAAACCCCAATCGAAAGCTCGGTGCTGCGCCGTGTCCGCGACACGGGTATCGCTGTTATCGGCGGTCTTGCGACCTTTGGGCTGGCGTATCATTATATGCTGCGTGATGCGGTCAGCACGCCGATCTCTGCGTTCCATCTGGCCAATTCCTACAAAGGTGGCGGCGGCACGAACGTCGTCAACGTGATCCTTGTCGATTTCCGTGGTTTTGACACATATGGCGAAATCATCGTGTTGGGCATTGCCGCAGTCTTGATTTACGCGCTGACCGAAACCTTGCTCAGCGGGCCGGTACGGGCGCGGCTTCTGAACCGCAAACCTGATCAGGCCCGCGCCGGCGATCAACACCCGATGATGATGGTGGTGCTGACGCGGGTCATCATGCCTGTCGTGTTGATGGTCGGTTTCTATATTTTCCTGCGGGGCCATAATGAACCGGGCGGCGGATTTATCGCAGGCCTGATCGTGTCGATCGCGGTGGTCATGCAATACATGGCCAGTGGTTTCGGCTGGGCCTCGGCGCGGTTGACATATCCCTACCACGGGGTGATCGGGGCCGGTGTCCTGATCGCGGGTCTGACGGGTATCGGATCGTGGTTCGTGGGCAAGCCGTTTCTGACTTCTGATTTCACCTATCTGCGCATCCCCCCGTTCTACAAGTTCGAGGTGGCGACGGCTGCGCTGTTCGACCTTGGCGTTTTTCTGGCCGTCGTGGGCGCCGTCATGTTGTCACTCGAAAGCTTCTCCCGTCTTGCGCGCCGCGCGCATGTCCCCGAAAGCCTGCATCCCATGGACATCGACCCATCACGCGATGATCCGCTGCCGAACGCCTTGGGCACTGTAAGGGAGGGCGTGTGACATGGAACTGCTTGTTGCATCCGCCATTGGGATCCTGACGTCCGGGGGGGGCTATCTTGTGTTGCGTTTGCGGACGTTCCCCGTGATTTTGGGCATCTCGTTGCTGACCTATGCGGTCAATGTGTTCCTGTTTGCCTCGGGCCGCTTGACCACCGGTGCGCCGCCCATTCTGCGCGACGGGGTCACGACCTATTCCGATCCGCTGCCGCAGGCGCTGGTCTTGACGGCCATCGTGATCTCTTTCGGAATGACCGCCGTGGTGGTGATGATCGGTCTTGGCGCCTTTCTTGGCTCTGACGATGACCATGTGGACGACCAGCCCGACAGCGAGAATGATCAGCCGGAGGGCACCCCATGAACCATTGGATCGCAGCCCCCATCATCCTGCCCGCGCTTGTCGCACCTTTCATCATCCTCGCGGCGCGTTACCACATCGGGATACAGCGTGTCTTCTCCGTGGTCAGCGTTCTGGCGCTGATCGCGGTTGCGGCCGGGTTGGCCTGGCAATCGGCCGACGGCACGATCACGCTCTACCAGATGGGCGACTGGGCCGCACCGTTTGGCATCGTGCTGGTCGGCGACCAGCTTTCCACCATGATGGTCTTGCTGACGGCGGTGCTGGCGCTGTTTGTGCTGCTCTATGCCATCGGCTCTGGCTGGGACGGCCGGGGGCGGCATTTCCATGCGCTGTTCCAGTTTCAGCTGATGGGGATCATGGGCGCGTTCCTGACGGGCGACCTTTTCAACCTGTTTGTCTTCTTCGAGGTGCTGCTGATCGCGTCATACGGCCTGATGATCCATGCGGGCGGCAACGCGCGGCTCAGGGCAGGGGTGCAGTACGTCCTGTTCAATCTCATCGGCTCCACGCTTTTCCTGTTCGCGCTGGGGTCGATCTACGCGGAAACCGGCACGCTCAACATGGCCGACCTCGCCAATCGCGTGGCGCTGATCGGTCCACACGAAACGGTGGGCATCCGGGTTGCCGCCGTCCTGTTGCTGCTGGTCTTCGCGATCAAAGCGGCGGTCGTGCCGCTGCATTTCTGGCTGCCGTCAAGCTATGCCGAGGCACCGGCACCTGTCGCTGCGCTGTTCGCGATCATGACCAAGGTCGGAGCCTATGCCATCATCCGCGTTTACACGATGATCTTTCCACCCGAATTGGCGGTTACCGCCGGCTTGCATGATCTATGGTTGTTGCCCGCCGCATTGGTATCTTTGGCCATCGGGATGATCGGCGTGCTTGCCGCCCGGAAACTTGACCGTCTCGTAGCGTTCTCGGTCATTGGCTCGATGGGTATGGTGATGGTGTCGATCTCGCTGTTTACGCCGGCAGGCATGGCTGCGGCACTGTATTACATCGTGCATTCGACACTGGCAGGCGCCATGCTGTTCTTGATCGCGGACCTTGTGCGCACCGGGCGGGCCAACCTCGACCTGACGCCGCAGCCGCCTGTTGCTGGCAATGCCCTGACGGCGGCCCTGTTCTTTACGGGCGCGATTGCGATGGCGGGTCTGCCGCCTCTGTCCGGCTTTCTGGGCAAGCTGCTGGTTCTCGATGCCGCGCGCGATTCTGATCTTGTGGTCTGGATCTGGGTCACCGTGCTCGGCGCGAGCTTGGTCAGCATTGTCGGTTTTGCCCGTGCGGGCAGCATCCTGTTCTGGAAGGCCCATGCCGTGGACGCGACCGATCAGACCAACATGATGCCGCGTCCTGCCGCCTTGTCGTATGTCGCCGTGTCCGGGCTGATCGCGCTCTTGGCGGCGCACACCGTCTTTGCGGGGCAGGTCCACGGCTACACCACAACCATGGCCGCGCGCCTGTTCGCACCGGCGCCCTATATCGCCACCGTTTTGGACACGCCCGGCAAGCTAAGCGACCTCAGGGGGGACCACTGAAATGGCACGCGCATTCCGCTGGCTTTTGCCGCACCCGTTCTTGACGCTCTTGCTGGCGATTGTCTGGACCTTGCTTCAAAACGATGTCTCTGCCGGGATGGTCGTGTTCGGCGTCATCCTTGGCATCATCATCCCACGTATGACGTCAATCTGGTGGCCTGACACGCCCCAAGGGTTCCACCTTGGCAAGATGACGACCTATAGCATCATGGTGATGTGGGATATTATGGTCGCGAACGTGCAGGTCGCATGGATTGTGCTGACCGTCCCCAATGCAAAGCTAAAACCGGCCTGGATTGTGGTCCCGCTTGAATTGCGCCAGCCAGAGGCGATCACCATGCTGGCCGGGACGATCACGCTGACGCCCGGCACCGTCTCTGCCGATTTGTCAGATCAGGGACACAGCTTGCTTGTGCATGTGCTGCACACCGATGATCCCGACGCCGTCCTGTCCGAAATCAAGACCCGCTATGAAAGCCGCCTCAAGGAGATATTCAAATGACAGCCGCAACGGAGTTGATGAATATTGCGTTGGTCGTCGCGTTTGCAGCGCTTGCGCTGGGGCAGATACTGGCGATGGTCCGGCTGGTGCTTGGTCCGACGTCTGGTGATCGTATTCTCGCGCTGGATACGATGGTGATCAATGCGATTGGGCTGGTGGTCGTGCTGGGCCTCCATCAAAAAGTGCAAATCTATTTTGAAGTGTCGTTGTTGATTGCGATGTTGGGCTTCATGTCCACGGTCGCGCTGGCGCGCTTTCTTCTGCGGGGGGATATCATAGAATGATCACCGAGATTATTGGAACATACCTCGTCGCGCTGTGTTTGCTGATTGGGTCAGGTTTTGTGCTGGTGGGTGTGGTCGGACTGTTAAAGTTCAACGATCCAATGACCCGCCTGCACGCGCCGACCAAAGTTGGAACCATTGGGATCGGTGCGCTGCTTCTGGCGTCCATCATTCACACATTCGTGCGGGGCGAACCGTCGGCCCACGAGCTGCTTATCATGGCGTTTCTTTTCGTGACGGCCCCGATATCGGCGCACTTCATCGCAAAGGTGCATATCCACAGTCGCTCATGCGTGGCACCACCCCCGCCGGCCCACGATGACACATGGGCGACGTTGAACGTGCCTGATGCCGATCGCGAAATCAAGGAATTCAAGCCGGAGTAAGTGCGTTTTACCCGCCGTTTGGCGGCCAGATGCGCAATCCCCGCCCGTTTCGCTGGATATGGCCATGCGTCCGTACGGTGTATGTACAGGTTCTGCACGCCATCTGTCCGGCAGATTTCGCCTTTCAGATGGTCTGAATGGCGCGCCCCTCAAGCAATTGGGCCAATATCGGGTTCGGAAATCGCCGGGTGATGGTGACGGCGAAAAAGGTTTCTGAGACACCGGGCAACCGCGCCGCTTCGACCAGATGACCAGAGTTCAGCTCGTCCTGCACCACGATGGGCGGCAAGACCGCCAACCCCACGCCTGCGCGTGCAAGAAGCCGCATCATGGCCATATCGTCGACCTCGGCAGCGATCTGGGGCCTGATGCCAGCCCGGTCGATCCATGCGTCAAAGCCAATCCGAATACCGGTGTCCGCAGTCGGAAGGATGATTGGCTGCGTGGCAAGTAGTTCACTCAAATCCATGTTATTATTCAGCATTTCCGGCGTACCGACAAGACTGACCGGCTGCTCGGACAGTCGGTGTGACACAAATGGCGTGACCGCATCACGCGCCGGGGCCTGATTGATCAGAACAACATCAAGGTTCAGCGCTTCAAGGGACTGCAAGAGATTTGCGCTGGTTCCAGAGCGTAAAATGACCTCGACATCCGTTCTGTTCAGAATAGGGCGTAGAAATTCCATCTGAAAATTGCGCGACAGTGTCGCAAGCGCACCAATGCGGATTGCCTGACGCGTCCGGCCCTTTTCCTGCAACGTCCCGATCAATTCGCGGCCTGCCGCAAAGATCGCATCCGCATGATCCAGCGCGATACGACCCGCCTCTGTCAGGACAAGCTGCCGACCCCGCCGCGCGAACAGCGCATGCCCCAGTTGCGCCTCTAACTGCTTGATCTGAAACGAAACCGCAGACTGCGACAGATTAAGTCGCGCCGCCGTCCGCGTCAGGTTGCCGTCATGTGCGACGGCCCAAAAGTAGCGCAGGTGATGATAATTGAATTCACTCATACATTTATAAAACAGAACGAATTGGAATAAATAATGAATTTTTATGCGTTTTAGGGGCTCTGTTGCACAAATTCTGTGAGGGATTCATCTAGTGAATCCAGTGTGGTAGCTGGAGGGCATGAGCAGACCCATCCCCCCCCGCCTACAAGACCAGGAACTGGCCGGCCTATAACGAAGCGCTC
>Ga0208544_10001245_pt1 | contig 18013 bp, 14 predicted proteins | sample DEB08_DNA_9_FD_184526 | JGI IMG/M metagenome (GOLD analysis project Ga0208544, IMG submission 184526) | Aqueous microbial communities from the Delaware River and Bay under freshwater to marine salinity gradient to study organic matter... | ecosystem: Environmental > Aquatic > Marine > Coastal ... | reverse complement strand
CCATTTGGTCGATGTCCATTTTTAACAATATTATTACAATTACAATTTGGGCAGCAAATATCTTTTTTATGAATCATATCTTTTTTTTGCTACAAATATACTAAATCAACCTATTTAATACACGACCACCTAATCGACAAGAGACATGCTCCAATATATCCCCCAAATCATTTTCAATCGCTTGAATATCATCATCAGTAATCCAATTAAATCGTCCTGCCTGTAGGCCATCATAAGCCATCGTCGTCTGATTTGTCCAAACATACATCGCATTCCGAGCATGGCCGCCCATCATGGAAAAGACGCCATTTTGGAAACCTGTTCCTGCGCCCATTAAAACCACCAACATAAATATGCCCCAAAAGACGCCCAAGGCAGTCAAAAAGGTACGCAGCCTATTTTTGCTAATGGTATTAAATATTTCTTGCCACTTATCGTAATCAAACATCTTTTTGAGTTATGAATTTTGAGTGATGAGTTATAAGTGATGAGTGATGAATTTGGAACTAATCCATATCGTAAAATCCATCTAAAATCATCAAATCCATTGTATCCTATCCTATTGGCTCATCCATCCTGTAAAATCTTGAAAAATCATGTATCAGCTTTTCATCGCCACTACAGGATTCACTCGTGCCGCTTGTAGCGCAGGGACTAAGCCTGCCAAAGTGCCACAAACAATGAGGAAAACGAGCGCCATCATCACACTAGCAAAGTCGACTTCTGGATTATAGAAAAATTCTAAATCATCTATTTCATAGGTTCTCATCAAATAATCAACCCCATAAATAATGGAGAAGCCCATGATTAAACCTAAATAACCTGCTATGGCTGTTAGGAAAATAGATTCTTGCATAATCATGCTGACGATTGACCATGGTGTTGCCCCTAAAGCTTTCCGAATTCCAATTTCTTTCGTCCGGTCTTTTACCGTAATCAACATGATATTACTAACCCCCACAACGCCTGCTATAATACTCCCAATTCCAACAAACCAGATGAAAAAGGAGAAGCCTGAGAAAATCATCTTAAATTCTTGATAACTTTCGATATTATTATGAATACCAACGGCTTGGGTGTCTTCTGGGTCAAAATGATTCACGGCAGCTAATTCACGGCGAACATTATCTGCAATGGCGTTTGCTCCATCAACTGTTTCATCCGTCACCGTAATGACCATACCATGTACTCTATCTTCTTTATCAAACACACTTTGAGCAGTCGCCAAAGGCATGTAAATATATTCTCTTTCTCTTTTGCTACTTGCATCCGTAAATACCCCTACAATTTGAAATTTTGTTCCATTAATCTTTACATATTCTCCTAGCGCCGTTTTATCTGCTCCAAATAATTTATCCTTGGCTATATCTCCAATAATTGCCACTTTCCGCTTTTGTCGCATATCGACCTGGTTGATATAGCGCCCTTTCGTCATTTCAGAATATTCAATTTTTTGATATTCAGGTTCAACGGCTCGCATCCTAAAATTAAGCGCTTTGCCATTATATTCTGTCATGTATCGGCTAGACGGAAAATAACGTCCACTCATATACTCTACTCCTTCCACGTTCGTTTTTACGGCTTTGAGGTCTTTATTGTGAAATTTAATTCTACGACCTGCTTTGTAGCCTTTATAAGGCTTAGATGTTCTGGAAGTCCAGACAAACAAACTATTAATTGCATCATCTGCAAAATCTCGTTCCGCACTATTTCGCAAGCCATTTCCTGCACCTAGCAGAATGACCAGCATAAAAATGCCCCACCAAACGGCGAGCGCAGTAGCAAAAGTTCGCAGTTTATGCCGCTTCAGCGAATCAAATATTTCTTGCCATTTATCGTAGTCAAACATGGGCAATTTTCAATTTAAAATTTTCAAGTAACAATTTTCAAAAAGCACTTACGCTCGTTGCAAATTGCAAATTAAAAATTGGTAATTTTAAATTATTTACTTTTCTATGTTACCATCCTTTAAGCGAATAATTCGCTTAGTCAAATCTGCAATATCTTCTTCGTGGGTAACAATAATAACGGTAATACCTTGGTCATTCACATTTTTAAAAATCTCCATGACATCATGGGAAGTTTGTGTATCCAAAGCACCTGTAGGTTCATCGGCTAGAATGACTTTGGGTTCAGAAATCAAAGCTCTCGCAATCGCCACTCTTTGCTGCTGACCACCTGACATTTGGGTAGGTAAATGATCCGCCCAATCTTTTAAACCTACCATTTCTAGGTATTCTAATGCTTTAGCTTGCCGTTCTTTGCGAGGGATTTTTTTATAATAAAGTGGTAAGGCCACATTCTCTTTGGCAGACTTAAAAGGCAATAAATTAAAGGATTGGAAAACAAAACCAAGGAATTGGTTTCGGTATTGAGCGGCTTGGGTTTGGCTCAAATCTTTCATTAAGACATCATCGAGGACATATTCGCCTGTATCGTATTCATCCAATAAGCCAAGAATATTCAACAAGGTAGATTTCCCTGAACCAGAAGAGCCCATGATAGAAACAAAGTCCCCTTTTTCAATGTGCAAATCAATGCCTTTCAGCACTTCTAAATTAGTAAATTCCGTTTTATAGGATTTACGGATGCCTTTCAGATGAATCATTATTTTAGTCGGGTTTTATAGTGTTTAAATCGGATATGAATATACGACAAACAGATAGTACAAGTCACGTAGTCATTTAGCTAGTTTTTGTATAATTGATTAAATTTATACTGCTAACTACCACTACCTACTGAAACTGGTCGGTTTATCATTCATCCTTCCATTCACTATTTTTTAACGTTCATCGTAGACTCTTCACTTATTTACAAGGACAACTATATATTGGTAAGAGTTGTAATTGAGATTGTAAAAGACGGAAAAAATTGATTAGGGTAATAAAAAGTTGGATGAATGCAGGAATTCTATAGATAGAATTAAGTTTTCGCTTTATGAATAATCAAATACTAAAATATATACTTTGTATGGGGTAAAATCAACCATTATCTAATTGAACACAAATTGTCGACTTCTTAACAAATTATTTACGTACATAAACTTTTAAGAGCCAACTATTTAATTCTAGTAACTCCTATAAAAAATCAGTATACACCAACGGTAGATTTTTTTTTATTGAAGCAATAATATCGGGTCACAATATATTAAGGCAGAGAAATCCATTAAATATTTTTATTATTTATTATATTTTTTTATTTTGCGCAAGTTATTAGTAATTAATTTTGCCATTTCTAGACACTACTTAAAATAGCTCTTTATTTAATAAAGGGTTTACTGGAAATTCTAAATACTCAATGTAATAAAACCAGAATGAAAGGCAGTAATAGTATTTTTTTTAATTTAATTGCTCTTCTTTATTCTCTCGATAAAAATTTAACAAAATAAGCACGCAATTTATATTCTAATCCATAAACTTCTTTACAAGCTAGGGCTAAATAGAAGTTATTAGAATGGAACAGATTGAGTATTCTCTCATTTATTATCAGATAACATGAAAATAACTTTACAAACAATTAAAGTAAAAATTATGCAAAACCTCATCAGACTAAGCTTTTTGCTGAGTCTATTCTTTCCATTATTTGGAATGGCTCAAGATTCTAGAACCGTGGACTTAGATGTTCCTTCTATCAAAGATTGGTTAACCAATGCACCTAATGAAAATTCTGCTGCTGCTGCCAATACCGCTATCGTAATCGACTTACCACTTGTAAATGGCGAAAATATCAGTGTAAAAGTGTTGGAATCACCAATGGTTTTCAATAACAAAAGTGGCATTCGTACTTACTCTTTTATTGGATTTGAAGACCCTAGTTATTCGGGCCGTTTGATGGTATCTGATAGAGGATTAGATGTACACATGCTCGCCCCTAATGGGCGGTTCTTGATTGAACCTACTCAGTTTGGTGTAGCAGCTCATACTGTTACTCGAATGACTGGAGAATATCCTCATTTAGCAAATGATGCACTCCGTCCAGATGGCTATGTACATAAGCATGCAGAAGAGGAACAACTTCATGAACATGATGCTACAGCAAGAAATCTTGCTGCTACCCCTTATGACATAGGTGCTCAAATTAGAAAATTTAGGATGCATGTCATTGTAGATAGAGAATATTCTCTCGCTGCTACCAATCTAGCCAATCCAACAAGAGCGCAAGTATTTGCGGCTATTACTGCTGCCGTAAATGCGATGAATGTACTTTATGTAAGGGATATGGCAGTATTATTAACGTTAGATGAAGCTAGCCAAACTATTTATATTGGTGCAAACCCCAATAGTTTTGTTGCACAGGGAGCTGCGCAAATTTGGCATAACGAATCATTAGCACACCATGGTTTTTTAGAAGGTAATTCTACTAGTGATGGGGCAGGTGGAACCAATCCTGTCGTACCAAGAAATAGTTATGATGTAGGTCATTTATTCTCTGGGCGAGTTCAAGCGAATACAGGAGGTGGTGGAGTTGCCTTCTTGGCAGGTGTTTGTACAGATGATCTCGAAAATGGAGGCCCTCTGAAAGCAGGAGCTGGGTCAGGTGTCGAAGACCCAGAAGGATCGAGTTGGGTTGATTTATTAGCTCACGAATTTACCCATCAGTTTAATGCGGATCATACTTGGTCTGGGGATTCTGGTTTTTGTACCTCTAATCAATTTAGCACGGATGGAGGTTCTGCTTATGAGCCTGGAGGAGGCTCTACTATCGTATCTTATGCTACTATTTGCGACGAAGATAATATTCCAAATCAAGGAAATACTAGTTATTATCATACCAATTCTATTAAGCAAGTTGATGATTGGATAGAAGGTGCCGCAACTTGTGAAATCAATGTAGCTTCAGGTAATCAAGTTCCTGACCCAAGTACGGCTACTTCAGGATGTATTGCTAATTATGTAATCCCAATTCGGACCCCATTTTACATTGCTGGATCTGCTACGGATGGGAATACTCCGCTTAGCCAATTAACTTATACTTGGGAGCAGTTTAATAATTCTTTAGATCGCTTTGATCCCATTGATGGTCCTGGATTAAAGAATGGTAATAATTTATATCCAATTTTTCGATCTTTTGCACCTTCGAGTAGTGCAAGCCGTACTTTTCCACAAATCAGTACGCTCCTATCTGGAAAATATAATGGAGATGCACAAAATGCCGCTGCGTTAACTCAAGCTAATTGGCAAGGAGAATTACTGCCTGAAGTCACAGGAAATATTACCATGAGGTTAACAGTTAGAGATAATAACACGACTGCTGGTGGAGTAGAAGTTGAGGATCTAGATATTGCGGTGGCTGGTTCTATGCCTTTTAGTGTAACTTCTCAGAATAGTAGTCCTCCATCGGTTGCTGCAGGAAATACAATGAATGTTACATGGACGCTTGCTGGTACTGATGCCGCACCGTTTAATCATTCAACTGTAACAATTAAACTTTCTGTTGATGGTGGCGAAACATTTCCTTTTAATTTAGGCAGCACTGTAAATGACGGTTCTGAATCAATAACCATTCCTAATGGAATTCCAGGAACTACTAAAGCGAGAATTAGAGTGGAGGCAGGTACAGAATGTTTCTATTTTTTCGACATTAATAATGCTGATTTCACAATAACTAATGTTGGTTGCGCGCCTAATGGTGCTTCTTTTACAGGAAGTAGTGATGTAACAGCGGAAGCTGGAAATGCTTCCCTTGATCTATCTCTAATGCCAGTTTATGGTACTACACTTTCAAGTAAAACAGTTACAACTACAGGTTCTTCTCCCACAGTAGCTTTAACAGTTAATAATGGTAGTGGAAGTTGTCAGAATAATTTTGGACAATCAAATCCTTATGCTATCATTGAGTTTTTTGCACCAGCTACTAACACTTACTCTTTTACGCTTTCAAATGTTACAATACCAACTAGTGTCCTAAATTTATATAATGACCCTTTTTCGAACTCTTCTTCTTGTTCAAATTGGATTGCCTCTTCCACAACTTCTTCTATTGCAGGAGGAGCCCCTATACAAAATGTTAACCTTATTGGTGGTAAAAAATATATTCTAGTTGTATCTGGAGCAGAATTTGGCAGTGGTAATACTGGTTCTGCGACTATCAACTTTTCTCCCGCTGTTGCAGAGGGAGGCGCTCCAAATCCAGGAGCTAATTATACTTATACTTATGCAGCAATTAATTCAAGTAGCGTAATCAGTAAAATAGATGCAGGAGCAGATTTCACTTCCTTAGCTGGTGGTGGAGAAATGTATACTGTCTACGGTTTTTCTGTATTAACTACAGATTTATCGAATTTCATTGCACAAGAAGGCCAAAGCTTCACTAATTTAAGTAATGGTACGTACTGCGCAGGTATTAGTAGCAATACCATCAAATTAACCGTTACAGGTGGCGGCGGCGGCAGTACCGGCCAAGGTGAAGGCACCTGTCTAGCAGGCGACACCGTAGAGCCTTCCGAAATACCAGGATCTGCGGGAACTTATGCCTATAATTCTTCTAGTACACTTGTGACTAGTGGCGAAGTAGAAATAAACAGTGGTTATGACGTAACGTTTACAGCAGGAACTTCTATCACTTTAAATCCAGGTTTTGAGGCCAAGGCAGGAAGTGTTTTCCTTGCTAAGATAGACGATTGTACGCCTGCTTTACAAGAAGAGGAAGAAGTCCTTACTGTTCATAGATACAGTCCTGAAACAGAAGAAGTAATAGCTATAGATACTAAACCAACAGCGGTAACAACCACTGTAGAAACACCTGCTTTCAGCGAATTAGATTTAAAAATTGCGCCTAACCCCGCTAGAGACTTTACTAATTTAACTTTCAATTTAGGAAAGTCGTCAACTGTAAACATGACGATTTACGACATGAGTGGTAGAGCAGTAGAATCTATGATTCAAGGACAAGCTATGAATGCAGGTTGGCATCAAATTCAATATACACCTCAATCAATTAAAGGCGGTATGTATTATGTAGTCTTACAAGCAGATAAAGAAGTCGTTACTAAGAAGATGATTTTAGTACGATAAGCTTACGAAGATAATATTATTTATCTTACTATTTTGATATAGTAAGGTTCATATAAGGGGATTAAAAGAAGGTACTGCACACTTCTCTTAATCCCTTTTTGATTCTCCAACAATAGGCCTGATTCGGTTTAATGTATAGTAGGATCTAAGTTCAAATACTCACAGAAAACGAAGCTATTTACAATAATGGGTAATCATCGTTCCTAATTAATAAACGGAATAACGAGGTGATAAGGCTGTAAGCAAATGAGTATCGCCTTATCCTCCATATCTCATCATCTTATAAACTCACTAACATGACCATTTATCTAATCAGACACGGAGAAGCAGCACAAGCTTGGGATGAAGCGCCTGACCCTGTTTTAAGTACCAACGGGCAACATCAAGCTGTTGCATTGGCAAATGAATACCTTCCAATTGTAATAGGAGCTGATTTCCAATTGGTATCAAGTCCTTTGTTGAGAGCCAAACAAACAGCATTTCCTTTCCAATTGGCATTTGGTAATGCAGCAACAATCAATCGAAATATTGCAGAAATCCCTTCGCCAGGCATTGCTTTAAAGGATAGAAGAAATTGGTTAAAAGCACTTTTTACAAAAAAAATAAATGAGCTAGAACAACCTCAATTAGATTGGCGAAATAATATTATTGAGTCGATTTCAAATATTGAAAAAAATACCCTAATTTTCTCTCATTTCATGACAATTAATGCGATTGTTGGTTGGATAAGAGGAAATGAACAAGTAGTGAGTTATTACCCAAATTATTGTTCAATTACAAAAATCGAAAAAATAGGGAATCAGTTTACCATTAAATCATTGGGAGAAGAATTAACGACGGTCATTCAATAAAATATTAAATTGTTTTATTGCTAAATGGCTATATTGCTATCTTCATAGTACACTAACAATTTAACCATTCAGTCATCAAACAGTTTTCTAAAATCACTTCAAAAAGTCCATTCAGTCAAACGTAGATTCTCTTTCTTTTCCATAATAATTCGTGGGGGAAATAAAATTCGTGGGGAAATCACTGCAAAAACTGCTTAAAATCCGAGCGATGATTTTTCCCAATTGGCAACTGTTTCCCATTCTTCATCAATAAAAAATTACCTTCCACGTAATCAATATATTTCCGATTAATCAAAAAGGATTTATGAATTCTATAAAAGTCATTTTCGGATACTTGCTCTACAAAGCTAGTCAAGGTTCGTGGCGTTAAATGAAACTGGTCTTTTAGCCACACTTTTACATAATTGCCATAGCTTTCAAAATAATAAATCTCTGTTAAATCAATATTAATCAACCGTTTATCTGCTTTAATAAATAATTGGGTTTCTGTAGTGCCAAACTCCTGCTTGGTATCATTTCCTACCGAATTAACTTGCCGTAATTGATACATTTCCTGCGCTTTATTCACCGCCTTCAAAAATCGGTCAAAACGAAAAGGCTTTAATAAATAATCACAAACATCTAGTTCAAAACTCTCCAAAGCATATTCTTGATAGGCAGAGGTAATAATTGCCAAGGGTGGATTTTTCAAAGTCCGCAAAAAATCTAGCCCTTTTATTTTAGGCATATTTATATCCAAAAAAAGTAAGTCTACTGCTTGGTTTTGTAAAACGGTAATCGCTTCAGTCGCCAAATTACATTGCCCCACTATTTCTATAAAAGACACATCTTTGACATATTCTAAAATGACCGTATGTGCTAATGGTTCATCGTCTATAATTAAGGCTTTAAGCGTTATTTGGCTCATACTAATAAATTTACGTTAAATGGATTTGTCCATGTTCTTTAAAATAGGCTAGGCTTTTAAAAGTATGTCGTTCATTTTCTGGTAATGCTGCTATCATTTCTTTATCAACAAACTCGGCAAGCAGTACTTCTTCAGTATCTAAGACTTTAATAGCTCCACTAAATTGATTGCTATAAAACTCTATATTAAAATACTGAACAACATCTTGATTAGGATACTGAACAGTTTCTCTAGTTGGATTAGACCCAATACCAATTACCTGTACCTCTAAAATATCCAATCCTGTTTCTTCTTTGACTTCTCGAATGATACATTCCCGAATCGTTTCCTTTTCCTCTAAACCTCCTGCTGGCAGCCCCCAATTCCCATTATCTTTTCGGCGAATCATCAAAATTTGCCCTTCCTCGTTTTCAACAATAATTCTTGCGCCAGGGTGAATAAATTTTCGGTGTCCAATTAATTTTCTAAGGTTTTGAATATAGTTGTGCATGTAGTACTTTTAAACGGTAAAATCAGGTATACGCAAAGTCGCCTTAAAATGATTGGGCTTTTCCACAATAACTATTTCATGTTGATTCGGAAATCGCAATGCCATTCGTCGCCTTAAGTTTTGCAAACCAATACCCACAGGTGCAGTATTTTTTTCCTCCATAGAATTCTCACAAGTAAACACTAATTGCTGACCATCACTTTTTAAAGCAAGATGCAAAAAACAGTCATTCTCCGCAGGTTCAATCCCATGCTTAAAAGCATTTTCTACAAAAGTGATAAATAGTAAAGGCGGTATGGCTAATTCCTCATTTTCTATCTGTTTATCAAATCGAAAATCTAATTTTTTATGCAAGCGAATTTGCTGTAATTGGATATAATCTTCAATGTATTTAATTTCCTCTTTTAATGACACCGTTTCCTCTTTTCCTTTATAAATCACATAACGCATTAGCTCTGATAATTGCATAATTACCTCAGGTGTTTGTTTGTCTTTGACAATGCTCAAGGCATAGAGGTTATTTAAAGTGTTGAAGAAGAAATGTGGATTGATTTGTTGTTTTAATAAATTGAGTTCGGTAGCCGATTTTTCTTTTTCTAAATTAGCAATTTGACTGCTTTGTTCATACCATTGCATAGCGACAATTACGGGAACACTAAAAAACATAATTAGGAAAGGAACAAAGCCTCTGTCTTTAGCAAATGGACGTGTATTATCTGTAAACAAGTCCACTTGTAGCTCTTGAATAACCGGTAAATATCGAATGAGGCTAACGAATATAGGATAAACTACTAAAATAAATCCTATCATACTAAAACTATAATAAACTAACCCTTTTTTACTTAAAATTTCAGGGATTAAATAGTTTTTATTAACATAATAAAAGGTATAATAACCTAATCCTATCAAAGCCAATTGAAACAGGTTAATAACAAAAAAAGGAATCGCTTTTAGTACAATAAAAACACCTTGGATAGTGTTATCCTCTAACTGTTCAATGGTTGCCCATAACGTAAAAAAACAAACAATCAAACTAGCCAATACCAACATCATTTTATCTAAATCTAGTTGAGCAAACCATCGCCGATTTTTTAACCAAATTATAAAATGAGTATTAAATAAAATGGCTAATTCAGTAGCTAAAATACTAGCGTTAACCGTTAGTAAAAAAGAATAAAAAAAGACAGGTATATCTTCATTGCCATGCAGATAATTATCCGACGGAAACAAATCTGGTAAAAAGCTATTTCTTATCAAAAAAAGAAAAAAAGGGTATCCAATAAACGTAAAGAACCATAACAAACTCAATAACCAAGCAGGTAATTTTTTAGTTAAATATTCTCGAAAAAATGCATATAACAAAACTGGCATATATAAAAATGAGAGCCCACCAGCATAAAATAGGTAATTGCCCCAATCCTCTATAAGCATCGAGTTATTAAGCAAAAAACTAAACAAAAGAAATAAAGTCAGATAAATCCAAACCGTATTGTCAGATAAAAAGGCGGTTATGTTTTTTAAGTATCGATTCATATCACAGTTATTTTTGAATTCGACACCAAATAACAAAAAAAACGGTTGATAAGTGAATTTGACTTACCAACGGCTGTTTTTTCGTGATGAAAGCTGAATTTAATACTTAAAATGAATGCTTCATTTAGCCGATTGAAAGTCTATGAAAAACTATTGAACAGCAAAACTTTAAAAAAGAAGGGACTTAAAGCAAGCTATTACTAAAGCCGCTTCGCCATTTCCAAATCTTGTGCTGCTTCCGCCTGTTTGCCCAATGCCTGATAAGCATTTGCTCGACTATTATATAATCGTTTGTCCGCAGGATTGATTTGTATGGCATTATTATAAGCAGTAATAGCCGATTGGGCATCTCCTGTGTTGCGGTGACTCAAACCCAAAATATACCATTGTTCCGAAGTGCCTGCTTTCATGGAAAAATACTTGGTCAAATCGGGAATTACTTTTGTTAATTGGTTGGTACTATAGTGAATTAAACCTCGATTTAAATAACCATTGGTATTATCCTCGTCTAACTCCAATCCTTTATTAATGTCTTGTAAGGCTTGCGTAAAATTGCTTTGAGCGGCATGCGCTACGCCTCTATTGATGTAAATTTCTCCAATGGGATTAAGCAGGTTAATACCAATATTATATTTCTCAATAGCTGATTGAATCTGCCCTTTATCAAATAAGGTTTTGCCCCAACTATTATAAATAGTCATTTTCTCTGGTTCAATCGTTACTGCCTTTTCATAATCTCTTAAGGCTAAATCCAGTTGTTTCGTATCTTGGTAATAATCCGCTCTATTTATCCAAGGGGTAATGGCTCTTTCATCATAATTTATAGCGGATGTCCAAAGCCTTTCGCCGTTTTGCCAGATTTTGTTTTGTTGCCAAGTCATATAGACAAAAAGGAATAAATAAGCGCCCATCCCAATTGGTAAAAAAGTAGCTAATGATTTATTCGCCATGCCTTTTTCATAGGCGTAAGCCAATCCTATAAATAATCCCAAATAAGGAATATAGGTAAATCGGTCTGCTAAAAAACCTTGCCCCGCCCCAATGATTTGCAGCATAAAAAATACATTAACGGTAAAAAAGGCAAAAGCAAAAACTAATACCCGATACCCTTTCGTAAACGCATAAAATAAACCGCCTACTAATCCTATTGAGACTGCCGTTCCCGCATAAAATTGCCAACCTAAACTAGAAGGATAAGCATAAAGCGGAGACATGGCATAAGGATAAATAAATTTTGCCAAATAAATCAGGTAAGAATAACCACCTATAAATAATCTATCTATAAAAGTAAACGTCGCAATTTCTTCTAAAGACCCTTCATTGGATAATAGAAATATCCCCAATATTCCCACAAATATAGACAACAAGAAATAAGGGATTTTTTCTAGTATCAACTGCCAATTTATCGGTCGCTTAAACCAATAATCTATGGCTAAAAAAGAAAGCGGTAAAGCAACTGCCTGTATTTTTGAAAATAAGGACAAGACAAATAGAAGGATAATTGACGCATATATTTTTTTATTACTTCTACCTGTATTAAGATAGCGAATGTATTGAAAAATAGCCCCTAAATAAAAAGCACCAAACAGCACATCTTTTCGCTCTGTAATCCAAGCCACCGATTCTACTCTCATTGGATGAATGCCAAATAATACCGCAACAATCGCTGCTGCTATCGGCGATAAATTTAATAATAAGGCAATCCGATAAACTAAAAAGACACAGACCAAATGTAGTAAAACATTATTGAGGTGAAAAATCATTGGATTCAAGCCAAAAATAGCTTTCTCTACCGCAAAGGTCAGTATCGTTAGTGGATTATAATTACCAATGACGGTGCTAGAAAAAATGCCTTGGACACTCTGCCAATCAAAGGTTTGCAAATGTGGGTTTTCCAAAATATTTATCGGGTCATCCCAATTCACAAAATCGTATTGCAAAGTCGTACTAAATAAACCTCCCGTAAAAACTAGAATGCCTAAGATTGGTAATAATAATTGTCGATTATTCCAAAATCCTTTTTTTGTAGCGTCCTTTCTTACTGCCTTTTGTTTTTTAGATTTCACTTTCTTTGTGGCCATTTTTTCTTATAACTTTTCGATGAGGGGAATTGGTTGTGCTACTAAGAATACGGATTGGCTTGGGAATAAGATGCTACTATAGATGTTTTTCTGTAGTGCCAAGCTCTGCTTCGTGTATCATATCTCGGATGGTGAATACCACAGATGAAAAGTCAATGGGTTTTGGCAACGGATGAATGGCAACGGATTTTTTCATCCTGTTAATCCTGCAAAATCATGTCATCCTGTAGCTTACCACGGTTTTATAGCCTTTCACCATTTAAAATAGATAAAAATAGACTTTCCGCTTAGCTTTGTAGCATAGAAATCACTCGACGAATTTTGCATCAAACGTCTCCCATAATTTGGAGTTATCAGATACGTTTACTCAATTCAATCGTCTTTAAAAAACAAAGTATGAATTTAAGTATTTCCAATCTCACCAAAGTTTATAATAATGGCGTAAAAGCCGTAGATAATTTAAATCTTGAAATCGGTAAGGGCATGTTCGGTTTATTAGGTCCTAATGGTGCGGGTAAATCGACCTTGATGCGGACTATTTCAACTTTACAAAGTGCAGATTCTGGTAGCATTACGTTTAAAGGGATTGATGTGTTTAAAGACCAAATGAGCCTAAGAAAAATATTGGGTTATTTACCACAAGAATTTGGGGTTTATCCCAAAGAATCGGCGGAAAGTTTGTTGGATTATTTTGCTACTTTAAAAGGGGTAGCTTCCAAAACAGCCCGAAAAAAACTAATTCAAGAAGTCTTAGAATTAACCAATTTATGGGAAGTACGCAAAAAGCATGTAAGTGGGTATTCGGGTGGTATGAAACAACGCTTTGGGATTGCGCAATTATTATTGAATAATCCGCAATTGATTATTGTTGATGAACCAACGGCTGGATTAGACCCTTCGGAAAGGAATCGTTTTTTGAATATTCTGAGAGAAGTTGGTACACATAATACGGTTATTTTCTCTACACATATTGTCGATGATGTAAAAGAACTTTGTGCAGATTTGGCAATTATGAACGAAGGAAGGGTGTTAAAACAAATGACACCAATGGCAGCTACCAAAGAAATTGAGGGGCAGATTTGGACAAAGAATGTAAGTCGAGCTGATTTAGAACAGGCAGAAGCGCAATTTGAAGTTTTGTCTTCTAGTTATAATCAGGATAATTCGATTAATATTCGAGTGCATGCCAAAACCCAGCCTGCTAATGACTTTGTAGGTGTTGAACCGAATTTGGAAGATGTTTATTTTATTGCTTTGAAGGAAGATTTGGGTTAATTAGAAGGTCTGAATAACTCTGGTAAAAAGTCTTTAAAACTAATTTAGGTAGCTTTATTGATTTAGAAATATTACTTTAATTAATATTAAATATATAAGTCATTGTAAATCTGATTTTTTTAGTTAAAACTGTTAACTAATGGAAAATAAGTCGACCAATAATAGGAACTACAATATATAAGAGGCAACTTGGAACACCTCATTATTGCTTTCATTAAATAAGCAACCTTTCTTCCCACACTAATACCTACATTTCTAAATCGAGTTTAAAAAGTATTGTCCTCAGGACAACTGCTACTTCATTTCATATATTAAACAAACAGTATGATTATCGTACCAATTTATTCTAATTTTCAAGCAAAATTAGGGGAATTTTCAGCTCCATCTATAGTAAAAAAAATAGCTGTGCTTTCTTTATTTGCGTTAAGTTTTACAGGCATTTTTGCACAAAATTGTACCATTAATTCAGATTTAGTAACCGTTGATGGTTGGTCTACTTTAAAAACGGAAACTGATTTTGGTGGCTCTACTTTTATAGCTTGTGAGACAGGCGTACTTACGGCTATTACTTTAAAAGTTCACGAAGAATCTACCTTCCAACCCAATGCAACCTTATTTTTGGAAATAGGCGTAGGAGATGCGACTAATAATGAACTAAGCAAAGCTGATTACCAACAACAAACAGCTATTTCTGGAGCGGGCGCAAGCACGACTATCCAATTAGCTAAACCATTTTTAGTAAAAAAAGGAGAAACCTATACTTGGTATCTACAAAAAGATGTTACCGCAGGCGTATTGATTCAAGCGGCTACCATTGAACCCAATAATACCTATCTTGAGGGCGGAACTTGGTACAATAACGCCATGTACGCAACGATGGATAATGTCTTTTCTGTTGAAATTGAAGGAGATAAATAAGGATAGAGCGTCAACTAATAAATTGATAAAATCCGTTGGGAAATTCAATCCGTTGGGAGATACATTCCTTTAAACCCCAACGGATTGAATTTCCCAACGGATTTAGACCTTGAATTTGTTATTTTCTCGTCGGATGACTATCGTCGTCCGACGAGAAAATCATTTTACCGCCATCACTCGAATCCGCTTATAATCTGCCACCCATTGACCATCTACAAAATGAGTCGGCTTTAAAACTCTCTCTATCTCTTCTAGAATAGCTTCTTTTTCTATAGCCGAAATGCCTGTGAAAAAAATTTCGCAAAACATCAACAACCAGTCTTTTAACCCATTTTCTCCTTTTAAGGGCGTTGGTCTATCAAAATGTTCTGCTCGGACGACTCTAAAACCCTGTTGTTCTAATAAAGTCGCATATTCACCAATAGAAGGATAATACCAAAAAGAGATATTGGCATTTTCCGCATAGCCTCTTTTTTGTAGCGCCATTTTTAAAGCCGTCCATATTTGTTGGATATTATCTTTGCCGCCAAATTCTACGACGATTCGCCCTCCTTTTTTCAAAGACTGATACATACTCGCAATCGCCTTTTCTTTTTCAGACACCCAATGTAAAACGGCGTTAGAAAAGATGGCATCGAATTCATTGGAAAAGGGTAAATTTCTAGCATCTGCTTGCTGAAATTCAATCGTTGGAAATTTCGCTTTTGCTGTCGCAATCATCTCCGCAGAACTATCTACTCCTAGTACTTTTGCGCCTGTTGCTTGTATTTTGGGTGTTAAATCTCCTGTTCCACAGCCTAAATCGAGAATATGTTCCCCAACTTTTGGTTGTAACCAAGAAAAAATACCTTCGCCAAATTTAGCCACAAAATCATGACTGGCATCATATAAATTAGCATTCCAATGTTGACTCATTTTTTTTGTATTTGTATTCGAGTTGCGGGTTGCGAGTTACGTGTTACGGGTTGTATACGATTTCCCTTAAAATTTGAAGAAGCAGTTAATTATTTAATATTTTGCACTAAAGTCCTACTCCTTTTGAACTCGCATCTCGCAACTCGCAACTCGAATAATTTAGCAGTTTGCAGAAGAGATTGATAATAAAAATACTTACCAAATATTTCTTTGCTCCAATCCCTCTGCGCACCGCCTAATTAATAAATACAAAATTAACCCATTGATACATGACTTAAAAATACTTATTTTAGCAATCATTAATACTTTTAAAGTATCATAAACTATGGAAATTCGACATCTTAAATATTTCATGGCAGTTGCGGAAGAACTGAATTTCACAAAAGCAGCAGAGAAATTGTACATTTCTCAACCACCATTAAGTCGGCAAATCAAAGAGTTGGAAGCAGAATTAAATGCTCGCTTGTTTGATAGAAATAATAAAAGAGTCGTGTTAACGGATGCAGGACGGTATTTTAAAAAAGAAGTAACTGCCTTATTACAGCAGTTAGAAAAAATAAAAATTACGACCCAAAAAATTGCGCAACATACGAGCGGAGAATTTAGAATTGGCTACATTAGTTCTACTTTTTCGGGAACGATTGCGGCTTTATTGGCGCATCTAACCGCACTTTATCCCTATGTCAATTTCAAATTATTTGAGCTGCCAACCATCAAACAAATTATCGCCTTGGAAGAAGGAAATTTAGATTTAGGTATTTTACGTGGGCCACTCATTTCTCCAAAAATTGAAACGATTCGCTGGTTTAAAGAGGGTTATTCCTTAGTTTATAATCCACAATTGCAAACCATTGATAAAGAATCAGCCATAAGCAACTTATCGAAAGCTACTTTTGTCTTTTTTAATAAAAATTATGCCCCTCAATATTATCAATCCCTTTTGGAAATTTGCGCTAAATATGGGTTTGTTCCAAATGTAGTTCATGAGGCTAATAATATCAATTCTATTATTCAATTGGTCAAAAAAGGTTTGGGTATTTCGATTTTGCCTGCTTCTATTGCAGAAAATTATAATTATGCGGAAGTTCATTTTTATCCTTTATCCAAAATTGATTTATTTACAGAAGTTTTATTGACGATTCCAAAAGGAGCACCTTCAGAAATTACACAAGTTGCGATGAAGGAATTATTGGCATTGAAAAGGTAAACACCAAGCTTAATTTTTTCATTTCATTTATTCTACTTAACTTGTTTTTTTAAGAATGAAACATAAACAACCAACATTACTTCGTGAGAGAAATTTATTTTAGCTTTTATCATGTCATTATCTTTATCTGTACCTTTCAGGGTTTCCTGTTAGCTTATATATTTCTGTTCAATAAAAAATTTAGAAAAAAGTCAAGTATCGCTTTATCCATTGGTTTAGTAGCTTTGTCCATTGCGGGTTTATGGGAAATTATCCAAGACCTCGAATTAAATAAACAATATACTTTATTAGGTTATTTGCCTATTTCTAATCTTTCTCTAGGTGCCATCAGCTTATATTATTTCGTTGCTTTTTTACTAAATCGAACCTATAAATTTAGCAAAAAAGATTATCTATTTATTGCACCTTTTGTGTTCATTTTTTTGGTAAAACTTATTTTTTATAGTATCGATTTAGCACATCCATCTTTTTTAGCAAAACATCAATATATAGATAATTTTTTTAATATTCTTACCAACTACTTACCCATTTTCTATATGGTTTGGGTTATCCAATCTTTATTAAAAAAAATCAATCACTACCATGAACAACTATTTAATAATTTTTCGGAGACAGAAGGAAAAGACCTCTATTGGCTTAAAAATCTTCTTTATTTTTTAATTGTGTTTACTATTAGCTGGTTCTTGGTTACAAGCATTCATAACTACCCTAAAAAAGGGTAATTGTTGTAAAAGTCTTGTTTAGCGAAATTAAGCTATATTTCATCTGAAATTATCGCTTAATTGGTCATTGATTTACTAGATTACTAAAAAATGAGGGTTTT
>Ga0208544_10001243_pt1 | contig 18017 bp, 15 predicted proteins | sample DEB08_DNA_9_FD_184526 | JGI IMG/M metagenome (GOLD analysis project Ga0208544, IMG submission 184526) | Aqueous microbial communities from the Delaware River and Bay under freshwater to marine salinity gradient to study organic matter... | ecosystem: Environmental > Aquatic > Marine > Coastal ... | reverse complement strand
ACAACTCAGAATTGATCGTGCGCTCGCAGCCAAATACCGCTCCCCCCTTGCTGCTTTTCGCTGCATGTACAGTTTTTGAAAAGCAGTCGTTGACCATGAGGACGGCAAAGTCGGGTTTGTCCCGCAGAGCAGACCTCGGTGCCCATTGCAGCGAACGACAGCTCGCGCTCAAGCAGCACGGTTCCCCTGCCATCAACAATGCAAAGCGCACAGGACCGAAGCGATACGTCTATTCCAGCAAAATATTCCATTTCTCATCTCCCTTGTTCACAGTCATCCTGTGATCTTATCGGGAGCTCGACCTCACAACAGAGGCAGCCCAATTACGCATGCTAGGAGCCCAAAAGCATAATGCTTCCGCGTTAACCGCGTGGAAGGCATCGTCACAAACACTTTTTGGCTTTTTTCCCACCTACAGTTGATGATTATCAATACCGTTTGGTCTTTTGTCTGGTGCAATGGTGCCATTGTCAGGCGTCTCTGATCGAAGCGCCGGGGCAACGGTACACATCAAAAGGAGACCAGACATGGCGACGACAGCATCTGAATCCAAATCCAACGGCCATACGAAAACATCAGAGTACGAGGCCGAAATTCGCGCTGAAATGGCAGAAATTCGGAACGATATCGCGGCACTGGCAAAATCTGTTGGTGGCTACGGCAAGGTGCGGGCGACCGACCTGCAGGACCGCGCCACAGAGATGTCAGACGAGGTTCTGAACGAATCGCGGCGCGCGCTCAAGAAGCTGAGCAAGCAGGTCGCAAGCCTTGAAAAGGACATGGAGGTAAATGTGCGTGAACACCCGCTTCAGTGGTTCCTCGGCGCGCTTGGTGTCGGGATGGTGTTTGCCATGCTGGTGCGGCGCGGCGAATAGGCGTGCCGATGGCAGCCCCCGTCAGTGATATTGCGGCGTCTTTGAAAGGCGCGATGTCCGAGCGGCTGCGCGGAGCCTTGGGCAATGCGGCCCTCCTTGGGCTTATCGCTGTGCTTGCCCTGACCGCGTGGGTTGCTTGCGTTGCGGGGTTGGTCGCGGTGCTCGCTCCACTTTGGGGCCTCGCTGGCGCCATCTTTGTGGTGGCGTTGTTGGTGTTCGTGATGGCGCTGATACTGCTGGCCGTCGTGAAACGTCGGGCCCGTTTACAAGATGAGCGCGCCGCGAAACGCCTAGCGGAAACCAGGCGGCAAGGGCAGGCGGCTCTGCTGGCCGCGCTGCCGGGCTTGTTGCGGCACCGATCCGGTGCTTTGATCGTAGGCGTAGGCCTTGCGATCGGTGCCGTGATTGTCGCGGCACTGCAAGAAGAGGAAAAGGAATGACCGGATCGTTTTAGCACGCTCCTATTTCGCGAACAGAACCGGCAGCGTCGCCTTTTCCGTCAGCTCGTGCGTCACAGCGCCAATGACAAAATCATAGGTCAGGGAATGACCGAAGACCTAGGTGGCGACCGTGTCGCAACCCCGCTCAAAAGTATGGCTCAAGAGTGTCGCCGCGACCCCGTCGGCATCCGCTGAACCGGTTATTGGTTCGGTTTTGATCTAGTGACGGTCCAATTCTGCCGCCAGATCGCGCCACGCGGATGGGTGCCGCGGCACCGTCCTGCCCGACATAAAGGGTTCTGTCGCAAAGTTTTCGCGGTTGGTTGGACTGGCGCGCGCGGCAGGTGCGGGCTTTTGAGTTTGAAAGCGAGCGCCCAATCGTGACGTTGATTTCAATGGAAGCCACTTCCCAAAGAACATAATCTTTGACGCTGTGGTCTTCTATGTCCGCTGACCTATCTTACATATAGCAGGTAATAACCTATTACGCCCCAATGACGGTGGCCGAAGGGCACTACCAAGGACAGGTTTGCAGCCTCGCAAAGAACGTCAAGTGTTGGCTTTTGAGGGTCAATTGAGAAGCGATGCTAAAAGGTCCGCTATAGAAAAAAAGATCAGTACAACGGCCGCTGAAATGACGATCCCCAAACTGATAAAAAGCCCGTCGCGCTGCACAAGCCCCCACGACAGGCAGGCGAGAGCGACAGCGGGCGGAACATTCAGTAAAGGGATCGGCAGTAGTAACAAAAGCGACATGAGCAGGCACAAGGCCCCGGTGAGCCGTTCAGGGCGTCCCAGCACTGACAGGCGGCTTCGGCTCACGCGTTCGACAGAGCGAAGCGGCCGGATAATATAGCGCGACATCACTGCAATCATCTGGTGCGGAATCTTGATATTGCGGGCACCCGCTGGCAGGTCGCCCCGTTCGCCGTAAATCGCCAAATGCGCGGAAACAGCAATGAGAGGTACGCCCAAAATCGCCCCAAAGCTGGGTATGGGCAAGGGAATGCACTCAGGCAGCGCCATCAAAAAGATCGCAACCCCATGCATGCGTGTGCTCGCCCGGTCGATCGCCTCGCCTAGCGTCACATATCCAATCGATTGGCTTTGTTTATCCAACTCTTGGATGAGCGCTGCAAAACCTGTTTCTTGCGCGTTGGATGGTGGGTCATTTTCCAAATCTTCGGTCCCTGGTTTGGTCAGTATTTGGCATAAGGTTGTGACAATTTCTATAGTCGGGGACCAAAGATGTCTCCCTCACATGTGTATCATCCTTTGCCTCCATTCTCTCCAAGTAAAGTGTTTGCAAATCCAGAGACACCTCACCTGTCTGACGTCAGCGCCCGGTGGACAGATTTGAGGATTTGAACAACGGAGGATTTCTGGTTCATCTTATCGATTAGGAGGTCGAGATGGCGAAGAAGCCTACCACATCAAAGGATGCCGCCGACAAGGTGGTTAGGGTCGGGAACCGTTAACGGCCCGCTGACGCATAGGTGGCCATCCAGATTGATCCAAGTCAAAGCGCACATCTTTGTTTTCGATCCAATATGATCATTATGAAATCACAGGACCCACCACCAAAAACGGACCCACAAGGCACGGCAGCGTGGATTAGGGGCCAATCAAAGAGCGTGATCGAATGGACAAGACGTTCCGTGCCAAGGGGACTGCGGCTTGTGCTGGGATTGTTGCTTATTGGAGGCGGTGTATTGGGCTTCTTACCTATTCTTGGCTTTTGGATGATACCACTGGGTATTGCCGTCGCAGCTTTGGATGTTCGCCCTCTCAGTCAGGCTTTGATGGCACTGATGCGATGGCGGAAATGACGATATCGGAAGCTATGGCTCGGCGTTCTTCCGGATGCAGGCAAGCCTTGCTAGGGTCGGGCCGTATTAAATTGCAAAATACCGAATGTCCCGCAAAGCAGACCTCTACGCTCACCGCAGCGAAAGTCCGCTCACCGCCCATTCTGTTGAAAAACTCTTTGCTGTGTCTGCGAATTTTCAAAAAGCAGAAAACTGTTCTCCGTTGATCAAGATATACTAAGAAAAACCGAGGAAACTTGAGAGAACCAGAATACTATTCTGTCACATTTGACCCAAATGCCCAACATCAGAGTTTTTCAACAGAATACGCCCTTTCAGGTAGAAATGTTTATGGTGCGGCATTTGTCACTATCGGCCCAGACCTTTAAGCAAACTGCAGCGAATGACTGCTTCCTGCCAAACCATCAATTCTCAGATGCCTGCATCTGGCAGCAGCTTTGCTGTAATGGGCAACAGACAGAGGGTGGATAATTAGGGGGATACATCAAGCCACATTGATGAATTTACCTATAAAAATCAGTACATTATGTGATTTATGTGGTGCCCAGGAGAGGACTCGAACCTCCACGTCCATACAGACACCAGCACCTGAAGCTGGCGCGTCTACCATTCCGCCACCTGGGCAGGTCACGTGATGGGCGATTTACGCGCGGTCGCGGGTCCTGTCAACGCGATTCGAGTACAAATCCCTCTGTCTGGTTTGAATCCTTGGATTGCGCCTTGTCTGGAACAATGCTGGCAGGTAAACCAACACTGCACATTCAAGAGGCCCTTCAGATGTCTAAGCTCGTCACCATCTTCGGCGGTTCCGGTTTTGTCGGACGCTATATTGCCCGCCGCATGGCCAAAGAAGGCTGGCGCGTGCGCGTCGCTGTTCGCAATGTAAACGAGGCGACCTTTGTTCGCCCCTACGGCGCTGTCGGTCAGGTGGAGCCTGTGTTTTGCAATATTCGCGATGATGCCAGTGTCGCTGCAGTCACGCACGGTGCTGATGCTGTTGTGAATTGCGTCGGTGTGTTGGACGAGACGGGTAAGAACACGTTTTCGGCCGTTCAGGCCGAAGGTGCTGCGCGCATTGCACGGATTGCTGCCGAACATGGTGTGACCCGGATGGTTCATATTTCCGCAATTGGCGCAAATTCCGAAGCCGAAAGCGCCTATTCCCGTACCAAGGTTGAAGGTGAAGCTGGTGTGCTAGAGCATATACCAAGTGCGATAATATTGCGCCCTTCGATCATCTTTGGTGCTGAGGACGAATTCTTTAACCGTTTCGCAGGAATGAGCCGCTTTGGACCTATCCTGCCTGTGATCGGCGCGGACACGAAATTCCAACCTGTTTATGTCGATGACGTCGCAGCTGCTGCGACCCAAGCTGTTGTCGGGAAAGTACCTGCGGGTGTTTATGAACTTGGCGGTCCTGACGTGCACAGCTTCCGCGAGTTGATGCAAACCATGCTTGAGGTCGTTCGTCGCCGTCGCCTGATCCTGAATATCCCGTTTTGGGCGGCGCGGATAATGGCCTCTGCTTTCGGGATTGGTCGGGCGTTGTCGCTGGGTCTTGTCAAAGGACCAGTGACCAAGGACCAAGTAACTAATCTGGCGATTGATAATGTCGTTTCTGACGATGCGCAGGGCTTTGCCGCATTTGGCATTCGTCCTACCGCAATGGAAGCCGTTTTGCCTGATTACTTGTGGCGGTTCCGTCCATCGGGTCAGTACGACGCGATCAAAGAATCAGCCAAAAATCTGAAAACTTAAGTGTAGGCGATCCATAGCAGTACCACCCCGAGCGCGATCCGGTAGATCACATAAGGGGTGTAGCTGACTGATCGCAGCAGTCGCATCATCAACGTCAATGCACAAAGTGCTGCGACAAACGACATCGCAATGACGAATCCGATGTCGCGCAATGCACCCGCATCCGCTGTGCCGATCACATCCAGTCCCAGCAATGTAGCCGAAGCGATAATTGTCGGTATCGACATTAGCATCGACAGCCGTGCGGCATCGGTTCGCGTATAGCCCAACACGCGCCCTGCGGTGATTGTGATGCCCGACCGCGACGTGCCGGGGATCAGGGCCAGCGTTTGCCATAGACCCATTGTGAACGCGTCTTTCAGCGTCCAGCTTTCTGCGGTGCGTTCGTTCGGGCCCTTCTGGTCGGCCCAGTAAAGCACAATACCAAAGATGATCATCGCCCATCCGATCACCGTTATCCCACGCATAGCATCTGACAGACCTGTCACTTTGAGAATGAGTCCCACGATGACTACTGGTATTGTTGCGATCAAAAGGCACAGCGCTAGAAATGCGCCTTTGGTGTCGATTTTACCTCGTAACAGCCGAAGTGTTCCGCCCAGCGCCAACCTGACGTCCGACCAGAAGTAAAGTACAACAGCCGCCAACGTCCCAAGATGTGCGGCAACGTCGATGATCTGTCCTTGGTCTGCCATTCCTGTCAACGAAGGCAAAAGGATCAAGTGCCCCGAAGATGACACCGGCAGAAACTCGGTCGCGCCTTGGATCAGGGCAATAAGTAGCAGATTGAATGTGGTCATGTGTCCGGACTTTGATTCGTTTACGTCAACCTAACCATCTAGGAAATAGGGGGAAGCGTTGATATAGGTCACATATCGGACCTAATATTGACTGATTTGGCCATCCGATGTCGTCACGGGATGGAAAATTCCTACATATAGGTCAGTAGTGCTGCCTTTTCATTTCAAAAGAGGTGTTTTAAAAAGCGGCTCGCTCTGAATTCGGGAGGATGGCGCATGGCTGGCCAAAAGATGTTGAAGTTCACGCAGGTTGATCGGGATATGCCCGAAAAGCGACCCCCAAATCTGCGCAAGCAGGACTTTGGCGAAATCTACGCAGAATACGCGCGTGATAAAGCTGCCGAGCAAGCCAGTCGTTGTAGCCAGTGTGGTGTTCCCTACTGTCAGACGCATTGTCCATTGCACAACAACATCCCCGATTGGCTGCGCCTGACTGCTGAAGGCCGGCTCGAAGAAGCCTATGAGCTTAGCCAAGCGACGAATACCTTCCCTGAAATCTGCGGTCGCATTTGCCCGCAAGATCGGCTTTGTGAAGGGAACTGTGTGATCGAACAGTCCGGCCATGGCACTGTCACAATCGGGTCCGTCGAAAAATATATCACTGACACTGCGTTTGAGCAGGGTTGGGTCAAACCCATCCGCCCGCACGCAGAGCGCAGTGAAAGCGTTGGCATTATCGGTGCTGGCCCAGGTGGTTTGGCTGCCGCAGATTTGCTGCGCCGTCAGGGCGTGCAGGTCACTGTCTACGACCGCTATGATCGCGGTGGTGGTTTGCTGACTTACGGTATCCCCGGGTTCAAGCTTGAAAAAGATATCGTGATGCAGCGCATGGCACAGCTTGAAGAAGGCGGCGTGCAGTTTGTTCTGAATTGCAACGTCGGCGATGATCTGTCCTTTGATGCGATCCGTGGCAAGCACGATGCCGTCTTGATCGCGACCGGTGTTTACAAGACCCGTGATCTGCCCGACGCAACTGCTGAAGGTATCGTCGATGCAATTGACTATCTGACCGCCAGCAACCGCAAAAGCTTTGGCGATGACGTGCCGGAATTCGACAGCGGCGAATTGAATGCGCTGGGCAAACGAATTGTCGTCATCGGTGGCGGCGATACGGCGATGGACTGTGTTCGCACAGCAATCAGGCAAGGCGCAGAAAGTGTGAAATGTCTTTACCGCCGCGACAAGGCCAACATGCCCGGATCCCAGCGCGAAGTGCAAAACGCCGAAGAAGAAGGTGTCGAGTTTGTCTGGCTCTCAGCCCCTAACGGCTTTGAGGGTGATCCTGTGACAGGTGTAAAGGTCCAAAAGATGCGTCTAGGCGCGCCTGATGCAACGGGCCGCCAAGCGCCGGAACTTATCGAAGGTGCAGATTATGTTGAAGGCGCAGACATCGTCATCAAAGCGCTCGGGTTTGAGCCAGAAGACCTGCCAAAACTATGGGGTGTTGACGGTTTGGAAGTGACCCGCTGGGGAACGATCAAGGCTGATTTCGGCACCGGTGCAACCAGTCTTGATGGCGTGTTTGCCGCAGGTGACATCGTGCGCGGTGCGTCGCTTGTCGTCTGGGCAATTCGTGACGGGCGTGACTGCGCGACTGCAATGCTCGACTATTTGGGGCAGGCAGCTGACGTCGCTGCAGAATAAAATTCCGACCTGAAAGGTTTCGATATGATCAAGTCACTTACAATCTTGGCTGCGCTTTCGATGGCGACGCCTGTCGTCGCACAACAAAGCTTTGCTGCGCCAGAAGGCTGCGAAGCCACATTGACCGTGCAACACAAAAGCTGTGTCCTGATCAATGTGTGGCAGTGCGAAGCTGATGAAGCAGGCGACCAGTGGATCGCGCTTTTGACCCAAGCGGGTGTTTTTAGCATTCAAAAGGTCGACGCAGAATTCCAATGGCTTGAGGCCTACAAGCTGACCGGCAACGAAACCTTGGTCACCCCAGCAGAAGATCCGGCATCATTGACCGAACTGTTCGAGGCACAGCTTGATACGTGGGATTTCAGCCTTGAAACTGAAGGCGGGATTGAGCGCAACGTGGGCTTTGACCTGCTCACAGGTGAAACCACTGTGATTGATGGCGAAACCTTGCTGAACACCGAATTCCAGGGCCGCACCCTTGATGCAGATGGCAACGAGATCGAAGCAGGCAGCGGCCGACAATTCGTCAGTGAAAAGCATCGCATGTTCTTTTTCGGCATCGGTTGGGATGACGCCAGCCCTGACGACATTATGGATATGTCTCCGGTTGAATTCATCTACCCCGGCGAACCCGGCTTTTTCTCGGACAGCCCGAAATACGAATGCAACGTGATTGAATCCAGCTTTCAGCCGTAATCAACACGACGACCTGAATTAAAGCCCACCCCGTGTGGTGGCTCCGCCCTTGAAAGGAACGACCGATGACAACTTATGATCAGACTTGGGTTGAGGCTGAAAAAGCCAAGCGTCAATGGATGGCCGACAACGGCCTGTACAAGCATGACGATGAACATGCCTCTTGTGGTGTGGGTCTTGTCGTAGCGATTGATGGCACACCGTCGCGTGGTGTAGTTGAAAAGGGCATCAATGCGCTCAAGGCCGTATGGCACCGTGGTGCTGTCGATGCGGACGGGAAGACCGGCGATGGCGCAGGTATCCACGTGCAAATCCCCGTCCCGTTCTTCGAGGACCAAATCCGCCGCACTGGCCACGAGCCGAAAACCGATAAGATGATTGCAGTCGGTCAGGTGTTTTTGCCCCGCACAGACTTTGCCGCCCAAGAACGTTGCCGGACAATCGTCGAATCCGAAGTACTGCGCATGGGTCACTATATCTACGGTTGGCGCCATGTGCCTGTGAACACCGAAGTGCTTGGCGAAAAGGCCAACGCGACCCGTCCCGAAATCGAACAAATCCTGATCCGCTGTGAAAAAGACATGGATCAAGAAAAGTTCGAGCGCGAACTGTACATCATCCGCCGCCGGATCGAAAAAGCAGCGACTGCTGCAGGCATTGCAGGTGTCTATATTTGTTCGCTGTCGTGCCGTTCGATCATCTACAAAGGCATGATGCTGGCCGAACAGGTTGCGGAATTCTATCCCGACCTGATGGATGCGCGCTTTGAATCTGCATTTGCGATCTACCACCAGCGCTATTCCACAAATACTTTCCCGCAGTGGTCACTGGCGCAGCCGTTCCGCATGTTGGCGCACAACGGTGAAATCAATACACTCAAGGGCAACGTTAACTGGATGCGCAGCCATGAAATCCGCATGGCGTCCAATGCGTTTGGCGACCGTGCCGAAGACATCAAGCCGATCATCCCTTCGGGTGCTTCGGATTCGTCCGCGTTAGATTCTGTTTTTGAAGTACTGGTCCGTGCAGGCCGCAATGCACCCATGGCGAAAACCATGATGGTGCCAGAAGCTTGGTCGCAACAGGCCGTCGAAATGCCCCAAGCGTGGCAGGACATGTATGGCTATTGCAACGCTGTGATGGAGCCGTGGGACGGCCCCGCCGCATTGGCTATGACCGATGGTCGCTGGGTATGTGGCGGCTTGGATCGCAACGGACTGCGTCCTTTGCGCTATGTTGTGACAGGTGACGGCTTGCTGGTTGCAGGTTCCGAGGTTGGCATGGTGCCGATTGACGAAGCGACCGTTGTCGAAAAAGGCGCGCTTGGCCCCGGTCAGATGATTGCCGTCGATATGCAAGACGGTCGTTTGTACCACGACAAAGAACTGAAAGATAAACTCGCTGCGGCGCAACCGTTCAGCGAATGGGTTGAACGTGTCGTTGACCTGAACAATCTTATGCGCGACGTGCCGGAAAAAGCATTGTTTGAAGGCGCAGAACTGCGCAAGCGTCAGGTCGCCGCAGGCTACAGCATTGAAGAACTTGAGCAGGTCCTTGCCCCAATGGCCGAAGACGGCAAGGAAATGATCGCCTCGATGGGTGATGATACGCCGTCGGCCGTTCTGTCCAAAACGTACCGCCCGCTGTCGCATTTCTTCCGTCAGAATTTCAGCCAGGTGACTAACCCGCCAATCGACAGCTTGCGCGAAAGCCGCGTGATGTCGCTGAAAACACGGTTCGGCAACCTCAAGAACGTGCTGGACGAGGATTCGTCGCAAACCGAGATCCTGCAATTGGCTAGCCCTTTTGTCGGCAACGCCGAGTTTGACGAAATGGTGCGCCAGTTCGGTGATAGCGTCGAGTTCATTGATTGTACGTTCGAAGTTGGTCGCGGTGCGCTGAACGCGGGTCTGGAACGTATTCGGTCCGAAGCTGAAGACGCCGTGCGGTCAGGGGCAGGTCATATCGTTTTGACTGACCAGCACCAGTCAGAGGATCGCCTGCCGATGCCGATGATCCTTGCGACCTCTGCGGTGCATTCCGGTCTGACCAAAAAGGGTTTGCGTACTTTCTGTTCAATCAACGTGCGCTCTGCCGAGTGTATCGATCCACACTACTTTGCCGTGCTGATCGGCTGTGGTGCGACGACAGTGAACGCCTATCTTGCGCAGGATTCCATCGCGGATCGCCTGCGTCGTGGGCTGGTCGACGGTACATTGACCGAGGCGATGAACCGCTATCGCGCGGCGATTGACGCGGGTCTTCTTAAAATCATGTCCAAGATGGGAATTTCAGTTCTTTCGTCCTACCGCGGTGGCCTGAATTTCGAAGCAGTCGGCCTGTCCCGTGCTATGGTCGCTGAATATTTCCCAGGGATGCACTCGCGCATTTCTGGTATCGGCACCAACGGTATCCAAACCAAATTGGAAGAGGTTCACGCGCGTGGCTGGAAGGGCGGCACCGATGTGCTGCCGATCGGTGGCTTCTACAAAGCCCGTCGTTCGGGTGAAAAGCATGCCTGGGAAGCACAGACCATGCACATGTTGCAAGCGGCCTGCAACAACGCAAGCTACGCTTTATGGCAGCAGTATTCGAAATCGATGCAGTCAAACCCGCCTATTCACTTGCGTGATTTGTTGGCGATCAAGCCGCTTGGTGCTGCGATCCCGATTGAAGAGGTCGAAAGCATCACTGCGATCCGCAAGCGCTTTGTGACGCCTGGTATGTCGTTGGGCGCACTTAGCCCCGAGGCACACAAGACGTTGAACGTTGCGATGAACCGCATTGGTGCAAAGTCCGACAGTGGTGAAGGCGGTGAAGATCCGGCGCACTTCCATCCTGAACCTAACGGCGACAACCCGTCTGCGAAGATCAAGCAGGTGGCTTCTGGCCGCTTTGGTGTAACTGCGGAATACTTGAATGCCTGCGAAGAGCTTGAGATCAAAGTCGCCCAAGGTGCCAAGCCGGGCGAAGGTGGACAGTTGCCCGGTATGAAGGTGACGGAACTGATCGCGCGTCTGCGCCATTCGACCAAAGGTGTGACGCTGATTTCACCGCCGCCGCACCATGATATCTATTCAATCGAGGATCTGGCGCAGCTGATCTACGACCTCAAGCAGATCAACCCGCGTGCGAAAGTGACAGTGAAACTTGTGTCGTCATCCGGCGTTGGCACGATTGCGGCTGGTGTGGCCAAGGCCAAGGCCGATGTGATCCTGATTTCTGGACACAACGGTGGCACTGGCGCTTCACCTGCTACGTCGATCAAATATGCTGGCCTGCCATGGGAAATGGGGCTGACAGAGGCGCATCAGGTTCTTGCGATGAATAACCTGCGCGAGCGGATTACACTGCGCACCGACGGTGGTTTGCGCACAGGTCGTGACATCGTAATGGCTGCGATGATGGGTGCCGAAGAATACGGCATCGGCACGGCCGCTCTGATCGCGATGGGCTGTATCATGGTCCGTCAATGTCAGTCGAACACATGCCCTGTTGGTGTGTGTACGCAGGACGAAGCCTTGCGCGACAAGTTCACGGGCAATGCCGATAAAGTTGTGAATCTGATCACCTTCTATGCGACCGAAGTACGCGAAATTCTGGCGAGCATTGGTGCTCGGTCTTTGGATGATGTGATTGGCCGTGCTGATCTGTTGACCCAAGTTTCGCGCGGATCGGCGCATCTTGATGATCTGGACCTGAACCCGCTTTTGATCACGGTCGATGGCGCCAATAAGATCACTTACGATCGCAATAAGCCGCGCAATCCGGTCGACGATACATTAGATGCGCAGATCGTGCAGGACGCTGCGCGTTTCTTGAACGACGGTGAAAAGATGCAACTGGATTACGCGGTACAGAACACGCTGCGGACGATCGGAACACGTACTTCAAGCCATATTGTTCAACAGTTCGGAATGCGTAATGCGTTGCAGCCGGATCACCTGACAGTGAAGCTGCGCGGCAGTGCGGGGCAATCCTTGGGTGCTTTTGCGGCGCCCGGGTTGAAGCTGGAAGTATCCGGCGATGCCAATGACTATGTTGGCAAGGGGCTGTCCGGTGGCACTATTGTCGTGCGACCACCAATGGTCAGCCCGCTTGTCGCATCAGACAACACCATCATTGGCAACACGGTGCTTTACGGCGCAACGGCGGGCTATCTGTTTGCGGCGGGCCGCGCGGGCGAGCGTTTCGCGGTGCGGAACTCTGGCGCGCATGTGGTGATCGAGGGCTGCGGCACCAACGGCTGTGAATATATGACCGGCGGTGTGGCTGTGATCCTTGGGTCGATTGGTGCGAACTTTGGTGCCGGTATGACGGGTGGAATGTCTTATATCTACGACCCGAAAGGCGAGGCCGCTGACCTGATCAACATGGAAACACTGGTGACCTGCGCCGTTACCGTTGCGCATTGGGAGGATCAACTAAAAGGTCTGATCGAACGCCACGCCGCCGAGACCAGCAGCCGTAAAGCCGCAGACATCTTGCAGCATTGGGACATGGAAAAGGGTAATTTCATCCAAATTTGTCCCAAAGAAATGTTGATCCATCTGCCGCAGCCGCTGACAGTTGAAGAAACCGCGATCCCTGCGGAATAAATGACACGCCCTCGCGCCTAAACACGTGCGGGGGCGGCTCATCTTCTTGACCTGTTAACCCCAGCTATGGCTTATGGTTTGTGATGGCCCAGACGAGCACAGCAAATAAACGCACGGCGAAAAAGCCGGCACCTAAAAAGAAACCAGCGACAAAAACCGAAAAGCTTGGGCTAATTGCGCGGCTACGGCGGTTTGTCAGGCGGGTGTTCTTGTGGGGGTTTCTGGCTGTCTTTGGGTTCATGCTTTTGTGGACCTTGCTTTACACAGTGATCAATCCACCCACGACGCCCTATATGCGTGCCGAAGGGCATCGTCTTGTGAACATCAAACATGACTGGGTCGCGATCGAGGATATTGCCCCGGTCATGGCTCGTTCCGTCGTTGCGGCTGAAGATGCGAATTTCTGTCTGCATTGGGGGCTGGACGTGAACGCGATCCGAGACGCAGTTGATCGCGGGCGCGGCGGTGCCTCCACGATCTCGCAGCAGGTCGTCAAGAATGTGTTTCTTTGGCATGGGCGTAGCTGGTCACGCAAAGCAATCGAAGCGGTTTGGACCCCCCTTACCGAAGCGGTCTGGTCCAAGAGGCGCATCGTCGAGATTTACCTGAATGTTGTTGAATTTGATGAAGGTGTCTTTGGGGTACAGGCGGCTGCACGGCATTACTTCGGGGTGGATGCTGCGAACCTGTCGCCTTTGCAATCGGCACGGCTGTCTGCCATTTTGCCCGCGCCCAAGAACCGTTCAGCATCGAACCCCAGTTCTTTCACCCGCAGTCGTACTGCATCAATCATGAGCGGCGCTGCAACAATTGCTGCAGATGGCCGTGCGGAATGTTTTGAACGCTGACGCCCATTGATCAGGGCGGCTGCATGCTGCATTGAGGAGGTAATCCATGAATGAGCGCCCGATGAACACCCTCTATCATTATCCATTGTCCCCGTTTTCCCGCAAAGTCCGTCTGTCTTTGGCAGAAAAGAAGATCGAGGTCGGCTTGGTCGAAGAACGGTATTGGGAAAAGGACGCAGAGTTCATGCGACGCAACCCTGCGGGCAAGGTGCCTATCTTGAAGATGGGCAGCCGCATGATGTCCGATAGCACCGCGATTTGTGAATACCTTGAAGAAACGCACCCGACGCCGCCGCTATTGCCGCAAAATGCCGAAGGGCGGTACGAAGCGCGCCGTTTGGTTGGTTGGTTCGACGACAAGTTTTTCCATGAAGTGACCGTGAACCTGACCGGAGAGCGTGTTTACCGCAAGGTCATGGGCACCGGCTATCCCGACAGTACAAACGTCAAAGCAGGCGCAAAGGCGATCAAGTACCACCTCGACTACATGGCCAGTCTGCTAGAGCATCGGCGCTGGATTGCGGGCAATGAGATGACGCTTGCTGATTTTGCTGCCGCCGCACAGCTATCGTGTCTGGATTATACCAGCGACGTGGACTGGAACCGGCACGAGGTTCTTAAGGATTGGTACGCCAAAATCAAATCCCGTCCGGCGTTCCGGTCGATTCTAGCTGATGAGGTGCCTGGGTTTCAGCCAGCGGCGCATTATGCTGATCTGGACTTTTAAGGGGATCAGCCCCCGTCCCTGTGGGACCTCCCCGTTGTTTTTCGGAACAGAAATAGCATGAAGGCTCGGTTGGTATCATTCGCGACCCAGGCCGGATTTGCCAAAGTCGGGATTTGCAAACCCGACGTGGTGCCGGAATTACCTGACCGCCTGGCGGCTTTCGTCGATAATGGGATGCATGGCCAGATGGGCTGGATGGCCGAGCGGATGCATTGGCGCGCTAACCCTGCCGCGCTTTGGCCAGAAGCGAAGTCGGTGATAATGTTGGCGGAACCCTACACGCCTGAACATGATCCACTGGCTGTACTGGACGAACCGGACCGTGCCGCGATCAGCGTTTACGCACAGAACAAAGATTACCATGACATTGTGAAGAAGCGGTTGAAGAAGGTCGGACGCTGGTTGATCGAACACGTGCCTGATGCGCAGATCAAGGTGTTTGTTGATACCGCCCCTGTGATGGAAAAGCCGTTGGCGCAGGCCGCTGGTTTGGGTTGGCAAGGTAAGCATACCAACCTGTTGTCCCGCGATCTGGGCAATTGGTTTTTCTTGGGTGCGATCTTCACAACGGTGGAATTGGAGCCCGACGAAGCCGATATAAGCCATTGTGGATCATGTACCGCCTGTTTGGACATTTGTCCGACAGATGCATTTCCCGCTCCTTACAAACTGGATGCACGGCGCTGCATTTCGTACTTGACGATAGAGCATAAAGGCCCCGTCGACCCCGAACTCCGCGTGCGGATGGGCAATCGGATTTATGGTTGTGATGATTGCTTGGCTGTCTGCCCTTGGAACAAGTTTGCCAAATCGGGTCGCGATGTACGGTTAGCGGCACGCGATGATTTGATTGCACCTCCACTGGCCGAACTGGCCGTTCTGGATGATACCGCGTTTCGAGAAAAGTTCTCTGGTTCGCCGATCAAGCGGATTGGCCGCGATCGCTTTGTCCGCAATGTAGCCTATGCCATCGGGAATTCGGGTGATCTCACGTTGATCGCAGCGGTTTCACCTTTGGTTGATGATCCTGATCCTGCAGTGGCCGATGCGGCGCGCTGGGCTATCTTAAGGCTAAAGGAGAAACCGTCATGATCCGAATTCTAGCTTTGATGTTGTTTCCAGTGGCCGCGGATGCGCAAGTCGCGCAAGGCCCTGCGAACGCTGATTTTACCCCCGCCTTTGCACAACAGGTTCGTGCGCCTGAATTGCTGCAGACGTCGGTAACGGTGTCTGTTTTCGCCAAAGGCCTTGATAGCCCGTGGGGGATTGCCCCACTTGGCCAAGGTCAGTTCTTGGTGACGGAAAGATCGGGTTCTTTGCGCTTGGTAAATGCTGACGGAAGTGTCAGCCGTCCTTTGTCCGGCCTTCCGGATGTTGCAGCGCAAGGGCAGGGTGGTTTGCTGGACGTTGCAGTTTCGCCTGATTTTGCAAACGACCGGACGATCTTTTGGACCTATGCGAAATCTGTGCGCGGCGGTCTTGCGACCGCTGCTGCACGGGCCACGTTATCATCAGACGGGCAGTTGAATGACGTTGCGGATATTTTTGTGCAGGACAATCCTGCCCGCAATGGTCGTCACTTTGGCAGCCGCATTATCCCCATGCCTGATGGTACCGTATGGATCACAACCGGTGATCGTGGTGCGGGTGATAGCGGGACGTTAGTGCAAGACGTCACCACGACCCACGGCAAGGTCATTCGCGTCAATGTCGATGGAACAGTGCCTGCAGATAATCCGTTTGTCGGGCGTGAGGGCAATGATTTGGTATGGTCGCTTGGGCATCGTAACATGCAAGGTGCCGCGATCGGGCCGGGTGGGCTGTGGACAATCGAGCATGGACCGCGTGGCGGGGATGAATTGAACCGCCCCCAAGCAGGAATGAACTACGGCTGGCCAGTGGTCAGTTATGGTATCAACTATCGCGGGTCAGATGTTGGCGACGGTGTCGCAAGCAGACCGGAATTTGAAGAACCAGTCTATTATTGGGACCCCGTCATTGCTCCGGGCGGGATGATGTTTTACAATGGCCCCTATTTGGATTGGCAAGGCGATCTGTTGATTGCATCGCTTAACCCCGGTGCGCTTGTGCGGCTTAAGCTGCGCGACGGGCTGGTCATCGGTGAAGAGCGGATGCTGACTGATGCAGGCCGCATCCGCGATGTCGAAGTGTTGGATGACGGTGCGGTTCTTGTCCTACTGGATGCCGGTGAAATACTACTCGTTGTTCCGAATTAAGCGGCCATTTTGCGCGCCGCTGCGAACGAAATCAGGCGGCGCGACTTTTCATCCCAAAGGTTTAATCCCGCGCACTTGATGCTTTGGCCAATTGTCATTCTGCTGACTTCGACCAATTCGTTGTGATCGCGCAGGACTTCGGTCAGGCGATAGAACGGGATGCGGCTATAAAGGTGATGCACATGGTGGATGCCGATGTTGGCAGTAAACCAGCGCAGGATCGGTGGCAGGTCATAGTGCGAACTGCCATGCAAAGCAGCGTCGTGCAGCTGCCAGTCTTCGGATTGATCCCATTGGGTCGTTTCGAACTGGTGCTGCACATAAAACAGCCAAACCCCGATTGAAGCCGCGATCAATGTGGTGGGCAGGAACACGAGGAACAGTGCTTGCAAGCCGCCAAAATAGACAATTGTGCCAAGGACGGTAGCGATTGCTGCATTGGTTCCCATCGCACTGACCCAATATTTACGGCCTTCTAGACCCAGGGGCAGACGGTTTTGCAACATAAACAGATAAGTCGGCCCCAATCCAAACATCACAAGCGGATGGCGATACGCGCGGTACATCAACCGCCCGACCACAGTGCGCTGATGATACTCTTCGACCGTGAGGGTCATAACATCGCCAATGCCACGCTGGTCCAGGTCACCTGCGTGGCTATGATGAATTGAATGGGTGCGCCGCCAGACGTCATAAGGCGTGAGCGTCACAACACCCAAAGCCCGGCCAACCCAGTCACTGACATTGCGGTTTCCAAAGAAGGATCCATGCCCGCAATCATGTTGGATGCAAAACAGGCGCAAGAGGAAAAGACCGTTCGCCGCAGAGATCGCAAATGCGGCCCAATAGCTATATTGTGCAACCCAACATGCCAGAACCCAAAGCACGATAAACGGGATCAAACTGACCGCCAATTCAAAGATGCTACGAACACTGCTGGGTTCACGGTATTTGGCTAGAATTTGAACCCAGTCGCGTGGAGTCATATTTGCGGGGGTCGATTTTTGTTCTTGCATGTACTGCTTCTTATTTTGATCCCCCTTCGGATAACCTAACGTCAACGATAAGCAAGCTAAAAGGCTTCATAGTCCGCCGCATGCGTCCTAGTGTAGCGCAAAAGGGGAACACATCATGCAGCCGCTCAGAGGCATTGTTTTCAAGGTTATGTCTGTGTGCATGTTCATGGGCATGGCCAGCTTGATCAAAGCGGCCTCGGCAGATGTCCCCCCTGGACAGGCGGTTTTCTTCCGATCGTTCTTTGCGCTGCCCATCATTTTAGGTTGGCTCGCGATCCGCCATGAACTGCGTAACGGCTGGAAAACGAAGAATCCGTTGGGGCATTTCTGGCGCGGTCTGGTTGGGACTTCGGCAATGGGTCTGGGTTTTACCGGTCTTGGTCTGTTGCCACTGCCCGAAGTCACAGCGATTGGTTATGCGGCCCCGCTTTTGGTGGTAGTGTTCGCAGCGATGTTTTTGAACGAAGATGTGCGCGCCTTTCGCCTGTCGGCGGTTGCACTGGGAATGGTTGGCGTTTTGATCGTTTTATCGCCGCGCCTATCGGTAGG
>Ga0208544_10001241_pt1 | contig 18029 bp, 46 predicted proteins | sample DEB08_DNA_9_FD_184526 | JGI IMG/M metagenome (GOLD analysis project Ga0208544, IMG submission 184526) | Aqueous microbial communities from the Delaware River and Bay under freshwater to marine salinity gradient to study organic matter... | ecosystem: Environmental > Aquatic > Marine > Coastal ... | reverse complement strand
CACTGGCAATACTGTCAAACACTGGTGGCAAGACCGGAAACCACTGGAACTGAGATGGTATGCTGGCACACGAAAGTGGACTGACACCGGCAGCCGAGACTTCTGGCTGGTGTTCAGGTCTGACGCTGATCGCACACTGGCACTGTTGCATTTGAATCATTAAAAGGAGAAACACATGGACGTACTATTTTTAACACTGCTGACACTGCCCTTGCCCGTGTTGGTCTGGGCACTGGTGGTCAACCAGATCACATACCGACAACGCCGCCGAATGCTGGACCGGTGTGTGCCCGGTGACACTGACTTCAGCATCAACATGGACCGATTCAGTAAAGCCAGCTACGAACAACACTTCTGGCGGGTGTTCACTTTCAGATCAGCCAGCAAACTCTATGACTGAAAAACACGCATACCCCATCTGTGTGCCCTATACTGAAAGTGTTGAATTGGTGGACTCTGAGATAGTTGACAGGCTCAGTGAACCAGCATACCAGATGTTCAAAAAGAACCAGCTGAAGATCAGTGACTGGGAATTCGATGACCTGTCCGATGACATCAACTGGATGTACATCTGGGTTCAGGTGTCCACCACTGAACCCCGACACACCCTGCTACAACTCAGTGGCGGAGTATTTGTCTGATGCGCAAGATAGTTGAAATCAACGGGCCAGAACTGTACCAACAAACCGGGTTGATGCCCTGGACAGATGGACCAAAAAGTCCGCTGAATCCACAATGGATCAAACTGGCGTTCACAGCAGCACAACTGAAATTCCTGCTGGCACATGAGTACGCCATCAGATGTCATCCCAGACACTCACCAACACTGGAGGTGTTCATCAACGAACACAGCCTATCAGATACTGACCACACCGTGCAGGCATTGCTGTTTTAAATCACCGGCGACACAACTGCACTCTGGTATCTAAACCTGCTAGAGCATCACTGGATATAATGAAAATAACACAATACTGATGCGGTGTCAAACAAAGATGGCTCGCTGTTGCACCCCGTCAAACACACCAGACAACAAACTGGCCCGCTGTTGCAATACAAAGACCACACCAGAACACCCAGACACAGGAATGGCTCGCTGTTAAGGTCTGATACACACACGCAAGCATACACACACAGGAATGGCCCGCTGTTGCACCACCAGAACCACTGATGAACTACCAGACATCAAACTGGCTCGCTGTTGCACCCCGTCAAACAAAACAAACACACCAGACATCAAACTGGCTCGCTGTTAGAGTCACACATCAGCATCAGACACACCAGATAACAAAGTGGCTCGCTGTTAGGGTCTGATATACACACGCACACCAGCGTGGACAACAATGGCTCGCTGTTAGTATACAGGAACACACATGAACAATCAGATATACCTATGCGGATGGCCAGACACTGAACTGATGCACAGAATACGAAAACTGGAGCCACTGGCACGAGTGTGGAACCAGAGACTGGCTATGACTGATGTATACCTGCCAGTGCTGCACATCAGCCAGGACCTACCGGAGGATCGACTGATGATGATCACACTGATGGTCAGTGACCTGATTGTGCCGGGTGAACAATTGCTGGCACTTATAGATCACTGGCGGACTGGTGCAGGATAACACCCGGAGGAACAACGCCTGGCCGAGTAGAACGCCTGAAAGAATACCTGAAAGTATTTGAAGAACTCCTGAAAGAACGCCTGAAAGAATACCTGAAAGAATACCTGAAAGTATTTCGACTATGCCAGAGTCGGCCCGAGTCAACCGTTCTGAGATTGTTTTCAAAAACTGAATTAGTTTAAAGAAAGTTTTCTGTTTCTTGACAACAATTAGCTGGTTTTTGGCATCGAATTGTGCCAGAATATCTGAAAATTTCAGCAAATCACTGATTATTGCCATCAAAATACCTGAAAGTTTCATTAAAGCCAGCTGGAAAAAATGTGTTGACTTTCATATATTCTGTCAGGTGGCGCTGGTGTCAGACCTGTCACTCACCTTTTGGGTTACACGCTGGAGTTGTGCTGGCACGCTTGATAGTTGTAACACCTGGGTCACACGCTGGAGTTGTGTTGCCACACTTGATAGTTGCAACCATCAGATAGTTTAGAGTTAAACTACTTTTCAGAATATAGTTTAGAGTTAAACTACTTTTCAGAATATAGTTTAGAGTTAAACTACTTTTCAGAATATAGTTTAGAGTTAAACTACTTTTCAGAATATAGTTTAGAGTTAAACTATCAGTGTCACACGTTGGAGTTGTGACAGAGTGGTGTTTTCAGTGTCATTATATAGTGATGATTTTTTTGGCTTTTGGTTCTGTTTAGGGTTGCAAGTGGTGATGGTTTCCACTATACCAATGACATGGCGGCGCTGATGTTGCCAACAACGGTTCAAAAAGAAATAGAATAGTTGTTGACACTGATGCTACCGTTTGCTAGAAAGAACACACACAAACAAACACCAGGAGAACTACCAATGACCAAGATTGCAGAAATGACCACCGTAGTTGTTGAAACTGGCCGCCGTGGCCGTCCCAGCAGCATTTCCGACAAGTTCGCGGTTGTGGACCTGCTGAAAGCCATTGCTGACAACACCGAGGGTCGGCCGTCGCGTTTCATTGCACGCCGTCTGGAGGAGCGTGGCCTGGTTGCTTTCAACCAGCAGCCTGCTGAAGGTCGTGGTCGTCCGCGTGTGAAGATTGAGCTCACTGGCAAGGGCAAGAGCTACATTGCGCTCAGCCAGCGTTGGAACCGTCCAGCTGAATAATCGATTGACATTGGTGGCAGGGTTATGTATCCTGCCACTATAACCACTGAAAATGGAGAGACAGATGACCGCGTTTGACGTATTTTTGGATGGTGTTCGCATTGACACCGTATTTTTCAACAGTGACAGCACTGATGAAGTTCAGCGTTGCCTGGTGGAGTATGACCATTATGACCCTGACATTCAGGTTAAGAATGTGGAAAGAGTTCGCGAACCTGCTTGACACTGGTGAACAGTTCAGCTATATTCACTAAGTAAGCAACACAACGGAGACAGAAAATGGTCAAGCTCAGCAAAACTTCAAAGATGCCAGGTCGTAGTTGGGGGTTGCCAGCTGGCAGCACCTGTCCTGGAAGCCATGACGCCACTGGTGCTGTGGTTGATGTCTGCAAGGCCTGTTATGCCAAGACTGGGTTCTACACCTATCCCAATGTTCGCAATGCTCGTGAGTTCAACCGCACTGATTGGAAGCGAGTTGAGTGGGTTGCTGACATGATTTCAGAGGTTCAGAACGAGCGTTACTTCCGCTGGTTTGATAGTGGTGATGTTTATCATCCTGCGCTGGCATTCAAGATCCTGTTGGTTGTCAGGGGCACTCCGGGCACTCAGCATTGGTTGCCCACTCGCAGTGGTGAGATCGCCAGGATCCGTGTGGTGTTGGATCAGATCAATTCGGAGTCCAATGCTGTGGTTCGTTACAGTAGTGACAGCATCACTGGAGAGTTTGCACCTGGGCAGGGCAGCACGGTGATCCCCATCGCTGATTGGCCCACAGCCGCTCAGGTTTGTGTTGCTCCTGAGCAGGGTGGAAAGTGTCTGGACTGCCGTGCCTGCTGGGACAAGAATGTGGAAGCCGTTGCTTATGTGGGTCACGGGCTGGTGATGTCGCATAAGAAAAAGCGGATTCTCCGGGAGAGGGCGCTTGACGCCGCTTAGGCGTTCAGCTATAACAATGACACACAAAAGGAGAAGTTGATGGAAAAGATGATTGCAGCCGTTCGCGCCCATGCCCTTCAGCAATACACTGAAGGTGGTTGGGATTATGTGGTAGAAAGCTGGACTGATGCCGACATCGCTGAAGAGATCTTTGACTGCCTATCGGTGGCCGAGGCCATTGACATCGTGGGGCAGACTGTTCAGGTGTTGGATGATCGCCGTCGTGAAGTTCGCAGCCTGGCCTGGTAACTGTTGACACCCCGACTGAACTCAGCTATGATGCTGGAACACAACCTGGAGAGACTGATGATTGTTAAAACTCAAACTGAACAGAAGACTGTGACCACCTTTGAGATCGACTGGGCTGCTCTGGCCGCTGGTGTTGAACGTCTGGTGCTGGATCACATGAACAGCCAGATTGAACACTGGAATGACGATCTGAGTATGCGTCAGATGGCGGTGATGGATGCGAACGATAGCTTCCAGGTGTGTGAGCATCTGCTGGCTGGGGACTGGAACAAGGCTCGCAAGCGGTTGTTCGACATGGACCCGGCCGCACGGGATTATGTGTTCGACTTCATTGAGGTGGTGGCAGGTCCTGAATTTTTCGACTGTGTAAAATAACTGATTGACACTGCCCTGCACTGATGCTAGAACACTGGTGCAGGGCAAACAAAAGGAGAACTGACATGTCCACTTACATCAATGTGGTGCTGATCAAGGATGCTCGTACTGAAACCGTCGAGGTGGCTGCGGCATTCACTGAACGTGATCAGGCTCTGGCGTTCATTGCCGAGTGTGAGCGTGTGGAGACCTCAGGCCATTATGGTTATCGGATCGATACAATCCGGTTGGATCCTGATCCACTGGAAGGTTATTAAACTGGTTGACAGCACGAAGTGTTCGTGCTATTGTAAGACATAAGGCAACGTGTAGAGGGATATGCACAATGGGAACTCGTTCAACTATCGCAATTGAAAACGCCGACGGTTCGGTAACTGGCATCTATTGCCACTGGGATGGCTATGTCAGCCACAACGGCCGGATCCTTGCTGAAAACTACACCACAGCGGCTCAGGTGCTTGAGCTCATCGCTCTGGGCGACATCAGCAGCCTGGCGCCAGAGATTGGTGAGCAGCATCCGTTCGACACCTACCACCTCAGCGAATCTGAGATTGATCCGCGCTGGGCTGGGTGGGTCAGTGCCCACGGGCGTGACCGTGGTGATACTGGTGTTGGGGCTCGCACTGCTCACAACTGGCGTCAGTTCTGCGCTGAATACGGTCAGGAATACGACTACCTGTTCACGCCTGGTGCTGGCTGGCAGGTGAGCAACCACCGCGGCGTGTATCAGTTGGCTGATGCACTCCAGCCTGAAACTGAGACTGAATAACTGATTGACAACACCTGCCACTTCAGCTATGGTGTTGGAGTGGCAACCAACAAATGGAGAGAACGATGCGTTATCAGATCTATGGCGACTACGGATACATCAATGAAACTCTGTTGTATGAGACTGACAGCCTCAGTGAAGCTCAGCACTGGTTCGATGGTTATACTGCTGATGAGACTCTGGGCGGTTATGACATAGTGGAGCTCAGCAGGTTCAGCACTGTGGACGGTGAATTCATCAGCATCCAGCGGGCTGAAGCTGCTGAAGAATTCCTGTTCGACGAGTTTTAATGGTTGACACTGCGGTCAGCATCAGCTATAACAAGACATAAGCAAAACTGAGGGAAATGACAATGCCTAATTGGAATTCAAATGCCATCGTGGTCGACGGACCTGCAGACAAGATTCGTGCGCTCTGGGAGGCAGCACAACCTGCACCTGGCAAGGATGGGTCACTGCTGGAAGCAATGGTGCCCATCGGCGAGTGGGTCTACGACACTGCGGTAAATGCTTGGGGAACCAAGTGGGATGTGTCACTGGAAGGTCTCCAGCTCATCGAAGGCGACAACGGCACTGCCAGCATTCAGGGCTATGCTGACTCAGCTTGGAGCCCGCCCATTGAAGCGTTCCAGACCTACGCTGCGGCCAACCTGGATGTGTTCCTGTCGCTGAAATACTTTGAGCCCGGCATGAGCTTTATCGGTCAGTGGGATTCAGAAGCTGGCGATGACTACTGGGAAGACGTGGGCAGCTTGCTGGAGACCACTGCTGAGTCTGATCCGTTCCTTTACGAGCTCATGGAAGAGTTCAACGTGTGGGGTTGGTATGACTTCGACGAAGAAGAAGACGAGACTGCTGAAGTTACCCAACCTGCCACTGAATAACTGGTTGACACTCACCTGCTCCGATGCTATTGTGTTGGAGTAGGGCAACACACAAAAGGACGACATGATGACCGATGTGAAAACTATTGTAGAGTCAGCTGCGATTTACATTCCATTTAACTGCGAAGGCACTCGCATCATTGCTACGTTTGGCGAAGATGGCTACTTTCTTTGCGAAGGCGAAGAGACTGGCGAGCAGTATGAGATCCAGTTTGACGAAGTAGACTTGGCAAACGATATGTTCTATAAGTTGGAACTGATCGAAATTAGTGGTTGACAGCAGCACTGGGTGACTGTAGTATATGAGTAGGGCAACACAACAAGAGGGAAACACGCTATGGATTATATCTTTGAAATCATGCAGCTGGCTGATGACAAGATTGCGCCGGCTATGCAGAAGTTGAACGAACTGCAAGCAGAGTTCCATTCTGCGCCCTATGACCAGGCTCGGATTGATCGACTGGAACGTGAACTGGATCAGATGATTAACCAATAAAGGTGTTGACAGCATCAGTGCTTGATGCTATAACCAACACATAGGGCAACACAACAAGAGGGAAACACGTTATGGAAAACACTTACTGGAACAACGCTGGCAAGTATCAAGCTGATTATGATCGTCTGCTGGAACTGATGCCCAGCATGGGCAAGTGCGACACTGTGGCAGGAGAACTGATCCGCGCAGCATCGCGTCTGGGATATGATTTCTACAACAACGGCATGGGCAACAACACGTCAGGCGCTTGCAACTTCCTGGAGCAGGCCGGAGCCATTGACCGCAACACTGCCCGGGTCATCCACGAATACACTCGCGGCCTGACCTACTCGGGCCACTACGATGGTGATGCGCTGCAACGCAGCATTGAGAGCATGGTGGATCAGACCATCGAGTTCATCTTTGCCAGCCCAGAGCTGCTCACCAAGCCCAATCTGGTTGACATGTTCGAATTCAGCGAAGATGATCAGAACTGGTGTGACGAGTGCGGAGACGAGCTGGACGGGCATTACCATTCGGTGTGCCGCCACTGTGAAGACGCCTACTATGATGAAGCTGAAGCTGAAGACGCCTTCTATGCCTAATTGGTGTTGACAACTGTGCCTGCTCCAGCTATAGTGTTGGAGTAGGCAGCAACAAGGAGACGGACATGGCACGTAAGACAATTGAAGTGGCACCACTTTTGGCTCGTTTGAACTACTTCCTGGCCAGTGATGCCAGCACACCTGATGAGCGTGAGGCGCTGGCCAACTTCGTTGAGGGCATCCTGTTTGAGACTGGCAACTATGCTGGCTTCCGTTACCTGCCCAACCAACACGGTGAACTTGACTTTGAGAACGACGGCACTCGCCGTTTCTACTTTGTGAGCACCAACCTTCAACCTGACTATGACGCCGCAACTGGCATTGGAATGTAACAGAAAAGAATCGCCTTTAACTGTTGACACCAACGTCGACTTCAACTATACTGACTGAACTAGCAAAGAGGGAAAACAAAATGACTGATATCAAGAACCTGATCCTGCAGATCCGCACACTCAACAATGAACAACTCAACAAGGTCAGTGAAGCCGTTCGTGACCAGCGCACCTGGCTGATCCGTGAGGCCACTCGTTCGCTAATGATTGGCGACACTGTGACCTTTGATGCCAAGACTCGCGGCGTTGTCACTGGCCGGGTCACCAAAGTCAACATCAAGACGGTGGCAGTGAAGTGCAACCGCACTGGCGCCAACTGGAAAGTTCACGCCAGCCTTCTGAAAAAGGTTGACAACACCATTGGTGTGTCATAATATAGCTACACGGGGGATTGGCGCAATTGGTTAGCGCAGCTGGCTCATAACCGGAAGGTTACAGGTTCAAGTCCTGTATTCCCTACCAACTAAATGCCCTCTTGGTGGAATGGTAGACATCAGAGACTTAAAATCTCTTGCCTTCGGGCGTGCCGGTTCGAGTCCGGCAGAGGGTACCAAAACAAATATAAAGGATATTGTCAATGGACATTCTGTTTTTTCTGATCATCTTCAGCGTGGGTGTAGGCTTTTGGGCCAATGCCTGGGGCAGGAATGGTTGGGCCTGGGGCATCATTGCCTGCTTGTTGTCGCCATTGCTGGTGGGAATCGCGCTGCTGATTGCTGGTAAGACCATCGAGAAGAAAGCTGACGAGGCTCGCGCAATGAACGATCTCATCAACAAGTAAGCCAGTGTCAACCCGATACTTTTGCTGGTTCCTTAGCTCAGCTGGATAGAGCAAGTGACTTCTAATCACTAGGTCGAGGGTTCGAATCCTTCAGGGACCGCCACAAGTATCGGGTTGACACCCAGACCATCAACTGCTATGATGTGTTATAGCAACAAGGAGAGCACCAATGGCCATTTGTCCTGAATGTCATTCACAAAAACCCTTCCTGGCACCACGCTGCCACGCCTGCAACTACGACATCGGTCTCTGGGGTCAGTTCATTACCCAGCTCTGGTTCCTGGCTGGCCAGCTGATTGGACTGGGTATTTTTATTCTGGTGTTGATGGCCTTTTTTGGTTGACGCTGTATACTAAAACAGCTATAACACTGACATACACAACGTAGAGGGAACTACATGCAACTGGTTAAAATTGTAAACGGCACACACAAAATTCGCGGTGAAGAAGTCAGCATGACTGGCCGTGTGTTTCCGCTGGTCACTGGCTTCAAGGTTGGTACACGCGGCGGCTACATCACAGTGGATGCTCGCAAGAGCCCGGGCTTGCCGGATCGCAACATCAAACTCAAGTGCCACGGCGAGCATGATTATGTTCCGGTCACTGACGCTGATGAGATTGAAGTGTTTGCAACTGAGCAGGCCGCAGATCCACTGGCCAATGTCACTGATGCAGAGATCATCGAGCGTATGAGGGTGCGCTTTGGTATGCTCACTGATATGACCAAAGCGGTCAAGAAGGGCGATGTCACTGCTATGATCGTCAGCGGACCTCCGGGGGTGGGCAAGAGCCACGGCATTGAAGAAGTGTTGTCACGTTATGACACTGTGAGCAGCCTGGGTGGCCCTGTCAAGTACGAAGTGGTCAAGGGTGCAATGAGTGCCATCGGTCTCTACTGCAAGCTCTACAAGTATGCGGCCCGTGACAATGTGCTGGTGTTTGATGACTGCGACAGCATCTTCAATGACGAGCTCAGCTTGAACATTCTCAAGGCAGCACTGGACAGCAAGAAGCGGCGCACCATCCACTGGAACACCGACAGCATCAAGCTGCGCAATGAAGGTGTGCCCAACAGCTTTGACTTCGAGGGCAGCGCAATCTTTGTGACCAACCTCAAGTTTGACAAGTCCAAGGGCAAGATCCGCGAGCACCTGCAGGCACTGGAGTCGCGTTGTCACTATATTGACTTGACAATTGACACAGACCGTGAAAAGATGCTGCGCATCCGTCAGGTGATTGAAGATGGCATGCTCAACCAGTACAGCCTGGACGACGATGTCAAGCACGAAATCATCGACTATGTGGATGACAATGTCAGCAACCTGCGTGAGGTCAGCTTGCGCACGGTGCTCAAGATTGCAGACCTGGCAGTGGCGTTTCCGTTCACCTGGCAGGACATGGCACAGAATACCGTGATGCGTCGAGGTTAACTCCGCAAACGGTGGCAGCAACCTGGTTCCCTCCCGGGTTGCTGCACCAGCACCCAATGGTCAGCCCTCGGCCATTGGGTGCAATATTTTATTTGACAAGGAAAGAACGTGGAGTTAAAATACATTTTACAGGCACTCAGAGACACTGCTGAGACACATCAGAACGATATTATAGCCAACGCTGCCAGTGCTCTGGCCGTTCGATTAGAAAGCATCAACACCACCTTTGGTATAAGGGCTGCTGATGTCACCGACACCGAACGCAACCTGATCAGGTATGTGATGCACAACAGGCTCGCTGTTAAGAGTGCGGCAGGCCAGACCGAGCAGGATTATATGTAAATGGCTCGCTGTTAGGTGTTGACACCAGTGCTGGCATGCCGTATACACGTTATATAGACACACACAATGGAGCGAACACAATGCAAGCAACCGTCCAACTCACCAAGAGCATGATCCGTAAAGCTGCACACCAGGTAGCTGATGACTTCTTCAAAGTCCATATGGGCAGCCGGGATCGTGGCCCCTGTGGCTTTGCCTGGGTCAATGTGATCCCTGAACACAGTGAAGACACTCACGCTGGCCGGACAGAGCGCCAGGTGCTTGAAGCGCTGGGCTTCAGGCAGGACTGGACCGGCAAGGAGTATCAGATGTGGAACCCCAGCGGCTATCCTGTTCAGAACATCGACACTCTGGAGGCTGGTGCCAGTGCTGCGGCGGCGGTGCTCAAAGCTGCTGGGTTCCGGGCATACGCTGGTAGCCGACTGGACTAAACAGATTGACACTAGCATCAGGTGGTGCTAGTGTCAACACAACCACTGGAGAACTATCATGGACCCAACTGACCTACTCAAAGCCATCATACAAGGAAATGGTGTGGAGATGCTGATGTTGCAGAGCATCCGAGTGCTGGCTGATGATGCACTCCTGGCATTGCAGGCCGGCGAGACCGACATCTACCTGGCACAGACTGAGCAACTGATCGAGGCCACAGCCAGACTGATGGCACTCAGACTAGAAGCTGATACAGTAGCACCCAAAGCTGAGGCTGTCAAGCCAGGATCACACCTGCGTGTGGTCAAGTAACCCACCAGGGTTACAACTGGAAAGTGTGGCGGCACAACTGGAAAGTGTAACAGATTTCTTTTGAGAGCGTTCTGTTTTCTCTTGCATTGCTTTAAGAAACAGGCTATAACGTATCTGTAAGCAACGAGAGGGAAACAAGATGCTTCATGTAAATGTTAATAGCGTAACTGCAAACACAGACAGCACTTTTGACGTTGTGCTGGAATGCGACGGCACTCTGGTGCAGTGCGCTGGTGTAGCATGGCTTGACGAGCAGGACAATGACTATATGCTGGGTCTGTTCGAGGAGTGGCACGACTTGGCACTTGAGGGCGAGGAAGGCTACACGATTCTCGACTAACAAAAATGGCATTGCAGGTAAAATAACGCTTGCAATGCCAGTCCCCTGATGCTATAACTGATGCATAGGGCAACAAGGAGACACACAATGATCACCAAGCAACTTGAAGCACAAATGGAAGTAGCATTCAACGAGCACGCCACCGCGCTGGAAACGGGGAATACCCAACATATCCAGGCAGCTTGGAACCGTTATGCCCGCGCCAAGAACGATTACATGGAAGCATTTTATGGTGGCGAGGAGTGAAATAACGCTTGCAATGCTGGTGAGCTGATGCTATAACTGATGCATAGGCAACAAAGAGGACTACAAGATGACTGTTACTGCAAACGACATTGCTACCATGCTGCGCTCGGGCACCAACTTCGCCAGCATCGACTACGTCACAGAAGTCAAGACGGCTGCTGCTCATAAGGCAGTCAAAGTGACCAAAGCTGTCACTGCCAACGTGCAACTGTTCCAGAACATTCGCGAGGCAACTGAGATCTTTGCTGCGGCCGTGCGTCGCACTGCAACTGGGGACGCTGACGCTGTGGCCAACTTCACTGCTCAGGACAACTACTTTGAGCACACAGATTGCTTCAGCATTGTCAAGCACAAAAAGACTGGGCGTGAATATTTGTATGCGATTTACAATAACGCATCCAGTGAGTATCAGATTGACGGTGCTCCTGCAACCAAGGAGGCTGTGGCAGAGCTGCTGACACCCAGCGCTCGCAAGGCACTGATGGAGCCAGCCAGCACTGTGACCAACGTCACGCATGGCATTGAGCACACCGTGCGGGTGCGCACCATTGCACTGGACAACATCAGCGCCGTCCGCGCTAACCGGCAGGTGGCAGCATAAAAAAAGGTGGTGCAAGTGAAAATAATGCTTGCACCACCCACCAACTCCTGCTATAACACTGATATGGAAACACAGTAGAGGGAACTACAAGATGACACTGGTAGTAAACTATAACAGCAAAAAAGAGCTCAAAGAGGCTGTAGGACAGCGCCTGCGCTATACTGAGACCAGCATGTTTGGTCCTGAGTACCAGAGCGATGGCCAGCTCACAGTGGCAGGGCGGCCGCATATCACAGGCATGAAGCGCGAGTTTTTTGCACAGGTGACCATGGCTGCTGGCGTTATCCAGAAAGTTACCTAAAAAAAGGTGGTGCAAGTGGAAATAATGCTTGCACCACACCCCAACTCCTGCTATAACATACAAGTAAGCAACGAAGAAGAGGGAACTACAAGATGGCTAACATGAGCTACTGCCGCTTTCACAACACTGTCCAGGACATGCACGATTGTTTCAACGCGATGGCTGAGGCTGTGAACCTCAACGAATCCATGGAGCTCAGCGATGACGAGCAACGTGCGTTCCAGGAAATGTATAACCTGATGTCTGACATGATGGGCATGATGGATGAGGTCACGCAGATGGAAGAAGAGCTGGCCGAGGAAGCTGACAACCAGCCCGCATAAAAAAGGTGGTGCAAGTGAAAATAATGCTTGCACCACACACCAACTCCTGCTATAACACTGATACGGAAACACAGTAGAGGGAACTACAAGATGAACATCAAGATTGGCAGCAAGGTTAGTGTGCGGCAGTGGACTGGTGAGATCACAGATGGCGTGGTAACGGATGTGTTGGATGATGTCAAGAACGGTCGTCCTGGCATTGACTATGAGACTGACAGCACTGACCCGTTCGATCGCAACCGTTGGTGCTACCTGGACCAGGTGCTCAGCGTAACCAATTGACATCAACGCTTGCATCAGCATCTGGTTGGTGCAAGCAAAAAACTTTCTTTTAACTGTTGACACTGGTTGTGCGGTTTGCTATAACTGTTATATAGAAACAAAGGAGACACTGATGCAACAAGATCAACACCTGGACACGCAAGAGAGCGCCAACCCACTTGGCGCATTCCTTAACGCCCGTGAGCGCAGCGACGACGCACTGGACGCTCGCCCTGACTTTTTTGACGCTGCTCACATGGCACGAGTGGACGCTGTCAAAGCAATTGTCAACAGCTTTTTCAAATCCAAGCAGGGCGTGTATGTCAACCATCGACTGAACCGTAACAAGCCGTTCAGCGTTGTCAAGGTGGCACACCCTGACTTCCCCCGTGTGAGCTTCTCCGAGAAGGATCGCGTGTATCGCAATCCGTTGCTGGCGCTGGGCTGTGAGATCAAAACAACCAACACGGGCGTGGTTATTCGTGTAAAATAACTGTTGACACTCCTGCTAGTTCCAGCTATTGTGTTGGAACTAGCAACGGAGGAACTGACATGAAAGCGTTCAAGATCAAAATTAACGATGCTGATATCACTCGCCGTAACAGCGAACATGGGCATCTTCGCAGCACTGGGGCGCTGCGAGTGCGTGTGGTCAGGGACCGCACCAAATACACCCGCAAGGTCAAACACTGTAAGGGAGAGGCATGATGCCCAGATGGATTTTTGGAATGTGGATGGTGATTGCACTGGTGCTGGGCATTGGTGCGTTCGGATACACCTTCAGCAAGTGTGGCGCTAAGACGTTCTTGCTGGGCAACGGTGGCTTGGCTGCGGCTGCGACAGGAATGTGTGATTAACTGTTGACACTGGCAGTGCCACCTGCTATAACACTGATACACACAACGCGGAGAGCACCATGCAAGACGCACCATGCGATGATTGTAGCCACTGGGCAGGAAACATGCCCACAACCCGGGAGCAGTAAATGGAACGTTCAGAAAAATGGCAGCAACTGATTGACTTGTTGGAGCAGGCAGATGCACTGCAACAAGAGCTGATGGGCGATGAACACTCCACAGCCTGCTACGAGTTTCACAATCAACTCAACCAGCTGGCAGATGAATTTACTGACTTTGCCAACGCAGAGGGTGTTGACATCGTTTGATGTTGATGCTATAACCAACACACACAATTGGAGAACACCATGAAAAACTTTGCACTTACTTGGGTCGTTATTGCGACAATCCTGCTGAGCATCTTCTGGCCCTGGGTGATCATCTGGGCAGTAAACACCCTGTTTGGCTTGGGCATTGCTTACACCTTCTGGAACTGGTTGGCCGCGCTGGTGCTCACCACGGCATTTGGCAAAACCAGTGTCAGTGTCAAAAAATAACACTTGACAACACTGCCTGTTCCAGCTAGAACGTTGGAACAGGAACACACAGGAGATGATGATGCAGAAGATCCAACAACTGTTTGAGACGCTTTACGACGAGACTGGCATTGGCGGACGTGTGGAGGTCAGCTACGACGGGGATGCTTGGGTTGCAACCATTGTGGACCCTGACAACCACATCCTGCTTTGCCCAGCTGGAGAGTTTTATCTCAGCACTCGCGCTGACAGTCTGGCTGATGCTGTCCAGCAGCTTGAAGAAACGGTGGCCGCTGGATATAAAATGGTTGACGCCTGGCTGGCCTGATGCTATAAAGGTGACAAGGCAACAAAGAGGGACACAAGATGAGCTACGTGATTTACCGCAAAGACACCACAGCTATTCCAGCGCAACTGCGTGACAAGACCTATAAGACACTGAGTGCAGCCAAAGCGGCGCTGACGCGGTTCAACAAGGCATGGGCAAAGACACGCGGGCTGCTGGGCAATGAACCAGAAGCACCACAGTTCACAATGGCGATTGCAGAGCTGGACCACTACTACAAGAACATCGAGCGGCAGGTGGAGCGTGTGAACATGATGAGCGGCAACACCTACACCGAGAGCGTGAACACACCGCTCTGCTGCTCTCCTGCAAGCGAGACTTACTGGTCGGCTTAAGAATACTCCTGGACAAGAGTTGAAACTGTCCTCCTTAATGGTTGGGGAACTTCAAGGGGCGGTGCCGAGCCGCCCCCAAATCTTTCTGTTGCAACTAGTAAGTGTGCCAGCACAACTATAACGTGCAACCTTTTTTGTGTGGTCTGGTTCTGATCTGGCTTGCAATACTTGTATCAAACAGCTATAAGATACATGTAGCAAAGGAGAAGCTGATGACGCCAGAACAACGCAACCGCATCGACACTATTGCAACACTTGCCCAGCGTTACCACCCTGATTGGGATTACCGCGACATGGCCTATGATGCCGTGGTGCAAGATGATCCGCGCGATGATCAAGACATTGCGCACGAGCTGGCCATGCGGGCGGCATTTCCGTAAAATAACTGATTGACTCCAGTGCCTGCTTCAGCTATCGTGTTGGAGTAGGACAACACAGCAAGAGGATAACACAATGAAAACGCTTAAGAAGTTCGTGGATGATCGCAACAACTGGCGCGGTATTTTCGGCGACACTCCGATTACGTTTCCGCTTTCGCAAAAGGATGTGAACGAACTCACGGAAATCATCGACAGCGAGCTGTCTCCAGAAAATCTGTGTTGCGACGGCGAACTTGCACCTGCGATGGTTCGCGCCAAAGCTCGTTTGCTCAATGGTGCTGCCGCAGACCTTGCCAAGTATGCAACTGCAAATGGTTTCACTCAGCCCGAGACATACTGCATTTAATTGGTTGACAGCAGCTTGTGCATTTGCTAAAGTAATTGCACAAGCTAACACAGCAAGAGGGAACGACACAATGGCATATGTAAGCAAAGAGACCAAAGCAGCATTGGCACCAGAAATCCGTGCAGTGCTTAAGAAGTACGATGTCAAAGGCACTATTGCAGTTCGCAATCACAGCAGCTTGGTGGTCAACCTGCGCAGTGGCGCATTGGACTTGATTGGTGATGCCAACGCTTGGAACCAGCGGTATGCAGAGCGCACAGGACAACGTGCTTACCCTGTGACTGACTACTACCAAGTGAACCCTTACCATGCAGGCACAGAGCACAGCGTTGACCCGCGTGTAGGCGAGTTTTTTGAAGAGCTGATTGCTGCAATGAAAGGCAACCTGTGGTACAATAACAGTGACGCTCAGATCGACTACTTTGACACAGCCTACTATCTGGACATCAATGTGGGCAAGTGGGACCGGCCCTACGTGCTCAACAAAATGCCTGAAATGGCTTGACCCAAGGTCCCGTTTCAGCTATACAGTTGGAACGGGACACAAACAGGAGATGGTGATGGCAAACAAGAGGACGACATAATGGCACATCCGAAACTGGTTATCTACGTAGGGGATTGTGGGCCTGATGAAGTTGATATTGACTTTTCTGAAACGTGGTCAAGTCTACTGCCGGCAGGGCAAGTATCAGCGTTCCGGGAATACTTTTTTGGTTTGATTTCTGATCATCCTGTATCTATCCGAGTATACACTGACACTATGGTGAACTGGGTCGGGCAGGCTATCGAAGAACAGTTGATTGACTGTAACCGTGTGTCAGTGCATACTCAGTATGGCAAACACTGTTACAACCAGGAAGGAATACTGGATATCACCTGGCCTTTTGGTATTTTCAACTATTGACTGTTGACACTGCCATCAACTTCCGCTAAATTGAACACACAAACACACACAGGAGACTGAACATGACTGCAACTGATACCCGTCGTGGCCGTAAAGAGATTTTCCAGAAGCGTGATCAACTGGTGCAGGCCCTTCGTGCCATCCACAAGAGCACTGGCGAGCAGGTCACGCTGCCCAGCCGCTTCCTGCAGATGCGCCTGAACGAGGCTGGCCTGATCGACTTCCAGGATGTTAAAACCGGCGGGCGCGGTCGTCCACAGAAGGTGGCATACCTGACCCGCGATGGCCTGGCCACCATGGCCACCATCTAATACTTGACAAGTGGTCCTGTTCCAGCTATACAGTTGGAACAGGGCATTGGCTCGCTGTTATACGGTTTTACACAACAAGGAGAACTGATATGGGATTGGATATGTATTTTGGTGGCCGGCGCTACCTCTGGGACTTTGGTGACAGTGGTGATGCTGAGATTGCACAGGCAGTTGGTGCTCAGTTCCCTGAGATTGCTGGCAAGCGCATCAAGCAGGTGGAAGCTGAGTTCATGTACTGGCGCAAGGCCAATCAGATCCACAACTGGTTCGTCAAGAACGTGCAGGCGGGCGTGGACGAGTGTCAGGAGACACCAGTGAGCATTGAGCAGCTGGTGCAGCTTCAGGAGGTGTGTGAGGCAGTACTGGCAGACCACAGCCGCGTCGCTGAACTCCTGCCCGCTCAGAGTGGCTTCTTCTTTGGTGGTACTGACTACGATGAGTGGTACTTCAGGGACGTGGAGGACACTCTCAAATGGCTGAACAGTATGATCACTATGGGCGCTCTCAACGAGAACCTCAAGAGCTGGGATTTTTATTACCAGAGCAGCTGGTAATCAGTTGACAACCTTCACCGTTCCAGCTATACGGTTGGAACGGTTTACATCAACAAAAGGAATCAATAATGCAAGTTCAATTTCGTTCTGTTCGCAATCCTGCACCAAGACTAGAGGCTGGCATGACCATTCGTCGTGACATTCCCCTGCCCACGGCCAGCGGCAATCGTCAGGCCTATCCATTCCCTGCCATGAAAGTGGGTGACTGCCTGGTACTGGAACCCGGCACACGTGGCACTGCCCTGAACGGCAGTGGCTCCTGCAATTCTGTGGCCAGCGCTCATCGTTATGCACAACGACACAACGTGACGTTCCGCAGCAAGCGTGACGCTGATGGCACTGTAAAAATCTGGCGCTTGGCATAAAATAATACTTGACCAGCACACCTGTTCCAGCTATACAGTTGGAACAGGACCACACAGGAGCAACTGATGTCAACAGATTTGAAAAGCCACGCAGACGATGTAACACTTACACGTTTCTTTGGTGGCAGCGATCGCGGAACATGCGTTCAGGTCACACAGCCCCGAGTGGGCTATCACACGGACGCTGGCGGTGATCAGTTCAGCTATGTCCAGTTGACTCGCAGTCAGGCCGCAGCTCTGGCACGTGACCTCTGGGACTTTGCAAGCGGACGCGAACAGCTGGATGACGACCACAGCTGGGTGGAGTTTCCGGAATAACTGTTGACAGCTGACTAAATCTCAGCTATACCAACTGG
>Ga0208544_10001240_pt1 | contig 18033 bp, 10 predicted proteins | sample DEB08_DNA_9_FD_184526 | JGI IMG/M metagenome (GOLD analysis project Ga0208544, IMG submission 184526) | Aqueous microbial communities from the Delaware River and Bay under freshwater to marine salinity gradient to study organic matter... | ecosystem: Environmental > Aquatic > Marine > Coastal ... | reverse complement strand
TATTTTTAGCAAGTTCTTGCTGAGTTTTAGCTATTTCTTCACTTACATTTTCCTTATGCATATCATCAACCTCATTGATAACAGCATCAAAGTCAGACATCAATTGCCTAGCTTGATTTATGCTTTGTTGTCTACCAGCTAAGTAAGTATTGGATATGTTTTGAATACCCTTAACCATAGAATCAGAGGCTGCCTTATTGTTGTTGGCAATCTGATTGCTATAGTCTATTGTTTTAAATATTGGTTCTGCCATGATTTTTTATTCTGTGACTCCAGCAATTGCTTTGTCTGCTTTAATCTGTGCATTTTGCCCTGCGTATACCATCCCAGCATTTCCTAAAGCATTTAAGGAATCTCCCAAACCATTCACCATCATATTAGCATTTGTTTGACCTATAGCAGCATTTTGAGCGATATTACCTGCTGAAAAATTTAGATTAGTGTTTAGCAGATTAGCTTGGCTACTTTGCTCAAAACCAAACGATTGGTTAAACCTATCAAGATCGTTTTGATACATTGCTGCTTCTCTTCTAGCTCTCTCATTTACATTAAACATTGAGTTCTCTTTAACGGCATTTTGGAAAGCAGTGGTTTTATTGTCTATTCTATTTACTCTCTCTTGTGCTTCCCTACCTCCAAGCTCTCTTGCGTTAGCATACTCCCCTGCTTGAATTCTTCCAATAGCACCCATGAGATCACTACCAGTTCTAGAAGCTTGTTGCGCTCTGTATATTTGATCAGCACTATTCTGTCTTATGTCATCTCTTCTAACCTCAGATCCTGCTGCTCTACCTTGAGATGCTAACAAATCATTTTGAACAGAACTTAGATAAGGCTGTAATGCATCTTGGTTATTAGTCAGCTTTAACTCAGGTCTATCCCCAAGAAGATTTCGCATATCTTGCTGATAAGTACCATAATCTTGTCGATACTGTTCTTGAGCAACTTTCTGATCTGCTTGTGCTTGTCTTTGAGTACTTGCTAAAGCTTTGTTCTTCTTGTTATTTTGAACCCCTGTTATTATTGATCCTGTAAGACCAACGGCTGCACTACCTACTGCTATCCATGCCATAATTAAATACTTTTTAATAATTTAAGATCTTCGGCAGTTACTAGTGGATCGTTGTAATCCTTTGCTATAACTTCCTCCTCAACCTCTTCTACTGTTTTTTTATCTGTACCATGTACGGTAATAAATGAGACATCACTGTGTGTGTATATGACCCTTTTAGTTCCAGGTTTTGTAATTCCTTGATGAGGTGCTTTAATTCTAAAAACCCCTTCTTCAGTTAATATTGAGAGTTCACCCTCCATTAAAAAGTAAGCGTGTTCTCTTTTGTGAATCTTAGAAACCAAAAGCTGACCTGCTGGACTAAATATTTCTCTCATGTAATAACCATCTGTAAACGTATGCTTGACAGGATTCTTTTCTTGTAATTCCTTATCGCTCATCCAAACATTCTTATCGTGACCTATTCTTTCTAACTCAGAAACTTTATCTCTAAATTCTGTTTTAATAGCTAGTATATCTTCAGATTCTTTCATTGTTACAAATATACTAATATATCGTCTTATATTTTATTTAATGACCCATTGAACTCCAACTTCCAATCATTACTGATTCAACCACATCTGCTATAGTATTATCATCCATTTCTAATTCGATGTCTATTTGAGTACCAATCATTTCAATACCATCATAAGTACTCCCATCAGGTAAGACATCGGCACTTGAAACCCCATTTTCATAATAGAAATTCCTATCCGTAAGGATACAAGATTGCCCATTCTCTGTGGTTACGGTAGCTTGTAATATATTCCTCTTCACAAAGTTTGTTACTGTTCCTGATGCTGAAGGAGCTAATTGTACTCTCTCAAGAGTGAATATGAATTGTCCCTCTACATTACCTGCTAAATCGCTATTAGTAAAAGAATCTTTGGGTACTGTTATAGTTTGAACTCCTGTTCTACTTGGTGTAAAGGTTGCTGTATAACTTGTTCCACTACCAGTGAAATTGGATATAGCTCCTCCTCCATCAACAACTATGTCTCCAACTACGAAGTTTGAAGTACTCGCACTAGGAGTAAATGTTAAAGGTATGCTTGAAAGTGTCGTTGTCCCAAACTTAGCGATTGATGAAGTAATTAATATCGTTGGATCAACTCCTGTCTTTGTCCAAGTAAATAATGAGCCTGTGTTAAAGTTACTAGCAGCATCGGTGAATACATCCGAATATACGTTGATATTACACTCTCCATTAATAGTGGCTGTAAAAGTAGCTGTATATACTGTGCTACTCGTTGCTGTAAAATTACTTAGCAAACCATTTGAGACAACTACATCCTCCTCTTCAAAGTTGATTGTAGCCTCGCTAGTAGTGAATGTTAATCCTATTTGATTACCTCCATACGAACCGTTATGGTTTACCTCTGAGGATGTAATTGATACGGTTGGTTTTGTACCATCGTGGGTGTAGCTAAACTGAGTAGCTGGTAAGTTTCCATTACTAGAAGAGTCAGTGAATACCCCTGCTGCCACATCAATAGTTTTAACCCCATCTCCGCTAGGTGTGAATGTACAAGCATAGTTTTGACCACTGCCTGTAAATCCACTTAGTGCTCCTCCACTTACGGTGATATCTCCAACTACAAAGTTGGTAGTTGTTTCACTTATGGTAAAAATAAATACAATGGTTTCAAGATTAGATAAATCACCTGAGTTGACATCGTTAGATGTAATAACCAATGTTGGTGCTACACTATCTGGATTATAAGTTATTGAGGTATTACTAACGGTCGTAGCTGTGTTTCCTGATAAATCCGTAGCATTATAAGCTATGCTGTACACTGTACCATTAACTAGCGTAGGATTGTTGAATAAATCTGCTGGAACGTGTACACCACTTGTAAGTTCTGATGCTACAAGATTTACAGTGTGTGGTGATCCACTATCTGCCGAACCTCCAGTTCTTGTGAATACTACTGTACCACTCGCACATTGTTCACTAAGTGTGTATCCTATGTTTTTATTTAAAACCGTTGAACTAGATGCTGGAGATACGTTTGATATAACAGGAGCCGTAGTGTCAATTACTATAGCACTTGTGGTTGAGAGATTACTACCAACAGTGAAGTCGGTCATATTACCTGCTGTGTTCGATATATTACCATCGTTTACAGCAATAGTCTTAACTGCTAGATCAGCACTTGTGTCTCCTGCTTGTACGGTGTAAGTTCCGCTAACCGATGTACCTGAAAAATCAGTAAATAAAACCGTTCTGTCGGTTGATCCTGTTTCAAGAGTGACAACCATAGTAGGTGTAGCACCTCCTCCTCCTCCTGGTCCACCTCCTCCTGCTGGGAGAGTCACTGATCCACTAAAATTCACAGTGATATTTATAGCATCCCCAGCATTGTAATAACCATCTGTGGTAGTGCTCGTCACTGAGGTTATAGTAGGCAAAACATTATTAAACGTAATATTAGTAGCAGTAATTGTACTTGAAGCATTTCCAGATAAATCAATGCCATTATAGGCTATACTATAAATAGCACCATTCACAAGTGTTGGTGGGTTTGTTAGTACGGCTGAAGCTCTACTTCCAGCGTTTAATTCAGCTCCTGTTAAATTCACTACTTGTTGAGAAGCAGAAGAACCTCCTGTTTGTGTCCATGTAAGTGTCCCTGAAGAGAGAGCCTCACTAAGAGTATACTGTACCGCTGTGGTGTTTACTGACGCATTAGCAAAAGGATATATACTACTCCAAACTGGAGCAGTTTTATCTACCGTTACCGAACCTGAACTTATGGTGGTATGAGCACTCGCTTGTATTCCACTAGTACTTGTAGCGGTAATAGATATTGCTACAGCACCTTCTGTATCACTAGCGTGTACGGTATAAGTTGCTGTCCAATTAGTATTACTTCCTGTTACCGTTACACTATTTGTTATAGCTTGTCCTCCACTTGTAAATGCTATAGTCGGACTATTGATGTTTATATCGGTGACAAATGTTAATGTTACAACATCTCCAACCTTTGCCTTGGTAGCTCCTAAAGCATTGTTACTCGTTAGTGATGTGCTACTCGTTACTGGGGCAGAACCTACAGTATAAGCAAATATGTTTGATGCCGTATTGTTATTCCCCCAAGCAGAATCCGTATAGGAATTTGCCCCAACTGATATACTTTTTGCACCATCCCCTGATGGGGTAAACGTAGCCGTGTAAACGGTTGTTGAAGTAGATGAGAAGCTACTCAATGTTCCACCACTAACGGTTATGTCGTTTATTGTAAAATTGGATGTCGTTAGACTAGAGGTGAATGTCATCGTTATGGCACTCGTTCCGCTTGTTGATCCAGAGCTAATTGTACTCGTAATTGCCATTGTTGGAGCAACGGTTAATCCTGTATCTAGAGTGATAGTATCATTACCTACATCTGAGATTAATAAATTTCCATTTGCGTATACATACAAATCACTAGGAGCGGAATATGAGTCTGATAATACAACTCCTGTAGTAGCTCCACTTGCCCATTTTACCACCCTGTCGTTTACCAGATCAAGTATTGTAACCGATCCATCTGAGTTAGATTTAACAGTTAATGGAGTTCCAACTTGATTTAAAGCTGATCCAGAACCATTACCTCCAGCTATTACAGTCGGGCTTTGATTGAATGTGTTTGTAGCTGTTTTTGTGAATTTAAGTATCCTCTGGTTACCTTGATCGGCAACAATTAGGTTTCCACTAGAATCAACAGTAACATCTTTAGGACTAGATAATCCACTTGCAATTTGAGTACCAGCACTACCTGAAGAAGTCCAATACATTATCCTTCCTTGTACTCTATCCACTACATAGCTCTCATCATTATTGAAAATGTGAAACCCTTCTGGATATCCTAATTGGTTTGTAGCACTTCCGTTGCTATATATTGTTTGTGTTATCCGAGTTGAGGTTGTTTGTGATGTAAATGTAGATTTTCTAAGCTCATGGTCACCTCTGTTAACATAATATAGATTCCCTGAAGAATCTAGAGCAATGTCCTCTACACTATTAGCATCATTATTTACGTGCATGGCTACTCCATAATCTCCAGATGTAGAACCAGCAGAAAATTTAACTATGCTATTAGCACTATAGTTTGCAACTATTAAATTATCGGAGGAATCTATTATTATACGGAGGGGAGAGTGAAGTTGGTTCATGGACCCTCCAAAACTTCCAGTAATCCCAGCTACAGTTGTTCCATTAGTTACACTAGTAGAATTAGAGGGAAACTTTTGAACACGATGATTATTGTGATCGCTTACATAAATATTCCCTGAAGAATCTATTGCTACTCCCGAAGGGTGGTCAAGTTGATTTGCAGCATACCCTTGTCCATTACCTCCAGCTACAGTAACGGCATTATCCCCCATAGCAGAACCAGCAGAAAACTTTTGAATCCTATGATTACTCTGATCAGCAACATACATATTCCCTGAAGAATCGAAAGCGATTGCCCTAGGATTATTTAATTGATGAGCACCAGAACCTGTATAACCTCCAGCTATTCTCGTACCAGTTGTTGATCCTGCATTAAATTTTTTAATGGAGTCTGTTGCATCATCAGCTAGATAAATATTATTAGATGAATCTAGTAAAATGTCATATATATATCCTATTTGATTGGCATTAGTTCCGCTACCATTACCTCCAACTACTGTTACTCCATTACTCCCTGATGTGGATGAGGGGGTGAATTTTTGTATACGATAATTAGCAGCATCAGCTACGAGTATATCACCTGATGAATCAATTGCTAAACTGGTAGGAAAATTTAACTGATTTGCAGCAGATCCTCTATTGGAACTTCCGTTACCAGCAATAGTTGTTCTTGCTATGGTGAACCCAGTTGTAGGATCTATTTTATATATACCCCCTGAATCCTGAGAAGCATACAAATAACCTCCAATAAACTTAATTACATTCCACTGATTACCAGTAAGGAAAGTTGTAATTGCACCGTTATTGTCGATCTTATAAATAGTAGAACTATCTCTATCATTTACATACCTATTCCCTGTGCTCTCATCTACAGCAATGTTGTCCGTATCGAATACAGTTGAAGCGGAGGAGGAGTTATATATTATAGTTTTAGCCATATTATATGCTAGTAAAGTCTAGCCAGTTTTTAGTTTTAATTTGAATGTGTCCTACGTTTACTGGTAAGATTGAGTTACTTGTTAGCTTAATTTTTGATACCGTTTCAACACCAAGGAAGTTACCGTAATCAGTACCTGTTCTAGTCTCGTACAACTTGGTTACGTTATCATCGGTTTTGCTAAACAAGTAGGCATTATTATCAAGGTAAAAACTTCCAGTAAATGCCATATCATACTCAGAGATCCATCTCTTTAATTTATCGGAATATGCTGCTGTCGTTAGATTATTGAAGTTTACAAAGATCATATCGTAAAAGGGATCATAGTACGCTGCCTTAACGCTTGTCTTATCTTTAAAGTAATTTCTCATCTTCTTACTAATAGGCTCTAAGCCTTCACGAGCATATCGTACATATTCTTTTTCAGTTCTATCGTAATAGAAAACCTTACCTTCTTTTCGTACAATAGACATCTTATCCTTACATCCGTAGCCACCTTTTAAGGGGTATACGTTGTTGATGATTTGATTAGATTGAGTTGTTAGAGTTTCTCCATTAGCTGTGGAAACCATTGATCGGTCTATGTACAAGCTGTATGTATTTCTGTCACCCATAGCAAGTACAACCGTACCTTGAGATTGTTGATCTGAGGTGCGCACAAGGGCATTAATTGAGGCTATCTCGGCAGGCAGATCCGTGTAGTCATCAAATAAAAACGATGATAGAGAAGAATTTAATCCACCATCAATATACCTACCGCTATACCTCACCCTGTTTTTAACGAATAGTGATTTTAATGGTTCCTCAAATTTTACATAAGGCTTTCCATAATCTTTATTCCACTCTGTTTGAATCTTTCCTGAACGAGATAATGCTTTTATTATGAATGTCTTATCTGGTGGTATGTAAGTTGTGCCTCCGCTTATATATTGCGTTTCTGCTTTTCTATATTTTTTAGCAAATGGTGTAGTGGAAATAGCATCTTTACTAATGGTAATATCATAATTACTGCCATCGATGTAGTAGGTTCCGTATGAGCTTATATACTCATCGCTCTTTTGATGAGAAATACTAACCTTATCTCCTGCGTACAAGTAAACACTACACAAGCTAGAAAAACTTGTTGCTCCTGTTGCGGAAGTAGTGAAGTTCTGAAAGTCAGCATAGCGTACAGTTTCTCCATTAATTAGTAACCCCACTTGGATATTATCAGCAAAGAAAACTGGAGCACCACTATTTATGTAGTATAGGGCAAAATCAGCAGAGTATTCAAACGTATAAAGTCCCTCTTCATTAATAATAATATCACCAGTATTTCCAAAATCTAATTCCCACAACTCAGTAGCTACATCTTCACTGGGAATCCATCGTTGTGTAAATGCCGAACTTGCAACATTTTGGATTGCATCTGCATTAGCAATAGTTAAAGTGATGTTGTCATCTTGTACAATTGATCTATATCTATTAGCCTCCTCCTCCATTTTAGAATGTCCAAAAGATGGTAGAGTTATACTACTGTAAAAGCAATCACCTTCAAGGTTAAGTGTCTTACTCCCACTAGAGCCTATTAAATCCCCTATCGGATGTACATCTCTATTGCCATAAAAAATACTAGTTTGATTTGATTCCGAAGGAGAGTAGATTTCAAAATATAAATTACGTTCAACTGAATATAATTCTGAAGCATTTATTATTGGACTTGGATCGCAATAAATTAATGAGCCGTCTTGAGCTAAGATTTTTAAAGTTTGATACGAGGTACTAATATTTGTATTTCCTGTATTTATAAAGTTACCAATTATCTCATCTCCTGGTTGAAACGTGTAATAGCGTTCAGCAGTAAACATACCTGCAATATCAACGGCAAAATATTTAATTTTATCTCTAATATCAGATGCCTTCAATGCCGACTTTGGTAAGAAAGGAACTGGATTAAAGACTGCACTTTTATTGATTTCAGCAGCTCTGTTTGTATTAACCGTTATAGCAACTCCTTTAGTGGATGTACCTGTTCTATCCTGTCCCCCAATTTGCCCTCCTCCTGCTCTACGACCTCCACTTCTTCTTTTTGTTTTACCCTCATCAACCACCTCAAAAGAACCACCACCAGGTCTAGTACCTATCACTGTATCACGATCAGTATTACCTTGACCTCTTTCATCGGCTGATGAAGTAGTATTAGAAACGGTGTAACTCATTGTCGTTCCATCTTCATCCTCTCTGTATAGGCTGGTTTTAATTGCGGTAATAGGACTTAATTCCGTTCCTTGAGATGGTTCAGCTATAAAGTAGCAAGTATCTGCGTAGCCCTCATAAATAAAATCCTTTGTAAGATTCTTAGTTATCGCTAATTGGAAGTACTTAGCCCAAGAGGGAAAGTCAGATCTCTTATCTAGAGATATCGATTTTTTATTGAACCCAAATTCAGTTGTAGTGAATTTTTGTATTCCCTCTACACCTCTAGTTCGCATATACTCATCAAACAATACATAGCCAACCTCGTATGTACTTCCGTTAGCGAAAGGTTTTGTTTCTTCTTCTAAATCTGTATCAAACCCACTATTATAGCCAGATAAAACGTAACCAGTATAATAACTGCTTATAGGTTTGTAATAAGCGTAATTAGTTCCAAAAGAATTTAGATCGGTTATAGTTGCAGAAGCTGAAGCTCTATAGGATGATCCGTACTGACTTGTAAATGTTATGTTTGGTGGAGAAGTGTATCCTGTACCAGCATTGTTGATTGTTACACTGTTTACAGCACCACCGACAGATATTGAACTAACTGATTTATAACCACTAGCATTGCTAGTTGTAACAGCATAAGCAGCAGCTCCACTTCCTCCTCCTCCAGAAATAGTAATAACTGGAGTTATAAGAGGACTATAAAGTCCTCCATTATTAACGGTAATTGATGTAACTACTCCACCAGATACAGCAGCGGTAGCCGTAGCTGTATTATTTGGAAGGAGGGTACTAATAAAGCCATTCGATATAGTAACTGTAGGAGTAGATGTATATCCACTTCCTCCAACGGCAACAACGGCTGTTAAACTAGCTCCACTACCCCCTCCTCCGTTGAGAGTGACACTGGGTACTGATGTGTAAAAGCCACCATCAATTATGTTAATACTATTTATACCTGCACTAAATAAAGATGCAGCTACATCAGTCGTAGTAATTTCAGCAGGAGTATTTGAACCAAGAGGTAATGTTTCTTGATTGTTACCTAAAAACAAAAGGTTATTTACTGATTCTATATTTTTTGTTGCAAATGGTACTGAATCAAACTGCTTAGAACTCACTAGGGTAGGCAGGGCTACCGATTTGATTCCACTAAAGGTAATTACTGTGGTTGAGTTTAGCTGCGCACTGTCAATCAAAAACCAAACACCATTATTTCCATCTCTACAATAATATTCTACGCTTTTTGCGTTAGTTGGATTTACTTGAAGTTCATTTAAATCTAACTTAATATTGTCTACATATTCAACCGCAGAAGTGAGGGGTGATATTGGACCTAGCACACTTACTTCACCATCGTAATAAACATAACGAGCTGCAAATTGATATTGGTTATCAGTGAATATATTTAAACTATTTCCTGCTATTTCCGTTATTTTGAGCTGATATATTGGAGGAGCTTTTATTAGTGTTAAGTCTTGAATGGTTGGACTTGAATTTCTTAAACTTGTTTGTATCATCATAGGAACTCCATCTCCCATGAAATTCCAGATCAAACGATCTCCAACAATACACATATCAGGCTCAATTGTACAGCCCTGATAATCGTAATTTCTAATAACTATGGTTACTGTAAAAGTTCCAGTATAATATTTGGTTAGCTTAACAATAGTCGCTGCATTTACAAAAGAACTACCATTATAGTATCTTCCTTTTAAAAGGACATAAATTGAATTGTCTAAATCAACACAAGATTGGACATATTCAGATTCTGAAAAATGAGTAGCAGTATTTATCAATAACTCCTTGGTGCTATTCATCTTCTTTATGGCAACACCATTACCCTCCTCATCGGTTTCTATTATGATATTTTCAGCACTCTTATAATCCCCCTCTGGGAAGTTGAGTCCGTTATCATCTTTGTTTAATCCACCTAAAAACGAGATTACCTTTTTCTCCATTTAATTCTTTATTGAGTTGTGTATAGACTTTCGTATAACCATCATTATATCCTCCCAAGTCATTGGGTTAAGGTGGGTTTTTAAAATTCTTTTAGCGTTATTATATTCCTTTTCTATAACTAGAATCTCATTTACTCTATTGACATCTCCTCTTTCGGCTCTACTATTCTTGGCTCTTTGTAGCCTAATACTACTTTGAATTACTCGTTCAAATATGATTGGGATCACCGTGTTACCGCTTGTATTAAATAAAGTAGTTTCATAAGTTAGCATTAGTTTATGCTTATTTGATCCAGCTTCGGTGCTGAGTATTATCTTATTTGTAGTTTCATTAATGGTGTAGTGAAGATTATCATCAGTTACTATTGAAGGACCAAAGTATCCATTAGTGTCAGGTGTCACATATTCAACTCCATCCGTATTCATCTTGATATCATATGGAAGTGGTAATAACCTTTCTCCTTCAATCTTAGATACGGCTACAACTCTTCTATAATTAGATGGTAGAGGTGCTTCTCTATTTGTAATAGTTAACTCTTGTTGAGAAACCTGAAAGCTAAATACATCACTGAGCTTCTTAACCTCGTTTATAGCGTAGAATAAGAAAGGTACATAGCTGTGAAGAGTTAACTGACTGTTTGCCAATTCATTTCTTACTATTTGATCTAATGTTTTAGTTTGCATTTTCTTGAGCTTGTTCTACGTTAAATTCTTGAATAGCACCAACTCCTAATCCTAGTGTCTTCAATACAAGTTCAATGACTTGTAGATTATAATCCGCTGGGAGTGGTAGTATGTCTGTATCACTGTACTTAGATATATCGTTTATAATGAGCCTCATTGTAACGGTGGTTACCGTTGGATCAGCAGTGAATCTTATCTTATCATTTGATGATCTAAAGTATCCTATCTTACTTTCTAGTACAGCTAAATCAGTACCTTGCATCACCTTCATAATCTGCTTTGGAATAGGTATATAGGGATTCAATTCATCAGTACCAAATACCTCGTAAATGCCCATATCTCCAGTAGCAGCGATTGGTTGAGCTGGTAACGTACAAGTATAAACGCTACTATTATTATTAACGGATATGTTCTCGTATGTAGCTATCAAGGCTTCAGGTATATCTACAAATCCTTTAGCACTTTGGGATGCCAACTTAGCCCCTAGAATAGTATGAATAGCATCAACTACAAGAAGCTTAATTTCTCGCTTGTCAACGATAGTATTCGGATTTTCCTTATCAATATATCTAGCATAAATCCTTGATATCTGCTCTGATAATTTTGCTATTGTTGTCATTTAATTTCTTGGATTATTTGCTGCCCTACTTCTTCTTGGTACGATATCGGATTCATTAATATTTACCTGTCTTTCGACTGTGATAGCATTCCTATCTCCAACACTTACTCCTAAATACAATAAGGCTCTGTTCGCAATGTTGGAAAATGCAGCTTCATCCCAATCCAGATCAGCAGTTGCGGTTACCGTAACCACTCCGTCTGTATATGAATATGAACCAGCACTCGCATTAGGTGGGTTTATATAATAGACTTTAGCATTACTTGGAGCTGGATCTATATCGAACTTTAAACTAGTTCCACTTTTGTATGCTCTGCTATATCCTAACCTCTCAGTAGCGTGTGCCACGTAGGGAAGAACATAGTTAGTTCCATAAGGAAGGACAGTGATTTTATTATCAAGTATCGTGGCAATTGGATTCTCAGTCGTGTATTTTGCTATGTAGGGAAGTGTAAAAGTGAAAGAACTACCAGTAGGCAAAACCTCTAACTTATTGTTGTTTACAGTAGCTATAGGATTGATATTACTATACAACGCTAGGTAGGGAAACACATAACCATTTGCTGCTGGTAGTATTTCAATTTTTTGATCGTAGATAGTTGCTATTGGGCTATTTGCCTCAACTGGGATTACAGTACTATTTTTTCTTTCACTAAACTCTTTAGGTGAAAGAATAATGCCCTCAAATCCAGCAGAGTTATAGAACACTTTTGTGTGCGACACATAATTTTGCGGTAGATCAAAGGCTCCATTTGTAGAGTCAATTACCCCTCGTATTGTGTGAGCTTCCTCATGTCCATCAATTTCTGCTATGCGATTCTTCTTATTTAAGAATTCTTGAGGACTATATATTCTGCCTTCTCGATTCTCTGCTGTATAGAAAACTCCAGTATTTGATAAATAATCATCGGGTAAAGATCCAATACCAAGATCGGAGATTGATACATCTGCCGATTTTATTAAATCCTCATTAATGTTTTGAAAATCTATTTGCTTTTGATCGACAGGATGCTTTTGCGAAAGAAATTCTTCACTAGGAACAATCTTACCTTTTCTATTTAACGCTGCTGGATTTAGGGGTTCGGAGGTATATATCGCTCCTTTATGAGCCATAAAGTCCGTTGGCAAGGCTACGTTAGGATTATTACTATTGGTGGTTAGAGTAAATGTTTTTACAAGGCTTTCACTTACATCCTCTACAGGTAGTTTCTTCCGTAATACCCAATCGCTATCACTAGTTAGTAATCTCGTTGGATACTCATTACTACTAGAATCTAATATTGAAATACCAGCTACTACGGATTCTGATTTCCCAGCTACGGTAAAAACTCCACCACCAACCGATGGGGAGCTTGATGCTTTAAAAGCACTTAATAAATCAGATTGTTTTCCTGTGGTTCTGAAGTCTTGAATCAACTCCCTCCATAGATCAAAACTAGCTTGATTTATAGCTTCTGTAATTAAAGCAGGGGGAACGAAAGCACTCCTATTCTTTCTTAAAACAGAACGAATAAATGTATGAAGTCTTACTAGCATTTAAGGTCTTTTTTGCGTTAGAAGTGCTTTATACGAGCACCATACGCAAAACTAACCAACAACATACGAGAGCTTTCTCCCTATAAATAATTGCTTAGAACCTTATACTTCCTCTGCTACTTCTGCCTCTTCTTCGATTGGTTTAAACGAACCATCATTGATATCAATTGAAATCTTACCGTAAGTCTTTTCTAACTTATCTTGTAGCTTGTTCAAATCTCTTTGATGCTCCGCTGCTTGTCCAACGAATGCTTGTTTTTGCAATTCAAGTCCACCTATTTGATTAGATGCTTGATTGATCTTTGACACTAATTCTTGTAGGTCTTTTAATTGTTCTTCGGTTATTTTATTTTCCATATTGATTGTTGATTAATTGATTTGTTTTGTTACTACTGTTGGTGTTATTTTCTCTGCTATCTGAGCATTAATACTAGTCTTAATACTAGCAACTTGCTCTTCTCCTAATGCCGTCTCAACCCAACCAGTGACATCTGCCTCGGTTAAGGAATCGAAAGCTGTAAATGAGGTAAGGTCTTCAGTGTCTAGGGATACTACTCCGTATGAGTCTCCTGCATTTTTATCCTCTGTGTCATCTACACCAGTTAATCTCCAGTGTACGTTAAAAATTACGTCTGTCTGATCTCCCTTTGTAGGGTAGGTATCGACTGTTTTTGTATGCCATGTATATGTTATTGCCATTGTTTTATTGTTTTAATAATTCTACTTCTTGTTTTAATAACTCTATTTGAGCTTGTTGTTCCTTCATAGCGTTAACGAGTAAGGCTGTCACTTTACCATAAGCTACCCCTTTTGTATCTCCAGCACCTACGGATACTACTTCAGGTAATTGCTCTTCTACTTCTTGTGCTATAAATCCTACTTGTCTTTCATCACCTTGTAATTCATTAATCCAAGTAAAATACCTACCTCTTAAATTCATTACTTTTGATAATGCATCTGGTATGTCTTCTATGTTTTCTTTTAAACTCCGATCAGATTGATCAGTAAAACCACCAGTACTAGTAATGTATCCTGTATATACACCCCCAGCATCAAAGTATAAAACATGGAAATTTGTTTTTAACGTTGGGTAAGCATTTACACCATATCCACTTAAGTGACCAGATAGTGAAATATACTTTGTGTTGTTTATACCTGTTCTTTTTATGTCAGCACTAACACCAGTAGTAATCCCTCCAGAACAAGAAATTGTTCCAGTAGTAGTAAGATTACCACTAATTGTTCCACCAGAGACAGGTAGAGCGTAAGAGCTGTAGTTTCCAGCGTCTAAAACATTATTACCATTAATTAATATTGCCCTATTATAGTAAAAGTTAGGTCTGTCAGTGTAGATATGAGCGTAACTAGTATTTGCTGGACCAAATTCAATATATCCATGAGGAGTTTGATGTCTCCAACCCCAAGAGCCGTTAGTCATGTATTGATTTCCATGACCATTTAAATAAAATGTTTGAGCCCTATTTGACCCTGCTTGCCATGTATTACCAGTTGTGTGTACACTCCATGTGGTAGAATCACTATGTACAAAACACATTTCATTTGGATTAGTTGAATTTGACCAGATGTTACCTGGTCCACCATTTCCATTAGTTCCATATCTTGCTCCTGCGTTTCCAGCCCAAAATAATCCCCAAGTATTACTAGCAACAGCAACCATATAGGAGTTGTAATCTGCACTTAACTTGAATGGTAAATTACCTTGACCATCACCACTAGCATTAACATAACCAGCTATTTGACCAGTCATTGTTCCACCAGCGAGGGGTAGAGCGTAAGAGCTGTAGTTTCCAGTATGTATTGCGGTTCGTCCTGTTCCGCTTACGTATATAGTTAACTCACCATTAGCTTGTTTTCTTAAATCCCAATTACCCCATTCAGATGCTAATAATCCGTAATAACCTCCTTCTCCATACAATTGCATTTTAAAAGTACCAGCACTATCCTTCAGTACAATTCCAGATGATCCTGTAGTTGCTGATAGTATTTCAGCATTGTTAGAGTTGTTACCGTTACTCAATTTGTAACCATTACCCCACGTTATGTCACCACTAAAAGTAGAGTAAGAGCCGTAGTTGGCACTATCTAATATAATTCTCCATGAAGTCCATGCGTCAGAAGGAGTCGCACTATTATCTGCGTTTCTTACTCTTAACTGATTACCTCCATTAGCACTACCATGACCGCAAAATATTTGAAAGTCACCACCAGCATCGGTGCCTCCACGAGCACCAACATGAAGAACTGATCCATAATTAGGGAATCCTTGAGCTGCTGCAACAAAAGCAGTTTGCAATCCTGTATTATAGTTTCCTGCGGTAGTAGCATTGTTCCATACATAGTTTCCTGATGTAGGTAAAACAGTATTCATCCTAGCAAGAGGAAGAGTTCCTGTGTCGTTTCTTTGAAACTGAGATGAATCAATACCATCTAGTGTTGTAGCATTACCACCATCCGCACTTGTTATAAAACCAGCACCGTTTGTTAATTGGTTAGTGTTAGTTACGTTAGTAGCACTAGCAGCTATACCATCTAGCTTATCAATTTTTGCTTTAGTTAACTCACCATAAGCACTACCATCATAAAGTTGAATATTAGCTGCCCCAGTACTTCCACTATGTTCACTGTAAAACCTAAAGGCTCTATCACCATTATCATAGTATATTCTGCCCTTATCTGCGGTAGCACCATCGTAATCATTTATTTGCCAACCGTAAGTACCAAAAGTGGTAAATACAGAGCCACTAGCATACCCACCACTAGCGTGATTACCCCAACCATAGGCTGTATTCCAGTTTGAACTATTATTAGTAATACTTGAACCCCAACCGCTTCCTGTTGAAATAGGTATACCAGCACTTGGGTAAATCATTGATGTTATTGTCCAACTACGATCAGCGGATAAATCAAATGAAGTACCATTAATAGTAATTTGCCGAGCATTAGTTACTGGAGTAAAACCCAAAGCCGTAGTGACATTGCTCGAAGTAATTCCAGTTATAAAAGCTGGAGCACCAGTAATCTTACTCCAAGCCAAGCCTGTTATCCAAGATGGATTACTGTGAGATTCATTCGTGTATATGCCATTAGTAACAGTAGCAGCGTTCCCACTCGTGTCGTTGGTAATCGTTCCTGTAATGAAATGCGATGTTACTTTAGTTAATGCCATTATCCTTCTAGTGTTTCAATTCTTGATTTAAGGTCTTCTATGATGGTTTGTTGTTCTTGGATGGCTGATACAAGATAAGGTATTAGTGCTTCTCTGCTTACAGTCTGGTAGTGGGGTACTGTATCACCTGACTCATTAACTTTCATTGCATCTTTTTCACCAATCACAGCTAAAGGGATTACCTCTTTTAATTCGTGTGCAATGAAACCTTCTTGAGTAATATTACGAGATACACCATCAATTTTATTGAAAGATTTAACACTAATAGCATTTATTTTTGCCAATCCACCAGTATAAGCAACTATATTTTCTTTAATTCTATAATCCGAGGCATTTACAATGGAAAAGTTTCCTCCAGAATATGATAGGGTAGCACTATCAGTTGCGTAACCATTTACCGAAAATGCCATCCACCGATCATCTTGCGAACTCGTCCAATTATACTTATTAACATAAAAAGGTGACCAGCCTGTTGTTGCATCAGTTGCTGATTCATAGTGAGCACCGCAATTAGAATAATTACCTTCTCCACAAATTGCAACACCAGTTACACTCTGAGTTGCGTACAAAACAGTGCTGCTTATTGGAGCACCTATTACAAGCGAAGCCGTGCTAGTTGGAATACCCACATTACCCCCCGATGAGATGCGCATACGTTCTACTGCGTTAGTAGTTGCGTTTGCCGTGCCGTTTGTATAAAACCCTAACCCTCCTCTAAAATAATTTCCTTCGGGTTGAAACTTAATTTCTGCACTTGTTTTTGTATATCCACCATTACCACCATATTTTGTTTTCCAAATAATACCATTTCCCGAGGAACTACTTCCAAAATTGTTAACATCCATATGAATATTAGCACCTCCAGCGTTAGATGCCATTTGAGGATCAGTACCACTAGATAAGTTAGTATAAACCTCAACTACCGCTGCTCCTGAGGAGGTATTTATCGCTCCTTGCACTTGAAGTCTAGCACTTGGTGAAGTAGTTCCAATACCCACATTGCCACCGTTTGGTTGTAGTAATAAAGGATAATAAGATGCTGCTGTTCTATCTTGTGATTGTATATATAAACCATATCCACTTGCAGGACCAACATTACCTATTATACTATAGGCTCCTGTTCCACCTGTATTTGTAAAAACAATAGAACCATTCGTTACGGTATTTGTACCTGCTGCTTGAATAGCTGATGCAGAAGATTGATTATAATATATATAGTTTGAAGCGCTATAAATACTAGACATTGAAGTACCCTTAGAACCTCCTACATAAATACTTGCTCCAATACCCACACTTCCACTAAAAGTAGCAGCACCCGAATGAGATAAATTTAATGCTGATGCATTATTTCCAGTATAAAAATTTATGTCAGAATTGCTTCCTGTACCAGTGTTTTGAATGTAACTCCAATTGTTATTACTTCCGTTTTTATCATTCTTTAAAGCAATACCACTTCCCTGTAAATTTAAAATTGCGGCTGTTCCAGCATATATCCCTGTTGAACCTATACCCACTATACCCCCCGATGAGATGCTCATTCTTAAAGCAGAACTATTACCATGAACAGAACCATTATAGAATTCCATTGCTCCGCTAGAACCTCTGATTTCTAAATCATTCCCATTGAGTTTAACAAGTCCCACGTAATTAGTTGAGCCTGATTGTATTAGCTCAAGAGTAGGTGCCGAACTAGTAGTTATCTGTATATCCCCACT
>Ga0208544_10001237_pt1 | contig 18072 bp, 19 predicted proteins | sample DEB08_DNA_9_FD_184526 | JGI IMG/M metagenome (GOLD analysis project Ga0208544, IMG submission 184526) | Aqueous microbial communities from the Delaware River and Bay under freshwater to marine salinity gradient to study organic matter... | ecosystem: Environmental > Aquatic > Marine > Coastal ... | reverse complement strand
AGCGCCAGATACATCATGGGGCGGATCACGACCTGGCCGTTGATGGCCATGGGCCGGTCCTGGATTTTGTGCATGCCGAGGATACCCGACTGCGGGGGGTTCAGGATGGGTGAGGACATCAGGCTGCCGTAGACGCCGCCGTTCGATATGGTGAAGGTGCCGCCTTGCATTTCGGCCATCGACAGTTTGCCGTCGCGGGCTTTGGCACCCATGGCGGCGATGGATTTTTCGATGGTCGCAAAAGACATCTGGTCGGCGTCGTTGATGACGGGAACCACAAGGCCGGTGGGCGTGCCTGCCGCGATGCCCATGTTGACGTATTTTTTGTAGACGACATTGGTGCCGTCGATTTCGGCGTTGACCTCAGGCACTTCGTTCAGGGCGTGCACGCAGGCCTTGGTGAAGAAGGACATGAAGCCCAGTTTGACGCCGTGTTTTTTGAAAAACAGGTCTTTGTATTCGTTGCGCAGGGCCATCACCTCGGTCATGTCGACCTCGTTATAGGTGGTCAGCATGGCGGCGGTGTTCTGGCTGTCCTTGAGTCGCTTGGCGATGGTTTGGCGCAGGCGGGTCATTTTCACACGCTCTTCGCGGGCACCGCTGCCGGCGGGGGCGGGAGCGCGTGGGGCTGCGGGGGCCGGGGCCTTGATCGCGTTCAGCACGTCCTCTTTCATCACGCGGCCATCCTTGCCGGTTCCGGTGACGTCAGACAGGTTGTTTTCGGCCATCAATTTGTTGGCAGAGGGCGCATTTTCGACGTCGGTGCGGGCCGTGGCGGGGGCTGCTGCCGCGGCTTTGGGCGTTTCGGCCTTGGGCGCGGGGGCTGCTGCGCCTTCGGCGATTTGGGCCAAAAGCGCATCGACGCCGACGGTTTCGCCTTCGGCGGCAACGATTTCGGACAGGGTCCCGGCGACGGGGCTGGGGACCTCGACCGTGACTTTGTCTGTCTCAAGTTCGCACAGCATTTCGTCAACGGCGACGGCATCGCCGGGCTGTTTGAACCATGTGGCGACGGTGGCTTCGGTCACGGATTCGCCAAGGGTGGGGACGCGGACTTCGGTGCTCATTTTTTTGATCCTTCGACTGTCAGCGCATCGTTCACGAGGGCTGTTTGTTCTGCTTTGTGTCTGCTGGCGAGACCTGTCGCGGGTGACGCGGCTGCGGCGCGACCAGCGTAGGTGGCCCGGGTGTGCGTGGCCTTGATCCGGGTCAGGACCCATTCGAGGTTGGGTTCCATGAAGGTCCAGCCACCTTGGTTCTTGGGTTCTTCCTGACACCAGACCATTTCGGCGTTCTTGAACCGCTGCAGTTCGTTGACCGACGATTGTGCCGGGAACGGGTAGAATTGTTCATAACGCAGGATGTAGACGTCTGTGATGCCGCGCTTGTCACGTTCTTCGAGGAGGTCGTAATAGACCTTGCCGGAACACATCACCACGCGCTTGATCTTGTCATCAGCGACCAGTTTCGTGTCCGAATGCCCCTTTTGCGCGTCATCCCAAAGGACACGGTGGAACGACGACCCTGTGATGAAATCGGCGGTGTCGGACACGGCCATCTTGTGCCGCAACAACGATTTCGGCGCCATCAGGATCAGCGGCTTGCGGTAGCTACGGTGCAGCTGACGGCGCAGCAGGTGGAAGTAGTTGGCAGGTGTGGTGCAGTTGGCCACGATCCAGTTGTCGCCGCCGCACATGGTCAGGAACCGTTCCAGACGCGCGGAGGAGTGTTCCGGCCCCTGGCCTTCGTAGCCATGTGGCAAAAGGCAAACGAGGCCAGACATGCGCAACCATTTGCTTTCGCCTGAACTGATGAACTGGTCGAACATGATCTGGGCGCCGTTGGCGAAATCGCCAAACTGGGCTTCCCACAGGGTCAGGGCGTTGGGTTCGGCCAGTGAATAGCCGTATTCGAACCCCAGTACCGCATATTCGGACAGCATGGAATCGATGACTTCGTATTGGGCCTGACCGTCGCGGATGTTGTTGAGCGGGTAGTAGCGTTCTTCGGTGTCTTGATTGATCAGAGCCGAGTGGCGCTGGCTGAATGTGCCGCGTGAGCTGTCCTGACCGGACAGGCGCACGGGGTATCCTTCGGTCAGCAGCGAGCCAAAGGCCAGCGCCTCGGCTGTGGCCCAGTCAAAGCCGGTGCCAGAGGCGAACATTTCAGCCTTGGCTTCGAGCAGACGTGCGACGGTCTTATGCAGCGGAAAGCCTTCGGGTGCGCTGCTGAGGCCCTTGCCGACGTCGTTGAACGTCTTTTCAGAAATCGCGGTCGCGCCGCGCTGGTAGTCTTCTTTTTGGCGGTCCAGATGCGACCATTTCCCATCCAGCCAGTCGGCCTTGTTGGGTTTGAAGGTCTTGCCGGCTTCGAATTCTTCGTTCAGGTGGGCCTGAAACGCGGCTTTCATATCCTCGATCTCGCCTTCAGGGATCAGCCCGTCTTTGACCAGCCGTTCGGTGTAAAGCGTCAGCGTCGTCTTTTGCTTTTTGATCTTCTTGTACATCACCGGGTTGGTGAACATCGGCTCATCGCCTTCGTTGTGACCAAAGCGGCGGTAGCAGATGATATCAAGCACGACATCCTTGTGGAATTTCTGACGGAATTCCGTGGCCACGCGGGCGGCGTGGACCACGGCCTCCGGGTCGTCACCGTTGACGTGGAAAATCGGCGCCTCGACCATCAGGGCGATGTCGGTGGGGTAGGGGCTGGAGCGGCTGAAATGCGGTGCGGTGGTGAAACCGATCTGGTTGTTCACCACGATATGCATGGTGCCGCCGGTACGGTGCCCGCGCAGGCCCGACAGGCCAAAACCTTCGGCGACGACGCCTTGCCCGGCAAAGGCTGCGTCGCCGTGCAGCAAGATTGCCATGACTTTGGATTTGTCGGTGTCGTTCTTTTGGTCTTGTTTGGCGCGGACCTTGCCCAGAACGACGGGGTTCACCGCCTCGAGGTGGCTGGGGTTCGCAGTCAGCGACAGGTGCACCGAATTTTCGTCAAAGCTGCGGTCGCTGGACGCGCCGAGGTGGTATTTCACATCACCAGAGCCATCGACGTCTTCGGGTTTCGACGATCCGCCCTGAAATTCGTTGAAAATGGCGCGGTAGGGTTTTTGCATCACGTTGGCGAGCACCGACAAGCGGCCCCGGTGCGGCATGCCGATCACGATATCATCAATGCCCAGCTGGCCGCCGCGTTTGATGATCTGTTCCATCGCGGGGATCAGGCTTTCGCCGCCATCAAGGCCAAAGCGCTTGGTGCCCATATATTTGACGTGCAGGAATTTTTCGAACCCCTCAGCCTGAACAAGGCTGTTAAGGATCGCCTTGCGACCGTTCTGGGTAAAGGTGATTTCCTTGCCGTAGCCTTCGATCCGTTCCTTGAGCCAACCGGCCTCTTCGGGGTTGGATATGTGCATGTATTGCAGGGCAAATGTGCCGCAATAGGTGCGCTGCACGATCGCCATGATCTGGGTCATGGTGGCCAATTCGAGGCCAAGGACGTTGTCGATGAAAATCGGCCGATCCATGTCGGCGGCGGTAAAGCCGTAGTTGGCGGGATCCAGTTCGGGATGCGGTTTTGTTTCGCGCATGCCCAGCGGGTCCAGATCGGCAATCAGGTGGCCCCGGATGCGATAGGCGCGGATGATCATCAGCGCGCGCACCGAATCGAGAACGGCATTGCGGACTTGCGTTTCATTCAGGCTGACGCCTTTTTCGGCGGCTTTTTCCTGGATTTTTTTGCCAGCGGCGGCAGGCTCTGTTGGCCATTGCCCGTCAAGCGCTGCGGTCAGGTCATCGTTGGGGATCGGCGGCCAATCGTTGCGGCCCCACGATGCGCCTGCGGCCTCGGCCATGGCTTCTGCGGGGGTGTCGTCAAGGCTACGAAAAAATGCGTGCCAGCTGTCGTCGACCGCACCGGGATTGTTGGCAAAGCGGGCATAAAGCTGTTCGACGTATTCGGCGTTATGTCCTTGCAGGAAACTTGAGGCGTGGAGGACGTCATTTGGGGATTGGTCGGTCATTGGTCCGTGTCTCCGATGTGGGCTGGGGGTAGATGCCACCCTGCAAAATAGGGCGGGGTGAACCCCGCCCTACCGTGTTATCCGATAGCCTTCAGCACAGCTTCGCCCAAAGTGGCGGGGCTGTCGGCGACGATGATGCCGGCGGCTTTCATCGCTTCGATCTTGCTTTCGGCGTCGCCTTTGCCGCCCGCGACAATCGCACCAGCGTGGCCCATGCGGCGGCCGGGAGGGGCGGTGCGGCCTGCGATGAAACCGGCGGTGGGTTTCCAGCGGCCTTTTTTACGCTCATCAGCCAGAAACTGTGCCGCTTCTTCTTCGGCGGAGCCGCCGATTTCGCCGATCATGATGATGGATTGCGTTTCGGGGTCGGCCAGGAACATTTCGAGGATGTCGATATGTTCGGTGCCTTTGATCGGGTCGCCGCCGATGCCCACGGCGGTGGACTGGCCCAGCCCGCTGTCGGATGTCTGCTTGACCGCTTCATAGGTCAGCGTGCCGGAACGCGATACAACACCGACGGACCCGCGTTTGTGGATGTGGCCGGGCATGATACCGATTTTGCAGGCGTCGGGCGTGATGACACCGGGGCAATTCGGCCCGATCAGCCGGGATTTGGAGCCTTCGAGCGCGCGCTTGACCTTCATCATGTCAAGAACGGGGATGCCTTCGGTGATGCATATGATCAGTTCCATTTCGGCGTCGATGGCTTCGAGGATGCTGTCCGCAGCGAACGGCGGCGGCACGTAGATGACCGATGCGTTGGCTTCGGTCACGTGGCGGGCCTCGTGGACCGAGTTGAAGATCGGCAGGTCCAGATGGGTCTGACCGCCCTTGCCGGGGGTCACGCCGCCGACCATCTTGGTGCCATAGGCAATCGCCTGTTCAGAGTGGAATGTCCCCTGCGAACCGGTAAGGCCCTGACAGATGACGCGGGTGTTTTCGTTTACGAGAATGGCCATGTTGGTGGCTCCTTGGAGATCTGTAGGGCGGGGTTTACCCCGCCACGCTTGCAATAGGCGGGGAGAACCCCGCCCTACGGGTTATCCCTTGACCGCTTTTACGATCTTCTGCGCGCCGTCTTTGAGGTCGTCGGCGGCGATGACGTCGAGGCCGGAGTTGCGGATGATCTCTTTGCCTTTCTCGACGTTCGTGCCTTCGAGGCGGACGACCAGCGGGACCTTCAGGCCGACCTCTTTCACCGCGGCGATCACGCCTTCGGCGATGACGTCGCAGCGCATGATGCCGCCGAAGATATTGACAAGAATGCCTTTGACCTGCGGGTCGGATGTGATGATCTTGAACGCCTCGGTCACCTTTTCCTTGGTCGCACCGCCGCCCACATCAAGAAAGTTGGCAGGTTCGGCACCGTAAAGCTTGATGATGTCCATCGTCGCCATGGCAAGGCCCGCGCCGTTGACCATGCAACCGATTTCACCGTCGAGCGCGATGTAGTTCAGGTCGAATTTCGATGCGGCCAGTTCTTTGGGGTCTTCTTCGGTCTCATCGCGCAGGGCGGCAATGTCGGAATGGCGATAGATCGCGTTGCCGTCGAACGAGACCTTGGCGTCCAACACCTTGAGGTCGCCCTTGTCGGTGACGATCAGCGGGTTGATTTCCAGCATTTCCATGTCTTTTTCGGTGAAGGCTTTGTAAAGCTGGCCCATCAGGGTGACGCATTGCTTGACCTGCGGACCGGACAGACCCAGTGAAAACGCCACACGGCGGCCATGGAATGCCTGATAGCCGGTCGCGGGATCGACCGAGAACGACAGGATCTTTTCGGGGGTGGAAGCGGCCACTTCTTCGATGTCCATTCCGCCTTCGGTGGAGCAGACAAAACTGATGCGGCTGGTCTGGCGATCGACCAGCAGGGCGAGATACATTTCGGTTTCAATGCCAGAGCCGTCTTCGATGTAGATGCGGTTCACGACCTTGCCTGCGGGGCCGGTCTGATGGGTGACCAATGTACGGCCCAGCATCTTTTTCGCCTCTTGCGCGGCTTCTTCGACGGAACGGGCCAGACGGACTCCGCCCGCTTCGCCTGCGTCGGCTTCTTTGAATTTACCTTTGCCACGGCCACCGGCGTGGATCTGTGCCTTGACGACCCACAGCGGCCCGTCGAGTTCACCGGCGGCTGTTTTCGCCTCTTCGGCGCGCATGACGGGGCGGCCATCGGAGACGGGCGCGCCGTAGCTGCGCAAAAGAGCTTTGGCCTGATATTCGTGGATATTCATGAGACATGTCCAATTTCGCTTCGGTTGGGGGTGTTTAACCACAAGAAATGAACAGTTTCTAACCTAAAACACAGTCTTAGGGGGATAATCCAACATTTGTGATCACACTTTTTGGGGCTGTGATCACAAAATACGGGCGTTAGCGATATCGGTGTCGTCAATCCCGGTTTGAAAGGATTCGTTGGGGTGATTGGCAACGGGGCCATGACAGGACGGCAACCAACTTGGGTGATTGTGGCGACGGTGGATGAGCCGCCATAACCGGTGCAGGCTTTTGGTGCATGGCGTTGGGCGCGGCGCAGGTGATGCTATATTTTGATCGGCCCGATGACCCGGCAGTTGCGCGATGCGACGGATACCGATGCGCGGCTGCAGTTCGGCGGGCTGACGGCGCTGAATCGGGTCTGCAAACTGCTGCGCAAGGCGGATGCGGTGGACCGCTGGCTTTGGCAGCAAAAGGGTGTGTTGCTGGCGGAATTTGGGCTGACCTGCCCATGAAAAAGGGCACCGCTTTGGGTGCCCTTTGGTCGTTTTGGTGTGATTCGGTTCAGGCGAGACTGCTGTCGATGGCCTTGCAGGCTTCGACCAGACCTTTGACCGCATCGACGGATTTGTCGAACATCGCCTGTTCGGCTTTGTCCATCTTGATCTCGACGACGCGTTCGATGCCGCCCGCACCGATGATGGTGGGCACACCGACGTAGAACCCATTAAGACCATAGGCGCCATCCACATGGGCCGCACAGGGCAGCACGCGCTTTTGGTCTTTCAGGAATGCCTCGGCCATTTCGATGGCAGAGGTCGCAGGCGCATAGAAGGCAGAGCCGGTCTTCAGCAGGCCAACGATTTCAGCGCCGCCGTCGCGGGTGCGTTGCACGATCGCGTCCAGCTTATCCTGGGTGGTCCAGCCCATGTCGATCAGGTCGGGCAAAGGGATGCCTGCAACGGTGGAATAGCGTGTCAGCGGCACCATCGTATCGCCGTGGCCGCCAAGCACAAAGGCGGTGACGTCGCGCATCGAGACCTTGAATTCATCGGCAAGGAAATGACGGAAGCGCGCAGAGTCCAGCACGCCAGCCATGCCGCAAACCATGTGGTGCGGCAGGCCCGAAAATTCGCGCAGTGCCCAGACCATCGCGTCAAGCGGGTTGGTGATGCAGATGACAAAGGCGTTTGGCGCGTGGGCGGCAATGCCTTGACCCACGGATTTCATGACCTTGAGGTTGATCCCAAGCAGGTCATCGCGGCTCATTCCGGGTTTGCGGGCCACACCGGCGGTGACGATGCAAACGTCGGCGCCTGCGATGTCGGCGTAATCGTTGGTGCCCTTGAAGCTGCCATCGAATTTGGCGGCGGGACCGGATTCAGCGATATCAAGCGATTTGCCTTGGGGGATGCCTTCGGCAATGTCGAAAAGCACGACATCGCCAAGTTCTTTGACCGCTGCGAGGTGCGCGAGCGTGCCACCGATCTGTCCGGCGCCGATAAGGGCAATCTTTGGTCTGGCCATGGAAATGGATCCTTTGGTGTGGTGTGGTTTTGGCGCATTGGGTAAGGCTTTGCGCGCGCCTGTGCAAGCCTGCTGCGCTGCGGCATCACGCGAAGCCCGATGGTCAATGCGCAAAGGCCGCGCTAACCATAGGTGATCAGGGCCGATACGAGGGTGCGAAGTGATTGAGTTTGATTGGCAATTCTTTGCCATAGGCATTCCCGCGATCATTTTTGCGGGTATTTCAAAGGGGGGATTCGGGTCAGGTGCCGCTTTTGTGGCAGGCGCGATTCTTGCGCTTGTCGTGCCGCCGGGAGCCGCGCTTGGCATTGTGTTGCCGCTGCTGATGGTGATTGATGCGGCGACGCTGAAATCCTATTGGCGCCAGTGGCATTGGCCGTCCGCAAAGGGGATTATTCAGGGCGCGCTGCCCGGCATCATCATTGCGGCATGGATTTACACGGCGGTCGAGGCGAATGTATTTCGCCTGCTGATCGGGGTGATCTGTCTGGCCTTCGTGGCGTTTCAGTTCAGCCGCGCAAGGGGCTGGCTGCGTGTGAAGCAAATGCCGTTTTCGCGCCCCTGGGCCTGGGTTGCCGGGATCGTGGCGGGGTTCACGAGTTTTGTCAGCCATGCGGGCGGTCCGCCGGTGGCGGTGTTCCTGTTGTCCCAAGGCGTGGCGAAGACGACCTATCAGGCGACCACGGTTCTGACGTTTTGGGCGATCAACTGGATCAAATTTCTGCCCTATGCCTATCTGGGGATTTTCAGCTGGGATACGGCGCTGGGCAGTCTTGCCTTGGCGCCGTTTGCGCTGCTAGGGGCGTGGATCGGGGTGCGGGCGCATCGGGCGGTGCCGGAGCGTTTGTTTTTCGGGCTTACGTATGTGCTTTTGTCGCTGACCGGGGTGCGGTTGATCTGGCTGGCGCTGTCGTGAAAAAGCCGCCCCGGTCAGGAGCGGCTTTGAGGGGTATCAGGCGCCGCTGCCGATAATTGGCAGTGCTTCGTTCAAGTGTTGAAACGCCTGCCCTGCGGCGACAAGGCATGTCGGGCCGCCGGGTTTCGTGGCCGTAATCGTCCAGCTGCCAGTGTCTGTGGAGGCAAACACCTCGATCACGGCATTGTCGCTGCCGAGCCCGATGGATTGGCGGCTTTCGCCATAACTGATCGCGAGACGTTCCACGACAGCGGCGTGATCTGCACAATTGGCAGTTTCGGCATGGGCGTGATTGGCCGCCAGCATCATTGCGCCGATCCCGAACGACATTAAGAAAAAGTTGCGCTTCATTTGGTTCACCTTAATTGCAAAAAAGGAGCGACTGCGGCTGGATATCCGCCACAGTCGGCAAGTGATGAAATTCTGAGATGAACGTGCCGCAAAATGGTTAATACACCGTGACGGTGGGGCTGTTGCTGCAATGCGGCAATTTCAGCTTGAATGATGTGGTGGATTTCGGCCAGTTTGGCGCAACAATATTGCGAGGAAGATTCGATGCATGACCGCCCCTACCGCTCGGCTTTATATATTCCGGGGTCCAAGGATCGCGCGTTGGACAAGGCGCGTGGCCTGTTCGTTGACGTGATTCTGTTTGATCTGGAGGATGCGGTGACCCCCGATGCCAAGGTCGCGGCGCGTGACACATTGGCCGCTGCACTGGCTGCGGGTGGATACGGCACGCGGTTGCGTATCGTGCGGATCAATGGGCTGGATACACCATGGGGTGCGGCGGATGCGGCGGCGGTTGCGGCGATGGCGTGCGATGCCGTGCTGCTGCCCAAGGTGAACACGACGGCGGATGTCGATGCGCTGGCGGCGATGGTTCCTGATCTGCCGATCTGGGCTATGATGGAGACGCCGCAGGGCATTCTGAATGCCGCCAGCATTGCCGCCCATCCAAGGATCGCGGGGTTCGTGTTGGGCACGAATGATCTGGCCAAGGATCTGAATTCGCGCGGGCGGGCGGCGTTGATGGTGGCGTTGCAGATGTGTCTGCTGGCGGCAAGGGCGGCGGGAATCGTCGCGCTGGATGGGGTCTATAACGCGTTTAAGGACGAAGAGGGCCTGCGTGATGAATGCACACAGGGCCGCGACATGGGATTTGATGGCAAGACGCTGATTCATCCCGCGCAGGTCGCGATTGCCAACGCGGTCTTTGGTCCGACGGCGGATGAAATTGATCTGGCACGCCGCCAGATTGCGGCGTTCGAGGCGGCGCAGGCCCAAGGGCAGGGCGTGGCCGTGGTCGATGGTCGCATCGTTGAGAACTTGCATATCGTGACCGCTCAGGCGACGCTGGCCAAAGCAGACGCCATTGCCGCATTGGAGAGCGCATGACATTTCTTATTCTTGGTTTGATTCTTTGGTCAGGCATCCATTTCTGGAAGCGGCTGGCACCTGCAAGCCGTGAAGCCGCAGGCGATCGGGGCAAGATGATTGTCACCGCAGGGTCGGTTCTTGGATTGGTTTTGATGATCGTCGGCTACCGCATGGCGGACACGACGTTCTATTGGGGCCGCAGCCCTGCCATGACCGGGATCAACAATTTGCTGATGATTCTGGCTTTCTATCTGTTTGCCGCGAGCGGATCAAAGGCGCGGATCACGCAGTATGTCCGGCATCCACAACTGACGGCCATCGTGGTCTGGGCTGTCGCGCATCTGCTGGTCAACGGCGATACCGCGTCATTTGTGCTGTTCGGTGGGCTGCTGGTCTGGGCATCGTCAGAGATGTCGCTGATCAACCGCGCGGTGCCAGAGTGGACCCCGGCGCATGACGTGCCGATCCGCAAGGAAATCTCGGCTGTTGTGGCGACTGTGGTTGCGTTTGGCGTCGTGGCTGGGGTGCATGGCTGGCTTGGCTATAACCCGTTTGGATAATCCGATGAAAATTTACAGATTGCTGACCGAAGACGACACATCGGCGTTCTGCCACAAGGTGTCAGACGCGCTTTCCAAGGGATGGGAGCTGTATGGCAGCCCGACCTATGCGTTTGATCAGGCCAATGGCGTGATGCGGTGTGGGCAGGCGGTGACCAAGGATATCGACACGCCCTATTCCCGCGACATGAAGCTGGGCCAGCAATGACCAAGACAAATGCGGGCCGGTTTTTCGAGGATTATGCCGTTGGCGATGTGATCCTTCATGCAGTGCCGCGCACGATTTCGGGGGGCGAGCGGGCGCTTTATCATGCGCTTTATCCGGCGCGGGGCGCGCTTTGTTCATCCGATGAATTTGCGCGGTCCTGCGGGCTGCCTGCGTCGCCGTTGGATGATTTGATCACGTTTCACACGGTGTTCGGCAAGACGGTGCCGGATGTGTCGCTGAATGCGGTGGCCAATCTGGGCTATGCCGACGGGCGCTGGCTGGCCCCGGTGTATCCCGGTGATACGCTGACGTCGGTGTCCGAGGTGATCGGGGTCAAGCAGAATTCGAACGGGAAATCCGGGGTTGTTTGGGTCCGCACGACAGGGCGCAATCAGCAGGGCCGTGATGTGCTGAGCTATGTGCGCTGGGTCATGGTGCGCAAGCGCGGCGATGGTCCGGCGCCTGCGACGGTGATCCCTGATTTGCCGGTGGCGGTGGCGGCGGATGATCTGGTGGTGCCTGCGGGGCTGACGTTCGCCGCGTATGACTTTGCCTTGGCCGGTGAAAAACACCGGGTAATCAACTATTCCGTGGGCGAAATTATCGACCACATCGACGGCGTGACGATCGAAGAGGCCGAGCATATGCTGGCCACGCGTCTGTGGCAAAACACGGCGAAGGTGCATTTCGATGCGACCAACCGCGCCGATGGCAAGCGGTTGATTTACGGCGGGCATGTGATGTCGCTGGCGCGTGCGCTGTCGTTCAATGGGTTGGCCAATGCGCAGATGATCGTTGCGCTGAACGGTGGCGCGCATGCCAATCCATGCTTTGCCGGCGATACGGTCCGGGCATGGTCGGAGGTGTTGGATATGGCCGAAACCCCGGCACCCGGTGTGGGCGCGATCAGGTTGCGGCTGGTGGCGACCAAAGGCGCCGCAGGTGTGCTGCGCGGCGCGGATGGAAAGTATCACCCGGATGTTTTGCTTGATCTGGACTATTGGGCATTGATGCCGACCTGAGATTTGTGAAGGCCCCGCCCAACCGCAGCTTTTGCAAGGTTGTGACCCGCGCGCGATCCGGCGGGCGTCGGTGTCCTGCATTGATCTGGGCGGCATTGCCGGGCCGGTATGAATTTGTGATCACACGTTTTCAAACTGTGATCACAAAAGGCAGAAAGGAGGGTGGACGCGTCACTTTTTCACATGTTTTGTCGTCTGCCCCGCGTGACTCTGACTGCGGAATGATGCAAAAGGATGCCAAAGGCGCTGCCGCACTGGGCAGCAACAGCCACCGAAGGGAACATTCATGGCCGATGTGAACCGGGGTAACCGCCCCTTGTCGCCGCATTTGACGATATATCGTCCGCAGCTGACCTCGATGACGTCGATATTCGTGCGCATCACCGGCAACGCGCTGTTGCTGGGGGCGCTGCTGATCGTGTGGTGGTTTGTCGCCGCCGCAACCGGGCCCGAGGCGTTTGCCCGCGCAAATGGGTTCATCACCAGTTGGTTTGGCGATCTGATCATGTTCGGATCGGTCTGGGCGTTGTGGTATCACACCTTTGGCGGCATTCGGCACCTGATCTGGGACAGCGGTCGTATGCTGGACATTGAGCATGCCGAGACGGCGGGTTTGGTGATGATCATTGCGTCGGTGCTGGTGACTATTTTCACAGTCGTTGTAATTTAAGGAGGCGCGATAATGGCTTTTCTGACTGACCGTAAACGCGCCGTCGGCATGGGTTCCGCCAAGAGCGGGACCGCACATCACTGGCATATGATCGTGACCTCTGTCGCGCTTGTCGGGTTGATCCCGCTGTTTGTCTTTACCTTTGGGGCGATCCTCGGGTCGCCCTATGCCGAGGTCATCGCATATTATCAGCGCCCATTCCCGGCGATTGTTGCCGTGCTGACAATGGGGGTCGGGTTCCTGCATTTCAGCAAAGGTGTGCAGACGCTGATCGAGGATTACGTGCACGGCCTTGCCCGCAAGGCGGCCATCATCGGCATGATCTGCCTGTCCTATACCGCTGCTGCCGTTGCGATCTTCGCAATCGTGCGCATCGCCCTTTAATTCGCCGGAGCATCACCCAATGGCCGCATACGAATACGAAACCCATACCTATGACGCGATTGTCGTGGGTGCTGGCGGCGCAGGCTTGCGCGCCACGCTTGGTCTGGCTGAACAGGGCCTGCGCACGGCCTGTATCACCAAAGTCTTTCCGACCCGGTCGCATACGGTTGCGGCACAGGGTGGCATCGCGGCGTCATTGGGCAACATGGGTCCTGACAGCTGGCAGTGGCACATGTATGACACCGTCAAGGGGTCAGACTGGTTGGGTGATACCGACGCGATGGAGTATCTGGCCCGCGAGGCGCCAAAAGCGGTTTACGAGCTGGAACATTACGGCGTTCCGTTCAGCCGCACCGAAGAGGGCAAGATTTACCAGCGCCCGTTTGGTGGCCATACAACCGAATTTGGCGCAGGTCCGCCGGTGCAGCGCACCTGTGCTGCCGCGGACCGGACCGGCCACGCCATTCTGCACACGCTTTATGGTCAGTCGCTGAAGCAGCAGGCTGAGTTCTATATCGAATATTTTGCGCTTGATCTGATCATGTCGGATGATGGTGTCTGTCAGGGCGTCATCGCATGGAAGCTGGACGACGGCACCATGCATGTGTTCAACGCGAAAACTGTCGTGCTGGCCACGGGCGGCTATGGCCGCGCCTATTTCAGCGCGACGTCTGCCCACACCTGCACGGGTGATGGCGGTGGCATGGTGGCCCGTCAGGGTCTGCCGTTGCAGGACATGGAATTCGTACAGTTTCATCCCACAGGCATTTACGGTGCCGGCTGTCTGATCACCGAAGGCGCGCGCGGCGAGGGCGGTTATTTGACCAACTCCGAGGGCGAGCGGTTCATGGAGCGTTATGCGCCCAACTACAAAGACCTCGCGCCGCGCGACTATGTCAGCCGTTGTATGACGCTGGAAATTCGCGAAGGGCGGGGCGTGGGGGCGAACGGTGATCATATTCACCTGAATCTGAACCACCTGCCTGCCTCGGCTTTGGCCGAGCGTCTGCCGGGGATTTCGGAATCGGCGCGCATCTTTGCCGGCGTCGACGTGACCAAGGAAGCGATCCCCGTATTGCCTACCGTGCATTACAATATGGGCGGTATTCCGACAAATTATCATGGCGAGGTTTTGAACCCGACCAAGAAAAGCCCAAATGCCGTCGTTCCGGGCCTGATGGCTGTGGGCGAGGCGGGCTGTGCATCGGTCCATGGGGCGAACCGTCTTGGGTCCAACAGCCTGATTGACCTTGTGGTGTTCGGTCGCGCTGCGGCTATTCGCGCCGGTGAGGTCGTTGACCGTAAAGCGCCGAACCCGACGTTGAACCAAGCGTCGGTTGACGCCTGTTTTGACCGCTTTGATGGGCTGCGTCATGCAAAGGGCAATATCGGCACAGCCGAACTGCGGCTTGAGATGCAAAAGGCGATGCAGGCTGATGCGGCCGTGTTCCGCACCGACAAAACCCTCAAAGAGGGTGTCGAAAAGATGACGGCGATTGCGGGCAAGATGGGCGACATCAAAGTCACCGACCGTAGCCTTGTCTGGAACAGTGATCTGATGGAAACGCTGGAACTGACGAACCTGATGCCAAATGCGCTTGCCACGATAGTTGGTGCAGAGGCGCGCAAGGAAAGCCGCGGTGCGCACGCGCATGAAGACTATGCAACGCGTGACGATGAAAACTGGCGGGTCCACACGATCAGCCATGTGGATGGTGCCAAGGTGAAGTTGAGCTATCGCCCGGTGATCACGACGCCGCTGACAACCGAAGCGCAGGGCGGGATCAGCGCAGATACGATCGCCCCGAAAGAACGGACGTTCTGATGCGGATGGCCATGATCATGGCGGTCGGCGTTGCGGCGCTTGCTGGTTGTGCGGATATTTCTGCGGAGGGTGACAGGATAGCCCGCGACACGGCCAAAGGCGTGGTGAACGGTGTCGTGGCCAGCCGGTTTCCGGGGGTGAATGCCGCGCCGCTGACCGACTGTATCATTGATAATGCGGAGCTATCGGAAGTTTACACGATTGCGCAGGCGGCGGTCGTTGGGCCGACACCTGCGACGACCAACCTGATCGTTAATATCGCGCAACGCCCGGCAACGGTGGGTTGCGCGACGGACAATGCGCTGAGCGCATTTTTGTTGGGGGGCTGATGATGCGCGGTTTGAACCTTGTTTTGCTGGTGCTGGTTGTTGCTGGCTGCACACCGATCACGCCGGAACGCGCAGCGGAGCGGTGTGAAGAGCGCGCGCGCGCGGCGCAGGCGCCCGACGTCGGATTGACCATCGGCGCCAACAGCAATGATGGTCCGTTCGCCAGTGCCAGCATCGGTATCAGCAGTGATTTGCTAAGCGGACGCGACCCGTTGGGGGTCTATGAGACCTGTGTGATTAACTTGACCGGCCAGCTGCCAATCCGGCCGCCGCGTCTGCGTGCTTTGTAAGAATTTCGGGGCGAACGTGCCCCTGACGGAAGGAACATCAAGATGGTGCAACTGACACTTCCCAAGAATTCCCGCATGAAAGTCGGGAAAACCTGGCCCAAGCCGGAGGGGGCGACGAATCTGCGCAAGGTGCAGGTTTATCGTTGGAACCCGGACGATGGGAAAAACCCGCAACTTGATACTTATTTCATTGATCTTGATGATTGTGGGCCAATGATTTTGGACGCGCTGATCAAGATCAAGAACGAGATTGATCCGACCCTGACGTTCCGCCGATCCTGCCGTGAAGGTATCTGTGGGTCGTGCGCGATGAACATCGACGGGATCAACACGCTTGCCTGTATCTATGGTTTGGACGAGGTGAAGGGCGACGTTAAGATTTATCCGCTGCCGCACATGCCTGTCATCAAGGACTTGATCCCCGATCTGACCCATTTTTATGCGCAGCATGCGTCAGTCATGCCGTGGCTTGAGACCAAAACGAACCGCCCGGCCAAAGAGTGGAAACAATCCATTGATGATCGCAAGAAGCTGGATGGTCTCTATGAGTGCGTGATGTGCGCGTGCTGTTCGACGTCATGCCCATCATATTGGTGGAATGGCGATCGGTATCTGGGTCCGGCCGCATTGTTGCACGCCTACCGCTGGATCATTGATAGCCGGGACGAGGCAACAGGCGAGCGGTTGGACGAGCTTGAAGATCCTTTCAAGCTGTATCGGTGCCACACCATTATGAACTGCGCCAAGACATGCCCCAAGGGTCTGAACCCGGCCAAGGCAATCGCGAACATCAAGCAGATGATGATCGAACGGGTCGTGTGATAGCGAGCGCCGCCTTCGGGCGGCGTTTTCTTGCCTCGGGCGGGGATATTTCTGCTCGGAAGAAGCGAATTGCGGCTCGGCAGTTCCTGAGGGACTATCTGACATGACCACTGTGACCACACCACCCGATGCCGATGAACGCCGCGCTGTGCCGCCGGTGATTTGCTATCCGACCGAGACGCTGCCGCAACCGGATATGGCGGTTTATCGGGCTGCCCGTGCCGCGCTGACAGAGGTGGCGCGTGTGATTGTCCCGCCACGAGATGCGGCGGCGATTGCCGTTCCGGCGGGGCACTTCTTGCGGATTGTCAGCATTGAGGGCGCGCAGGTTGGTGACTTGAACCTGTTCAATGTGGCGGATCTGACCGAACGGTTTTATTCGGGCAAGACGCGTGCGTTGCATGGCACGCATGTAACGACGGGCGACCGTCTATGGTCTTCATTTCCGACGCTGCGCCCGATGGCGACGGTGAGCCATGACACGTTGGCGTGGTACGGCATTGATGGTTTTGGCGGGTCCGTGCACGATGTGATCGGCACCCGCTGTGACCCCTATACAGGGCGGTTATTGTCGGGGGCGGATTATCACCATTGTTGCCATTCGAACCTGACGCGCGCATTGGCGGATCACGCAGGTTTGCCGCTGGCCGCGGCGGAGGCGCATGTGCATGATGTGTTGAATGTGTTCATGTGTACCGGATTTACGCGTGGCACGGGCCAATATTTCATGAAGGCCAGCCCGGTCTGTCCCGGCGACTATATTGAGCTGTTTGCCGAGATTGATCTGCTTGCCGTGTTGAGCGCGTGCCCCGGCGGGGATTGTTCGGCACAACATTCCAGCGACACTGCCGTTTGTCATCCATTGGAAATGCAGGTGCTGCGCCCGGCGGAGTTGACGGGGTGGGTGCCGCCAGCGGTCAATGCATACGACCGCAGTCACGGGCGCTAGCAGTAGCGTTGTATCGTGCGCATTTGATCCAGTGAATAGCGGTCGCCATGTGCAAAGCCGGGCGGCAGAATGCGGGCAATTTCGGCCCGGTCCAGCACCCACGCGATTGCGGCGGCGGCGACGTTCCATCCGCGGGCGCGGGCGAAGGTTTTGAAGTGGTCCAGCATCGTTTGATTGCGCGCATAATTGTCGGGCGCAAAACGCGGGATTTGCAGGCGATAGTTCGGTGTCGTGCATCTTCTGTGCGGTGTCCGGGTAGGTTTCGCCCAACATGCCGCGCGCGAGCGGTGAGAAGGGGACAAAGGCAACGCCCAGTTCGGCGGTCGTTTGCAACATGCCGAGTTCCGACAGGCGGGTCCAGAGCGCGTATTCGCTTTGGACGGCCATGCAGGGCCGTTCCGCATGGGCCCGGCGCAGGGTCGCGGGGGCGACTTTGGACGGCCATAGCCGCCAATCAGCCCTTCGTCGATCATGCGGCCCATGGTCCCAGCGACATCTTCGATCGGGATCAAGGGATCGCGGCGGTGTGCGTAGTAAAGTGGGGCATGATCCAGCCCGAGACGTTTGAGCGAGCCATGCATGTAGAGCGTCAACCACTTTGTCCGCGGGCGTCAACCATTTTGGCCGGTTTTGAAGCCGCCGGGGTTGGTGTTCCGTTTGGTGTTTGGGTTAGATTTCTCCTTCGTTGTGGTTGTCGTTATTGGTTATCGCTGGCGCTTCGACCTGAGTTCGCTTGTTGGAGGCGGCCGCACGCTGGCGGAAGCTTTCAGCGTTCATTTCGAGGATGGTCGCATGGTGGACCAGGCGATTGATGGCGGCGACGGTCATGGCCTTGTCCGGGAAGATCTGATCCCATCCGCTGAACGGCTGATTGGCCGCGATGGCGATGCTGCGGTATTCGTACCGCCGGGCGATCAGTTCGAAGAGGACGCCGGTTTCGGCCTGATCC
>Ga0208544_10001235_pt1 | contig 18099 bp, 8 predicted proteins | sample DEB08_DNA_9_FD_184526 | JGI IMG/M metagenome (GOLD analysis project Ga0208544, IMG submission 184526) | Aqueous microbial communities from the Delaware River and Bay under freshwater to marine salinity gradient to study organic matter... | ecosystem: Environmental > Aquatic > Marine > Coastal ... | reverse complement strand
ATTCTACAAGGATTTGATCAATTTTCAGGCTTTACAGAATCAGGGGAAGTATTTGAACGTCATCAATCTATAGAAGATAGTATTAAAGTCACCCAGTTGTTAAATCGTATTTTCAGAAACAAAAAAGATAGTTTTAAGTCTTTTTTTCAACCAACACAATATGGATATCCCATTTGGGATAGGGCGGTTGTGGTCAATAATACTACTGATGGTTTTAATTTAGTAAAGATTCCATTTGCTATAATTGAGTCGGATGTGATTACTGGTATTTTGTACTGTAAAATTGTAGGAAATACTTTTATTAATGCCTCGTATCTGGTTACCCTGAACTTTTTCCGATCTTAGATTTGGCTGCTTTCGAATTGGGCATGTTTGGCAGACAAGATATTCCCTTTCCCTATACCATCTTCCCTCCCTGGCCTGATAGTGTATTGACTGATAAGCACTATGAATATAAAGTTGCAGTAGGCTATAGCCCGACGGACTGTTATAAATTAGATAGTTGGTCTTCAGAGATGGGCGCATCATGCTGTAGGTATTATTGTACTAGTGGCTTGTTTATCGCGGGGAAATATGCTAGTCCCAACTTTGTTACGGATCCAGTATTGGATGGTGGCCAAGAGAAAAGACGGGAAAAATTACAGGTTTTACCTATTAATTAACTATAATTTCACCGCACCCGATAGTCATAAGTGGCCGGCGGCCCCGCCAGGTAAGCACCGAGCTTGGCTTTCACCTGTAAGTGCAGTTGATGTTGCTGGTAAGCGCGGTAGGCTGCCTCGTCGGTAAAGCCCATTTCCAGGAGCACGTCGTAGGTGGCGAGGGCTCTTTCGTCGCCCAGGTCGGCGAAGGTGCCGATGCGGAAATTTTTCACCAGCGGTATTTGGGCCAACTGTTTGAGGGTGGTTATCAAGCTGTCGACAGGTGCCTTTTCCTGGAGCTGGAAATAAACCAGGTGGACGAGTTGTACCGCCGGTTCGGTGGTGGCCGTGGCGGCTGGAATTGTGGCGGTTGCAGGGGCACTGGCGGGCTGGCAGGCGCCCAGTAACATACCGATTAGAAGTAGGAAAAGGACAGTGATTCTCATAATGCGGGTATTAAAGGGGGGCATTCGTTTGGTTCCGCCGGTAAGATACGTGCTCCGCGCGTTTTAATTCAATGCCAATAAATTTTTGCTTATGCTTTCTGTACGTGATGCTTACGCTATTGTTTTAAACCAGGCCCGGGATTTCGGTACGGAAACGATCCCCCTGCACCAGGGTATTGGCAGGATATTGCGGGAGGACTGGCACAGCGACCGCGAGCTTCCGCCCTACGACCGGGTGACGATGGATGGCATAGCAGTGCACTACGCCACGGCGGTGCAGCAAGCGCAGTTGGTCGTGGCCGGCGTGGTGGCGGCGGGGGATCCGGAGGCGGAATTGGCTGACCCTACGCAGTGCCTCGAGATCATGACGGGGGCCATGCTGCCCAGGGGCTGCGACACCATCATTCGGTACGAGGATGTGACCATCGAGAACGGACGGGCCACCATCAACGAAACCTACCAGCAAGGGCAAAACATCCACACCCAGGGGCAAGACCGGCAGGCCGGGGAACTGCTGGTTCCGGCGGGTACCTTGCTGTCGGCCAGCGAAATAGGGGTAGGTGCGTCCGTCGGCCGGGCGGACATTCAGGTGGCGCGATTCCCGAAAACCATCATCATCTCGACGGGTAACGAGCTGGTAGAAGTACACGAAACCCCGGCCGCCCACCAAATTCGGCGCAGCAACGTCTACCGCCTGCAGGCGACCCTCAACCACTGGGGCCTCACGGTGGCTACGGCCCACCTGCCCGATGACGAGGATTTGATCGTAAGCGCCCTAACCACCTTTGTAGCAGATTACGACCTGGTGGTATTAAGCGGCGGCGTATCGAAAGGCAAGTTCGACTTTTTGCCAGCGGCCCTGGCGAAAATTGGGGTGGAAAAGCATTTTCACGTCATCGCCCAACGGCCCGGCAAACCCCTCTGGTTTGGTACCCACCCGGTGACCAAAACCACCGTTTTTGCCCTGCCCGGCAATCCGGTTTCCTCCTTCATGTGTACGCAGGTGTACCTGCAAGACTGGCTGAAAGCATCGCTGGGGCAAACCATTGCCCCGCTGCCGCACGGCATTTTGCAAGCTGAAGTGCGCTTCAAGCCGGCGTTGACTTATTTCTTAGAGGTCAAAATTGCCTACGACGCCCAGGGGCGTATCCTGGCCTTTCCCCAACAGGGCAATGGTTCCGGCGATCTGGCTAATCTTCTGAACGCGGATGCTTTTATCCGGCTGCCGCCCGACCGCGAATATTTTGGGGTGGGGGAGGTTTTTCCGATTTATGGGTATCGGTAGGATGGGGGTGCAGGATAACAACCAGGGCGGTTTTTAACCACAAAGGTTTTAACCACAAAGGTTTTTAACCACAAAGGGCACCGAGATAACAAAGAACACAAAGGTTTTTTTAGCCACAAAAGCACGAAAGGCACGGAAATTTCACCAAACAATTTTTGTGGGATTTAGTGCTTTTTGTGCTTTAGTGGCTATCTTTTTTTTACCACATAGGGCATGGAGGTGACAAAGTGCACATAGGGAGTTTGCTATTCCTCTTTGTTTCCTTTGTGCGCTTTGTGTCCTTTGTTTTCTTTGTGGTTTTTCTGGTTTTTCCCCCTTTGTGGTTTTTTTTCCATGGAGCTCCGCAGACCTACCCCCGCATCTTCACCATCCGTACCGTTTTCTGGCCAGTTTTGGTCTGAACCCGGCAGTAGTAAGTGCCTGCGGGCAAGCTGTGGGTTTCCACCGTAATGCGATGCAGGCCCGCCGGGAAAGACTGGTTGCTGACGACCCGCAGTTCGTTGCCGATGACGTCGAAGAGGCTGATCTTGACCCATTCGCTGCCCGTGGTCAGCTCCAGGGTGGTGGTCTGGTTAAAGGGGTTGGGGTAGATTTTGAGGTCCGGAGCGGCCGCTGCGGGATCGTAGGTGGCCGTGATGCTGCAATCTCTCAGGATGGGGATATGCTGAAAATCCTCGTAGAGGACTTCCCGGACGGTGGATGCTGCCAGTCCGAACCAATCCATCAGTACGGAGCCATACACCGAGCGGAAATCGTACTGCATGGGTACGCCTTCCTGGTTGTCGACATCGAGGGCTATTTCGGGGTTCGTACCGATGACGCCGGCGTTGACACAGGATCCGAAAACCAATAGTGGCGCGGCGGTGCCGTGGTCGGTGCCCAGGCTGGCATTGGAGCGGATGCGGCGACCGAACTCGGAGTAAGTCATGCCCACTACCCGCTCTTCGAGGCCGAGGAGCCGGAGGTCGTCCTGGAAGGCACAGATGGCGTCGCCGAGGGTTTGCATCAGCACGGCGTGTTCGCCGGTAGTAGGGTCGTTTTCCACAACCTGGTCGGCGTGGGTATCGAATCCGCCGAGGCTGACGACGTAGATTTTGGTACCCAATCCACCGGAGATGAGCTTGGCTACCGTCTTGAGTTTGGTGGCCAGGGCATTGTCGGCGGGGTATTTGGTGGAGAGGTTGGCGCCGCTGTCGTTGGCGCCCTGGATGACCTCGTTGTAGGCGTTGGTTTGTTCGATGGTGTTGATGAGGAAGGCCAGGCGATTGCCGTAGCAACCAGCGGCGACTTCGTTGTTGGCGGGCGCGGCCAGGGCGCTCAGATTCTCGGGGTCCACGACGGCCAGGCTGAAATTGCCGCTCATGCCCTGGCAAGTTTCCGTGACCACCGAGCCGATGGTCATGGCCAGGGGGTCGGGGCAGTCTTCGTTAGGGTAGTTGGCCGGATAGCCGGGGAACTGGGTGTCGAGATAGCGACCCAGCCAGCCCGTATCCAGAAACTGGTCGGCATCGGAGGCCGTGTGCCAGATGTCGAGGGAGCGGAAGTGGGAGCGGTTCTGGTTGGGGTAGCCCACGCTCTGCACGATATTTAGCTGACCGTTGTCGAACACCTCGTGCATGCCGGTGAGGGAACTGTGCAAGGCCACGGTGTCGGTAATATTGAGGAGGCTGTTTTCGGGTAGCAGTATGTTGCCACGCACGGCCGCCAGGTTGTCGTACTGGTCGCGGGGGATGACCATGTTGAGGCCGTCGTTGCCGCCGTTGAGTTGGATGAGGACCAGCACGCGGTCGCTGGTGCCGTTGAGGAGGCTGAGGAACGACTTGTCGCTGATGGCGGCAACGGGCACGCCACCCAATAAGAGGGGTGCGGAGAGGAGGGAGCTATTTTTGAGGAAAGATCTTCTTTTCATGGTGGGCATTTTTTGTCGGTAAAGGAGGACGGTAAACGGTCAGGAAATGATGGTGGACCAGGGGTTAGATGAGGTAGAATTCCGGCATTTTGAACAAGGTCCGGAAGAGGGATTGGAGCTTGGTCAGGACGGCGTCCCGCAGCTCCGGGTTCGTAGGGTCTTGTAGGTATTCACTGTATTCTACCGTCCACTCAAAATCCGGTAAGCCGGGAATAAGCACTTCTTTGAGGAAGCTGAGCTGGTTGCTGGCCAGGGGCTCGGCGAAGAGGTAGGTGGCGATACCACTGATCAGGGCGTTGGGGTCGAGGTTGTTGTCGATCTCGGCGATGAAGGCCAGCAAGTCGGGTTCCCAGCGGAAGCCAAAGACGTTGAGGCCATTGGCGAGTCGGTCGCTGGTTTCCTGGCGCTTGACGAGGGTGACGGAGTTGATCCAGATCTCGTCGTACTGGGGCGACTGGTAGAAGGCTTTCCAGCCAGCTACGGAGGGCAGGCCCATGAGTTCCATGTCCTGGTCGGTGGCCAGTTGGTAGAGCTGGTCCCAGAAGCGGTACTGGGGCAGGAGCGGGGCCGTGCTGCTGACGAGGCAGGTGTTGAGGATCTTGAACAGGTAGTCGATGGGGTGGGTGATCATACACCCCTGGTTGGTGGCCAGGAAGAAGTATTCGCTGGCCAGGAGGGCTTCGACGGCTGGCTGGATCTGGTAGTTATTGGCGAGGATGAGCTGGGCCATCGGCTCGATGATGTTGGCCTCCACCGCCGGGTCGATGCGGGCACCGACGAACCAGATGTGCAGTTGGCGGCTGAGGTAGCGGGCGACTTCTTCCTGCTGGAGGATGAGGTCGATGACCACGCGGTACTCCTGGTCGCCGGCATTGCTGATGATGGCGTTGTGGAAGCGGTGCGACAGTTGCTTCTGTTCCTGGTCGTGGCGGTTGTTGACGTAGACACCAGCCACCTGGCCGGTAGCGAGCGTGCGGGTGACCCAGCCGGTGAGGGCGCGGGCCAGGGCCACCACATCGTCTTCGGTGTAGAACGTATAATCGCCGGGCGCCGCTACCGGGCCGCGGCCGATGGTGAACAATTCGAGGAGCTCGCGGGCGTAGTTTTCGTTGGGTGCCTGCCGGGTATTCTGGTTGCCGTTGAGGTAGAGCAACATGGCGGGCGAGACGGTGATTTCTTCGGCCATGCTGCGGAAGTCGCCCAGGGCGTGGGTGCGCAGGATGTGGAGGTACTGGTAGCCGAACTGGCCATTGTTGATGTCGCTGATGGCAAAATGATTGTGCCAGAACAAGACCATCTTCTCGCGAATAGATACGCCCCCGTTCATGCACAACCCCATTTGCCAGGCCGTGAGCGAGCGGCGACGGGCACCCAGAAGACCTGGTGGCGGTGGTACGGGAGGTGGCGTGTTGACCCACGTTTCGCCCAGTCCGGCGTTGGGGTCGTTGCTGTAGTTGTAGTACACGGGTGGCGGTGGCAGGGGCTGCGGCGCAAAGAGGGCACCAATGGTAGCGCTGAGGCCATCGGTCACGGCCTGCCGAATCTGAGTCGGGTTGGGGCCAAAGGTCGTCCTGCGGAGCAGGTGGGCGGCCTGGGCGGTGTCCCAGGGGCCGGTATAGGGGCTGAGTGTATTGGTAGCGGTAGCCAGGCTGCTGCTGGGGGCTGCCAGGGGAGTGGCCGCGCGGGCGGTTTGTAGAAATGATCTTCGGTTCATGCGCAAACGATTAGGAGGGGGTTACAGCTGAGTATTTTGACGGAAATAAATCTAGCAACTTTCCCTGGATATTTATGATGGTAATGAATTGCTACAAAGGTTGCCTGGGGATGGTCATAATTTTTCGGATTGGTGTGGAAAGCGGGGATTGTATCCGTGATACCATACGCTCAATACGAGATGAGCGAATAGTAGCTGCCTGCCACGTCTTCAGCGTTGCCTGGCACCACAGTCACAGACTGTGGTGGATATTTATTCGTAGACATATTCTTCGAATAGCGGGGGAATAGCGGGGAACAAGGATTAGGACCAACGCGTGTCGGACACCTCCAAGGTGTCCGACACGTGTTGGTCCTCGGCACCCTTCGCGCCAGGGGTTGGAGCAGGCCGCGGCAGGCGGCGCCCGCAGGGCCGACCCACGGGAGCTGCGTACGACCCGACGCCGCGCGCTGACGTGAGGAAGCGCGGGGTGGGGCGCCCCGGTAGTAAGCCAACGTTCCTTTTTTAGGCCCCGAGCGGGCCGCGGAAAATAGTATCTTTGCTGGCGTAAACCTGACGATGAATTTTATGGAATTACCGCCTGAACCTGCGCAGACCGCCTCCTTGCCCCTGGATTTTTCCAAGGAAACGGTGAACGTGATTCGTACTACGCTGCGCAACTACATCGAGCTGACTTCGATTGCCGACAACAAGGCCAATGTGCTGCTCAGTTTGAATGCGGTGATGATCGCGTTTGTGGTACCGCTGGCGATTTCCAACCTGGAGGTGATTTTCGCCTATACGCTCTTTGTGCCCCTGTTCTTTTTGGCCGTGACTTGTTTTGCGACCATTTACGTGACCACGATGGTGCTGGTGCCCAAGGGCTTCGAGGAATTCAACGATGAGCTGCCACCGGGGATGCCGCCCAGCCCCTTTTTCTTCGGGACGATCCAGGACATGACCCTGGAGGAGTACTTTGCCTACCTGCACCGGGCTACCCAGGACAAGCACACCGTGCGCCATCACTTGTCGCTGGACCTCTTCTACATCGGTCGGCGACTGGGCGAAAAGATGACGCTGATGCGGCGCAGCTTTTTGATTTTCCGACTGGGGATTTTTCTCACCTTACTGGCTACGGGGATGGTTTTGTTGTTGAATTACCTGCAGTAGGGCTTCTTTTCGGCTAGCTTCTAAAGACTTCATCGATGTATTGCTCCCTGAGGTAGTTGTAAAAGGACTCGCGGCTGACGAAATTGGCGGTCAGGTTAGACAACAGGGCCGTGAGCATAATGAAGAAGATCGCGTTGTGGCTGTTGGTCATTTCCTGTACTGCTGTTAAAGTAGTGATTTTTTGTTAAAAAAGGCTTTTGCTGGGGTTAGCGCTTCTTTTATTTGGTTGAACAGTGCATCCTGGTCTGCCGCCAGGTTGGTCTTCACTTTCTCCAGGTGGTTGATGGTGGCGGGGTCTAGCCCCGTTGTTTTAGCGGTTACCTCAGCCAGGTGTTCCTGGATCACCTGGGCATCGTGCCACTGGCCGAGGAGCACTGTTAAAGCGTCGAGGTGAGTAGCCCAGGTGTTGTGCTGCCCTTCGAACACGCTGGTGTGGTTGTAATTGAACTGCTTCAATGCTTTGCGGAGGGCGTGCAATTGCGGGGGGTGTGCGTCACCCTGGTCGAGCATGCTTTTGATCTTGTACTGCTTCTTTTTCAAATAGCGAACGGCTTTTTTTCGCTTTACCCGGGCGAGAAAAGCAGCAATCAACCGGTATTTTTTTTGCAGCCGGAGCCCCCGTTTTTTGTGGAGCAGCGAAAAATAGACTGCTTCTTCCCGCAAGCGGTGTTCTGTTAAATGCGTTCGATAATCCGGCAGCGCTGCGTCACCCAGGTATTGTTTGAGGATGGCTTCTTCTACCTGCAAATCCCTTACTTTTCCGGCCTGACGAAAGAGGACCCGGAAAGGTTTAAAGGTTTTCTTTTGCTGGAGATCGGGCTGGCAAAAATGAACCAAATCCAGTAGCGCATTCATTTTTTTTAGCTCTACCCGCAACTGGTGAAAGGTCTCGGGGGTATACGTATGCCGGGGGCATGCTATTAGTTTGTTAATAGCTGTCTTTCGCTTTTTGAAATATTTTTTAAGTGTTTTCAATAGTCGTAATATACGTGCTTTTTCGTTTTGTGCAGCTGTAGCCTGCCGCAAACAAGAACAAAAATAAGACCCCAAAAGCGCCATTTTTTTTGGTGCAATTGGGGCCTTGGTGGGACCGTTGAATTCCGTGCCGGGACTAGGGTGAAACGACTATTTTGGCGAACAGCAGGGAAAGTGGATCAGCCGTCATGATCCCTAAGTGGTTGCGGTGTTTGACGGTGAGGTAAGCCTCGCTCAGGCACAAGTCCGGGAAAGTAACGCCGGGCGTACCGTCAGTGTCGATAATGACCCCGGTTCTGGTGATAAAATAAGCCCTCCGGGCCACGATTTTGGCCGGATTGTCGGGTTGGCGAACCTCCACCAAGACCCAGTCGACAACATCTGCCGGGATGCTGGGTACCGTCTCATTCTGCCCGTAAGGATCGATAAGTGGAATCAGCGGCTGGTTGTTGCCATCGAGGGTGGTTCTCAGCAGGTCATTCATCATTTCGGTACCGGGAAGGTGAGCCCCCTGCAGCAAAGCCGTAATGTCGAAGGTGACGTCCCGGCACAGTTGTACCAGGCAGACCTTTTGCAAGCTGGTCTTGCCACCTGTGCCAGCACCGAAGCCGAAGTGGACCAGGGGATTACCATTTAGGTAGTCGGCTACCAGGTTGTCGGTCAGCCCATTGCCGATGGCGGTATAAGACAATACCTGGGTGCCGTCGAAAGTGGCGGTCATGGTCTGCGTAGCGGGATCCCAATCCATTTTCACCCGGTGGTAGCGGGCGTCTTCGAAATTGGGTTTGGTGGTATTAACCACCACCGGCCCGGCCAGCGGAACGGTAAGATTTCCTCCCTTCCAGAACGAGAGGTGGTCTTCCAGTAATTCATACAGGGTAGGCGCCAGCGGATCGTAAGGCGTATTGGGTGGCAGGATGTTGGTGGCCGCTGCGTAGTTGTCGAATTCCAGACCAAAGGAATGCGGTAGTCCATCTACTCCCATCGCCGACCCCAGTGTACCGAGGTGCGCAGGATCGTCATTTTGCAGTGCGAAGGTGATGCCGTCGGCGCGATCCCGGTTGTCGGCACTGCCATCAAAGCTCATGAATATATTGAATTCGAAGCTGAAGTGGTGATCCATATCCAGGGTGTTGTCCGACCAGATCGTTCCGGTCTGGTTGGTGGCATCCTGCGTCAGGATATAGCACTCGCAACCGTCGGGATCGGGATCAAGTACCGCGCTGCCGTAGGGATTGAACACAATATTCAGGGGCAGGTCGATCTGGAAACTTTGTTCGGCCTGTACCGCATTGTAAATGCCACTGCCATTCTGGACGGCCTGGATGGTGACCATGGCCGGGAGCGGTAAGTTGCTGTTGGCAATGTTCGCAACATCGATGGTAACGGTGTTGCCAGCGATATTCACGTACTGATCACCTGCAGTAATGTTGTAGTCGACGGGTGCACCAGAAGATGCCGTCGCGTCGAGGGGGATCGGCGCTTCGTCGAAACACACGTCGAAAATCGCGGGGAAGTCCAGGTATTGCGTCAGCGTGCCGTTGGATTCCTGGCTGATCACACAGACTTCATGGCGATTGTTGGCGCCGCCAGTGCCGGCACCGAAGCCCCAGTAGACCTCGGTGGTTCCGATGAGGGCGGCTATATCTCCGGTGTAGGTGTTTCTCAGGCTGCCGTCGACAATTACCGACATGATCTGGTTGGCGACATCCCATTGGATAATTACATTGTGGGTTTGGTTGTCTTCGGCGTTGGCACAATTTCCACCCGCATCTTCGATGATGCATTCCCGGGTACCCAGAGCCGTAGCCACGTTGGCATTCTCCCAGAAGTACACATAATCACCGGGGAAACCGGCGGAGGGGTAGGTCTTGAAGGACAGCCCGAAGGAAGGTGTTACTGCAGGCCGGCCAGCGCCATTGATGTCGTCAATGCCAAAGCTGCCGCCGTAGCCACCCAGGGCGGCTGTCCCGCGGGTATCGGCGTGGAAGGCGAAGGCGATGCCGTCGGCGCCGGCTGTATTGCCGCCACTCACGTCGTTGCCCAGGTACAAGTCGGCTTCCAGGCGGAAGTTCTCGGTCAGGGATACGGTCGTAGTGGACCAGGCCGTACCTACCTTATTGTTCAGCTGGGGCGTCAGCGTATAGCAGTCGCCACCATCGCTGGTGGCATCTCCGTTGACCAGGAGGAGGCAGTTGTCTCCGATGGTTACCGAGCCGGTCGTTGAGCAGCCAGTTGCATCGGTGACGGTTACGGAGTAGGTTCCCTTGGCCAACGTGGATACGGTTGTTGGTTCCGATTCCATAGAATTTGCCGGTGTTCCTGGAATGATGTCCCAGTCTACAATGATCGGAGGCGTAAAGCCAGCGTTCACGGTCACGGTAGCTTCCCCATCCGAACCGCCACAGGAAGCAGGCACTGGCAGTACCGTGGTAAAGTCAATCGTGAAGCCCGCCAATTCCCCGATGACGACCGTTTGAGTGGCCTGGCAGTTGTTGCCGTCGGTCACGGTTACGCCGTAGGTCCCCGGAGCCAGTCCGGTGGCGGTAGCCGTGGTCTGATTATTGGGTAGGGGTGCATCATCCCAGGCATAGGTAAAGTCGGTATCGCCACCCTGATCGGCAGCCACCACCGTTGCCGTTCCGTCGGATCCGCCACAGGAAGCATCGATTGTTGCGGTTACGGAAAGCGTGGGCCCGAGTATCTCATTGACCGTAACAATCCGCCTCACCTCACTGCCGGCGCCGCCGTCGTCGACGACGGTTACGCGGTAGGTGCCCGCCGATAGACCCGTGGCCGTTGGCGTGGTTTGTGCGGTGCCATCGTTCCAGAGGTAGGTGTAACTTCCGATTCCACCGGCAGGGGTAGCCGTGGCTGATCCGCCCTGTCCACAGATATTGGGGGTACTCATTACCGCCACGCTAAAGGCAGGTGCCGTGATGACCAGGTTGTCCAGGCAGAATTGCTGGAGATTCACCTTGCCGCCAGTGCCGGCGCCGAAGCCCCAACGCACCTGGGTGGGGTCAGTGAAGAAGCTGCGGATGTCGCCGTCGTAGGTGTCCTGCAGGACGCCGTCGAAAGTGACAGTAAATTCCAGCAGGTCGGGGTTCCATTCGATAACAATCGGGTGGAATGCCCCGTCTTCCACGTTTTGCGTGACGGCAAGTGCATCTACAATAGGGACCGGCTGCTGCAACGGGCTGATTACTGCCCCCCCCGACCAGAAGGAGATGTGGTCGGCGGTGAGATCGTAGGCACCGCCGGGGTAGGTGTCAAATTCAGCGCCGAAGGAGGGCACCACGCCACTCACGGCCATGGCCGTGCCGTTGGCGCCCAGGGCGGTGACGCCGCGGGGGTCGGCCTGGAAGGCAAAGGTCATCCCGTCGGCAAAATCCATATTATTGGCGCTGGGGTCTCCGTTGCCCAGGTAAATGGAACCGGTGAGCACAAAGTGGTCGTTGAGGTTTACCGTCGCATCAGACCAGATGGCGCCGGCCTGGTTCAGGGGCGTTTCCGTGGTGAGGGTGTAACAATTGCCGCCGTCGTTGGTGGCCGTGCCGGCGGTAGTCAGGGTGGGGCAGTCCGAGGCTACGCTGACGGAGCCTTCCACGGTACAATTGGTGAGATTGTCCGTTACGGTCACAAAATAAGTGCCTGGAGGTAGATTAGCGGCGGTGGCCGTAACCTGTGCACCGGCGCCAACGTCGGTATTGCTGTCCCAGGCATAGGAATGTGTGTTCGGTCCGTTGGCCGTTACGGTAGCGCTGCCGTCGGAGGTACCACAGGGCGCCGGAACGGAAATGAAGCTGAGGGTAAAGGGCGTGCCCGCACCGACGGTTGCGGTCTGAGACCCCGTACAGCCATTGTCATCGGTAACGGTGACGGAGTAGGTGTCGGGTGCTAAACCTGTTGCCGTAGGCGTTGTCTGACTGCCGGCCGCGATATCCCACAGGTAACCAGTAAAGTTGGTCGATCCCTCCTGGGCACTGGGGATCGCCGTAGCCGTACCGTCGGCAGCAGTCGAGCAACTGGCGTCGGCGGTATTGATGGCGACGGCAGGCCCGGGCGTACTGGTGATCGTCACTGAAGCGTTGGCGGTATAGATGCCGCTGTCCGTTACCGTCACGGTATAGGTGGCGGGGGCCAGTGCGCTGATGGTCGAAGTACCGTTTTGGGCATCATCCACGGAAGTTGGGGCATTGCCACTCCAGCTGAAGTTATACGGCGGGGTGCCGCCAGTGACGGTCACCGTGGCTGAGCCCGTGGCCATGTCACAATTGACATTGGTCTGGGCCACATCCAGCATCATGGCCGCAGCGCCGATTTCCAGGCTGGTGAAGCAGAACTGCTGGAGGTTGGTAGCGCCGCCGGTGCCGCCACCAAAGCCCCAGTAGACCATGTTGTCGCCACCGAAGAAAGTACTGACGATATCGCCGGTGTAGGTGTCCCGCAAGACATTATCCAAATACACGGAGAGTTCATTCAGGACGGGATTCCATTCGACTTTAACGGGATGAAAAGCATTGTCCTCAATATTGGCAGAAGTGGGGCTGGCCTGAACCGCTGCTTGCAGGGGCGCGTATACATTGCCATTGCCCCAGAAAGAAAGGTGGTCAAAAGCGGGTTCGCCCCCATTGGGATAGGTGTCGAATTCGATGCCGAAGGAAGGTGTGACGGCAAGTGTGCCATTTATTAAGGAAATGGCGTAAGAGCCCCCGTAGCCGCCGATGGCGGCCGTCCCTCTGGTATCCTTCTGCAGCGCGAAGGCCAGGCCATCGGCGCCAGTCTGGTTGTTGCCACTGACATCGTTGCCAAAAAAGAGCTCACCTTCCAGGATAAAGGGCTTGGTCAGATTGAGCAGGGTCTCCGACCAGATGGTGCCAGCCTGGTTGTTGGGGGTGGTGCTGGTCAGGGTATAGCAATCCCCGCCGTCGGCCGTGGCGGTGCCGTTGGTGGTCAGGGTAGGGCACCCCGTTTGGCCAAGGACCACCGATCCGGTAGCTTCACAAGTGCCATTCTCCGTGACCGTCACGGCGTAGGTGCCGGCGGATAGGCCGGTGGCCTGGGCCATGTCCTGAGCACCGTTGCCGATATCGGTGTTGGGGCCCCAAAGATAAGTCAAGGTACCCGTGGCACCATTGGCCGTTACGGTAACGGTGCCGTCTGCCATGCCGCAGGTAGCGGGTTGGGGGTCAAAGCTAAGCGTGAAAGGTGCTGCTTCGGTGACGTCGACGGTTGTAATAGCCGTACAAAAAACATTTGGCGTACCGGTACCTTCTTCAACTGTGACCGAGTAGGTACCTCCCGGTAATCCGGTAGCGGTTTGGGAAGTCTGATTACTCGCATTAGCATCCCAGAGATAGGTAAAGGTGTTTGAGCCGCCGTTGGAAGTAGGGGTAACCGTGGCGGTACCGTTGCTCTGGCCGCAGTCGGAAGGGGTAGCAGCAGTCACCAGCGTCGGTCCGGGGATATTGCCGATGGTGAATGCGACTGTTTTACTATTGGGCGTAGGGGTGGCCGCATCCGTGACGGTTACATTATAGGTGCCGGGGCCCAGGTTACTGGCGGTGGTGCCACCACCGGAAATGGTGCCGGCACTCCACTGGTAGTTATAAGGAGCGGTGCCACCGCTAACGGACGCCGTTGCCGTACCATCTGCCATACCGCAGTTGGCATCCGTGGTTGCTACCGCGACACTGAAAATGGATACCCCAATTTCCAGGCTTTCAATACAAGCCTTGTGTTCGTTGGTGGCGCCGCCGGTGCCGGCACCGAAACCGAAATAGGCTTCCGTGGCGCCGCCTAACAACGTGCGAATGTCGCCGCTGTAGACATCTCTTAAACTGCCGTCAAACTGCACGGAGAACAGGTTGGCCAACGGATCCCATTCGAGGATCACGGTATGGGGCTGGCCATCTTCAATGTTGGTCGACAGCGCGCTGGCCTGTACCGGGGGTTGCAGGGGCGCGGTCACATTACCGGCGGCCCAGAAGGAGATATGGTCCTCGGGAGGGTCGAAACTTCCGGTGCTTTGGTAGGTGTCGAATTCTACGCCAAACGAAGGTGCTAGGCCGTTTACGGCCATTGGTGTGCCGTTTGAACCCAAAAATGTGTTGTTGGTATTTTGCAGGGCAAAGGTCATGCCGTCACCACCTCCGCCATCGGTGGTGCCCAGGTTGACGCTCAGCGTCAGCCGGAAGGTTTGGTTGAGGTCGGCGATTAGTTTCGTCGTGGTCCAGGCGGTACCGGCCACATTGCCCGCGTCGGGGGTGATGATGTAGCAATCGGTACACCCATCGCGGGCGGCTGCTCCGTTGGTGACCAGGCTGAAGTTGCCGTTGTCATGATCGAGGACAAAGGATTGGACCTGGGTCAGCGCCGGATCGTAAGTGGCATCCCCGGCCTGGTCCACCTCGATGCTGATGATGACCGGTAAGGGTAAATTGTTGTTCGTGATGTTACTGACCTCAATCGTGAGTATGTCACCCGTAATGCTCACGTACTGGTTGCCGCCGGTGATCGTATAGGTTACCGGGAGTCCGGAACTGGCCGTAGCGCCCAGCGCGAAAGAAGTGGGATCGGTCAGGCAGCGGTCGTTGATCATGGGGAAGGTAATGGTCTGGGCCAGGGTGGTACCGTCGCCGATGCAGAGGCTGGTCTGGGGAATGACCGACTGGGTGGTTACGCCATGGGCCCATTCCAAACGGATAACTGCGCCACCGGCGGCTTCGTAGTGTTCCAGCACGATGGGCACTTCCATACCCTGCACCAGGCTGATTGTGCCGCTGTAGGTGGTAGGCCCTTGTGGGATCCAGGCATCTACCAGTTGTTGCTCGTCTACCCACAGCCGGACGCCGTCGTCAGCCGTCGCGTAGAAGGTGTAGGTGCCATCTTCGGGCGGCAGGACGGTACCGCTGTAGCGGGTCGAGAAGTTGTCAGCATTAACCAGGGGGTCGGGCGATCCGGCGCCGAAATTAAAGTCGACGGTGGGGACGATCGTGGTCAGCACCGGCGGGCCGGTTAGCGTCGTATTGTTGAAGTAATCGGCTCGCAGACCGGCACAGGGCGCCTGGAAGTTTTGGTCCAGGGTGCCGATCCACTCGGCAATCAGGGCGGTTCCGACCACATCCACTTCATTTTTTGCCAATGGTGGCATGACGATGCCAGGGCTGGTGGAATTCATGCGGGTATGGAGGACCGAGTGGCCCACATCCATCGGTACGATCACCCGGTTTAAGGGGTCGCCCAGGTCCACGTTGAGGGGGCCGTAGATCAGGTATTGAAATTGTAAGTCGGTGGTGATGCGGGCATCAAAAACGGCGCGGTTGCCGGTGCCGGGGCGGTGGCAATAGCTGCAGTTGGCGTCGAGGTAGGAGCGGGCGCGATCTTCCAGGGGGTCGGTGCCGGCCGTGGGGCTCAACTTCAGGAAAGTGGGGATGTCGGAAATCTGGAAGGGCGTACCGGCAAACATGGCCAGGTTATTGTAGGTCTCCAATTGGTTGCCGATGGTTCCGCCCATGCTGGCATAATTGATGTCCCGGTTGAGTTGGCGGGTCTTGGCACCAAGCACGTTGCCGGCGGCCTGGTTGTGGCACTGCTGGCATTCTGTCCGGCTCGGGTATTGCCAAACTTGCTGGCGGGTGCCGCCACCGGCCAGGGCAATGGAAATGTTTTCGGTCGTTCCCATGTCCAGCAGGTCGGCGTCGGTTCCGTCGGCGCGCCATTTGTAGGTGAGGTAATAGTAGGTTCCATCGTCGCCGTGCACCACAAAACGGGTCTCCAGTCGCCTGGTGACGACGGGGTTGTTTTCGTCGATGGGCAGTTCAAAATGCTTGACCAGCACGGTTCCTTTCGGGAACTGCCATTCCCCGTTTTCGGAGAAGATGATCTTTTCGTCGGGTTGGTCGTGGATGCCATTGTTGTCTTCGTCGTTGGGCACGGCCAGGTAGCGGAATTTAAGGGCGCCATCCGACCAGAAGGGTACATTCAGTTCGTAGGGAATCAGGCCGGGGCGGGGGGTGAGGGTGCTGATGCCCGCAAAAGTACCGCTTGCTCCATTGGGGCCGTTTCTGTTAAAGACATCGATTTCCGACAAGAGGGCCGGCGCCGGCACGGCGTTGCCGATGGCTTGCAGTTTATAGATTTTGGTGTTGCTGCCTTGCCGGCAGAGGTATATTTCGCCAGCGTGGTCCTGGCCAAAGGTGATTAGCGATCCTGGCGTGAAAGCAGCGATTTCTTCCCGGGAGATATTGGTGATGTGGCCGCTACCGTCTTCGGTATAGGATACGGCAAAGATCCGTTGCTGTGCGTAGCCCCCGCAGATGTACTTGCCAACGAGGTCGGGGAGGGCGGTGCCCCGGTACACGTAGCCGCCGATAATGGCGTTCGCTTCCGAGCGGAGGAAGTCGGTGACGGGGTCTTTCCGGGTGCCCAGGTAATTGGCCGGGTACGTACCGAGGTTGCCTTCTTTGGCCGGCCAGCCGAAGTTGATGCCCGTAGAAACTTCATCGGTCTCCAGGACGTTGATTTCTTCCCGCGATCCGGCGCCGACCTCGCCACTCCAGAAGCGGCCGCCGACCATATCCTGGGTCATGCGGTGGGGGTTGCGGTTGCCAATGGTGCAGTATTCTTCGAAGTAATCGCCGTCGTTTAGGGTTACGCCTTTCAGGGCGGCCAGGGCACCCCAATCCGGATTGTCATCGGGGATGTAGTAGCCGCGGCCGGTAAATTCTTTATCTGGATTGGCAAGGAAAGCCGGGTTGGCCATATCGGCTTGGGAGGCCGGCTCACTGGCGATGTAATGCCCGGCAAAACCGTCGGTGGTGGTGCCGGCGTTGTAGGTTGGGTCGATTTGCACGATTCTCTTGGGCACATGGCTGGGTGCCGTGGGGTGGGAGGGTCCACGTTGGTCGACATCAAGGCGGATCCAGCCGCCCTGAAAGTTGTTGGTAATCACTTGTGCGGTAGAGCCGGTAAATTGCTCACCCATGGTCACCAGTAGATTGCCGTCACTGTCCCAGGTCATGCCGCCGCCGCGGTGGGAACTGTTGTAGAGGTGGACGTTGATCATGACCAACTCGGAGGTGAGGTCGGCGGTACCGTTGACAACGGTAAACCGGGACAGCCGGAGGAAGATATCATCGCTAAACGTGGTATTTTCGCCCGATGACCAGGTCGATTGAGAACCGGTACCTTCCACCAGCGCATTGTACCATACGTATACATAAGGGGTGCCCGGATAACCGGGGTGAAAGGCCATCCCCAGGTTGCCACCGTCCCAGACGACGGCGGTGCGGGCGCTGAGGTCCAGAAAGGGTACTTTTTGGGCAGTGGTGACGGCCGGATTGTTGTCAAAGGCCTCGTAATACCCCCGCCGGGAGCCGATAACAATGCGGTTGGTACCTGGTTCGGGCACAAAAACCAGGGTACTGTCGGCGATCATGTTGGGAAAGGCTTCCACCACCTGGTAACCGATGACCTGGTCTGGTGTGGAAATGGGCAACGTTCCGTTGAGGAATTTTTTCATCGGTTGTGGGGCCGTGAGGCCTGGCCCGGGGAGGATGCCTGGCGCAAAAGCTACACACGCCCATACTATGCCGATAATTAACCATACCTGATAGTGGGCAAATGCATGGATAGTGCTTCCAGGGGTTTTAGAGGTGTTGTTCATTGTGGTTTATTTTATAATAGGTGCGCTTTGTGGAAAAACTACATCAGCTGAAAACCGAAACGACGGGTAACAGGTAAACTGCTGAATAACCGTTATTCAGGACAAAAATTAGAGGGGGGGGGATGGAAATGGTGCCAGTGAGCACGTGAATACACCAAAGGGGGGAAGGTGTATTATTTATTTGTAACTATTTAGGTCGATTTGCAAAATAGCTAAAAAATTGCGAACTAGCATCGATGAACAAAGATGAGATCATAGCTGAACAGGTGCAGGAAATAGCCGAACTGAAGTCGCTGTTATCAGCGGCTAT
>Ga0208544_10001232_pt1 | contig 18122 bp, 15 predicted proteins | sample DEB08_DNA_9_FD_184526 | JGI IMG/M metagenome (GOLD analysis project Ga0208544, IMG submission 184526) | Aqueous microbial communities from the Delaware River and Bay under freshwater to marine salinity gradient to study organic matter... | ecosystem: Environmental > Aquatic > Marine > Coastal ... | reverse complement strand
AAGGCTTTGGCGCGGGCTGGTCTGACCACCCATAGCGTTTTCCTTGGTCAACCGGTCCAGCGAGAATTTGACATCGGCGGCGGTCAGCGGTGAACCGTCGTGAAACGTCACGCCGGGACGCAGTTTGAACTCATAGGTTGTTGGATCTATCGCCGTCCAGCTTTCGGCCAGTTCAGGAACAACGTTCATATCGGAATCGCGGGTCACCAATCCGTCAAACATGTTGCGGATAATGGTTTCAGTTTCGCGGTTACGGTGATTGGCCGGGTCAAGCGTCAGCGCATCAAGCGTGAAGCCAACTCGCAATTCCTGGGCTTGCATGGCGGTGGGCAAAGCCAAGGCGCTCGCCAAGACTAGTGCCAGCAGTGTGGTCGATCGTTTCATGGTTATCCTCCTTTTTGGTCGTTGGGCAATTCGCCCGATTGCCGGTTGCCCCGGCCTCTTCTGTCCCGCTCCTGCTGAAGAGGGAGCGGATGTCTCCTTTGCTTCAACTCGACGGAACCTCGATTTCCATCAGCGGTGCATATTGCTGGGCGCCGAAGATGTCCGGATCACCCGGGCTGCCGCTGGGACGTTCACGCAAAATCGAAAACTTTATTGCGTAAGCTGGATCAAAGGCTACGAAATCGGTGATCCGGTTTTGCGAGATTCCATAAAGTTTTGCGACTGTTTCACGAGTTAAGGCACCACTGTCGCACACAAGCTTGTACTCGTTTTCGGTTCGAAAGATCACATCAAAGGTGATTTTATCGACACCCGCATTCTTGCTGCGGATGGTCTTGGCAATTTCTACGAGTTTGCGCGTCATCCCTAGGGCTCCTTATACACCGATGTCGACGATGTGGGTCGGAAAAAGTTCCAGCCCGTCGGTGACAGCCATCGTGTGATTGATCGTCCACCGGCAAGCCGGGCTGGACCGCATGACTTCGTCAAAAGGAAATGACACGCCCCCGGCAGTGCCTTTCACATCTGGCAATCGCGCATAAAACAACTGCCGCGTAGCAGTCAGAGTCAGTTCCTCTGCTACCTCGACGCTGGGGGCGACACCTTGCACAACGATGCACAATTCGTGCGCCGGCGTGTCACGCAACGGCTCCATCGCGCCCATGATGCCGTCGCGGCCATAGACGGAGTAATACAGTTCGTACCCGTCTTCGCCAAAGCGCCGCCGGACCTCTGCGCGTGCCCATTCGATGACCTGATCGACATGGGAAATGGTGTGTGGGTCGCGGATACCTGCGATGCCGACAAAGCGTTCACCGATCTTGCCCGCGCCCTCTAGCTTGACGCGCATTTGTTTTGCGTGGACAAACTTTGGTCCGGTCACTCGGGTGGTTTTTTCGTCAAGCTGGTTATAGTTGCAGTTGGTCATATCAAGAAGCCCACCGGCAACGTATTCGTGAAATGGGTTGGAGCGTTCGTACATCGCATGACCGGCAACCGAGGCCACGGTACAGCGCTGATCGGGGTGCATGGCGGTTACGTCGATACCATCGGGTGAAATCGTTCCCATGACGGTTTCTTTGCCGCCATATGGCTCGGCGCAAAACGAGGCGCATTCAAGCAACTTGCCCAACATAAAGGCCTTGTCTTCAGGATAGCCATTGTGGATGGCCGCAGACGCGAAAATTGCGCTGTCAGAGCTGCGACCGCCGATGATCACCTCGGCGCCCCCCTCTAGAAGACGCAGGAACGGATGCACCCCGGCCATGGCCACAATTTGGTCCGTTTCGTCCAGCTCGGCTTCATTCAGCGGGTCGCGCCCATCAAGCCCCTCAATCTGATCGCCGCCAAGGATCTTCGCGCGGACAGTCTCCTTGTCCACCTCGGAATAGAAATAGCCAAGCTTGAACGGCGCCAGCCCGTGGCGCTCTGCGATTTCGCGGATCATGTCCACAAAAATATCGACGCGGCTATTGCTTCCGGTGTCGCCCGCGCTGCCAATGATCATCGGCACACCCAGCTTGCGGGCCGCAAGCAGCATCTCCTCGAGATCGTGTTTCTGCCAGTTCTTCGGACTGGCAGAAGTGTCGGTGGCCAGTGGGACTGGGCCGACATCGTCCGAACCGGAATCAGCGGCGATATAGTCCGGCTTCGCTGCAACGCCAGCATGAAAACTGTCGACTTTGAGAGGCGCAAACCCTAGATGCCCATTCGGGCAGATCATTGTTACCGGTTTCATGGCAGCCTTTACAGAAAGTGACAGGCCCAGAGCGCTCCCGAGCATTTCAATTCCCAGCCTATGGGGCAGACAACTCGCTCACAACGAGTGAGAATTGCGCTTTTCGACCTCAATATCGCACAATGCGGAGATCTCGCACGCGTATGCGCGAGTTCAGCGCATCCCCAGTTTGCTCATCTGATGCCGCAACGCATGCCGCGTCAGGCCAAGCGCCGCAGCAGACTCAGCCTTGCGCCCACCATGCTGCAACAAAGTCTGTTCGATTAATCTGGACTGATATGCCTTTGTCGCTTCTTGAAACGACAACCCGGTGGGCAGCGTATCGCCTGGCGTTTCGTTGCGGTTATCGTTTTCAAGCTCCCGCATGATCCGCGGGGGGATATGGGTGATCCGGATCACATCATCAGTCTCCAGGACAAAAATGCGCTCCAGAAGATTTTCCAGTTCTCGTACGTTGCCCGGCCAATCGTGCGCGCGGAACACATTCTCGACGTCACCGTCGCAGCCCTTGATCGTCCGACTGTATTTTTTGTTGAACCGTGAGACGAAATACTCGGTCAACAACAGACAATCTTCGCCACGCTCCCGCAATGGAGGCAGATTAACCGCGACGACCTGCAACCGGTAGTACAGATCATCGCGAAATTGACCCTTTTTCACTTCCTGAAACAAGATTTGGTTAGTGGCGCAGATGTAACGAACGTCGACCTCGACATCGTTTACTGCGCCAATACGACGAAAACTTTTTCGGTCGAGCAAGCCCAGCAGTTTGGTCTGCGCCAAGTGGTTCAAGCCACGTATCTCGTCAAGAAACAGGGTTCCGCCATGAGCCGCGTCGATCAGGCCGTTCTTGCGGCTGAGTGCCCCGGCAAAAGAGCCCTTTTCCTGTCCAAAGAGTTCCTGATCGAATAGATCGGATGGGATCGAGGCGCAATTCACATCGACGAAGGGCTTTCGGGCGCGTTCGGATTGCTCATGCAGCTTCTGAGCGACCAAGGCCTTGCCCGTGCCCGTTTCACCGTAAATCAGAACGGCATTTGCCTTGCTTTGCGCGACGCGTTTGATCAGCTTCCGCAAATCCTGAATAGCGCGCGAATCGCCAACGAACTCGCGTGGGTCCATGCTTTTCTCCCAGCCGCAGCGAAAGACCAGGCGCGGGCTTTGTCAAGTCTGATGACTTGTGCACCGTTGCCTTGTCTCAAAGTTAAAGTGTGAATGTCTGCCACTTTTCTTTGCAGGGCGGGCCGTTTGAAAATATCAGCTCCCGCGTCCGGCAAAGATACACGACCGACGAGATGGTGAAACTTGCTTCGCTGCCGGCATGTAGACATAGGCGATGGTTGTCGTCACCGTGGCTCGACATCAGACGGAGGATATCACGCCGGTTGGCCGATTGCGTCAGGCCAGGCAGAGCATTGGTCAGGGAAGCCAGGCGGCCCACCGAACTGCGTTCTTTGGCGTCGCGCGGCCCCATTGCTGACAAAAGCGGGTGCGACAGGAAGTGGTTGGTGTGCACGAAACCGCCGCTGTCCTTTGCCTCAATATGCGCGTCAGGGCTCCCCAACTCGACCGAGGCAATGCTCCCGGTCGAATCCGCAATCGTCAGCGACCCCCCGCCGACGTGTGGGCAGGATCGTATGATCTCGACCGCTTCACTTACCGAACTCGCCTTCCATAACATCTCGGTCATCAAGAAATAGCGTAACCAGCCGACGCCGGGCTCGCGCCGGTCGACACGGGTGTCTACTACGGCAAGTCCATCGGAATTCATACCGCTGGAAAACGCCCCAGGACAACCCAAAGAGCCGACGAACAGGCAGCGTTTATTGCCCTGCGTTGGGTCTTGGTGCAAGAATACACGCTGAAGCCGATGGTGTTCGCCTGCATAGTCCCGATTTTTGGCCAGTACCGGGCCGTCGGAAGAATTGCTGAGCGCGATCGTGCTGCACCCGTCGGCCGGCGGGATATCGGGGCTCAAAAAGCTGAGGTGCAGAAAGGCAAAGAGGTCTAGCGCGGAAAACCCGAACCCTGTTGCGAGTCCTTCGATTTCTTCCAGATGGTTTTTGCCGTTCTGTTCGGTGAAACGCCACTGTTTATCCAGATACTGCTGCATGTGCGGCTCTGACAAGGTCGTGGCAGCCGCATGTAGCGGCCCACTGATCGCCTGCAAAACGCCACCGTGCAGCCCATGTGCCGTCTTGGCCTGCAATCTTCCTCGCTCGCGCGCCGTGCCGTGAAGAAACACCAAATCGGTTTTAGCCATTTACAGGGACCCTCTCACAGCGATTTCAACTTGGTCACGTTTGATCTTGCAGCTCTTTGGCGTGGCGCGCCAGTCTATTCACATCGTCCAAACGCCAGCCCCGCGCGCCTTGAAGTCTGCTTCTGGCAGGCTCCTCGGTCGATTGAGCGAACAACTGGTTCTACCGAGACCAGCTGTCGACCGGTGGCCAAAATGAATTTGGCTCAAAGAACCGTCCTCTAATGCCGGTTCGGAGAAATTTGCTGAAGTGCGGCGGGTTACTTGCTCCGTCTGCGAATAAAACCTCAGAATTTCGTGACTACTTCTGCTGGAAGTGCACCGGTCAGTTTTGTCCAGCTTCTTTTTAGTTCCAGCACCACGCAGCGAAAGACCGGACGGAAAATCGCATTTCAACGTGGCTTTCAACGACCGGTTCGGTGAAAGCCGCAGCGCTGCCGCAAATGCCTCGCTACATATGCGAAGGCATTCTGCGTTAGCAATAGCTGCGCTAGCAATCGGCGGCTGTGTCCCGCGCGTTGCGGTCATTTGGCCCAAGAACACGCTTCACGATGCACGAATGGCCGGTCTGGCGAAGCTGTGGCGCAGCATCAGATCGACCGACGAGCGGCAGCTATGGGCCGTTCATGTTGGTCGGGGCGAGATCGTTTGGCAGGATCGCTGCGATGCGGCTAACGGCAGCAAGGAGCCCAATCCGTTCATTTTGATACCGCAGATGCAGTCCTATGATTGCGGAAAGCTGTTTTGCTGCGCCTGGGCTAATCTTCCGTGATACGCAGGATTTAACCGACGCTGAGTAGGAGTCGGACCAATGCTGTCTGGGAGTTGACGCCAGTCTTGTCATAAATGCGCTTGAGATGCGTACGCGCGGTGTTGATGCTGATCCGCATTGTCTCTGCCGCGTCAGTGAGGCTCTCGCCGGAGGCGATGCGAGTGGCAAGCGCCATCTGGCCGGGCGACAGGCCGAATACCATTTGCGCCGCGACCAACCGGCGGTTGAAATCGGCGGTTGGGTTGATGTCGAGATATGTTAGGCCGTCCATGACTAGTAGAGAGCAGATCATCGCCGCGCCAGTCTCGTCCTCGCCAAGCACGACGGGCATGCGGAAGGGTGCGCCTGTCGTGTCAACAAAGTCATGGTGATTGTAGAAACCGTGTAGCGCGCCCGCGCGAGTGATCGCCGCCTGCAGCACTTTGTCCCAGTCGCCACGCCGCGCCCGCAGCCGACCATACGAGAGAGTGAGCGCCGGGTGGGTGCGCAACGCCTCTGCTGCCGCGGGCGTGGTCCAGACCACATGACCCTTGGCATCTAGCCCGATCCGGTCGGGGGCGGTGCGCGTCATACGGCTTTGTGCGAACGCGCTGTAGACGATGTGCCAGCTCTTTCCCGTGCGTTCGAGGATGACGGTTTCGATGCTACTGGCCTCGCTCCCGTCGTCGGCTTGCGTCCATCCGTCATAGATCGCCCAGGCGATGTCGCCATCGATGGTAATCTGCATATTGTCTTTCCGAAAATCGGACATGCCGCAGGGAGTGTGCCCAAGCGCGAGCGCGCTGGCCATGTCGTCGCGGATCGCGTCCCAGCCACGCAGGACGGTGACGCCGATGCCAGGAGCGGCACTGACGGTGCAAGTGCGCGGGGACTGCAAGTAGCAGGCAGCCCAGCCATCGAAATCCAAGTTACGGAAACACGAGGTTTCCTTGTGGATCAACGTGGCAATAGCCTCGCGGTCGTCTGCATTGTAAAGTGTGTCTGGCATCAGCACTACCTTCGTTTGCTCTGCCACCATGTTACGCCCGACCTGCTATTGAGACAAATTTTGGCGCAGTCGGTGCCTTGCGGCCAAGGCGGCTAGGCGCGCCGCGCAGCAGTTGGATCAGGTGTATGAGCGCGCGCCGGGCGTTATGCACGCCGGCGAAGGCGTGCGCGTCGTAAAAGGCTTCGATTTCCTCTGACTTAGATTTGCGGATGGGTGAAACTTGGTGGGCGGCGATGGCTTGAAGCGGGTCCATGGTAGATTTCCTTTCGGGGGTTGGCTGAGTTTCGATACCCCAAAACTACATTCCGCCCTTGCCGCTGTTGTCACCCGGATCGACCTCACGCTCCAGAAATCCGTGTTGGGTCGCTGAGGGAACGCTTGTTCTGGATTTGATCCAGGGCTTTTTTGGCTACAAAGGAGACCGTTAGCTTTGGTTCGACACTTGCCCGCCGCTCAATGACGGCTTGGTCCGCACACCGACGTTTTAGCCGACAAAAATGCTGCGCCATGCACGAATGGCGGCAATGCGAAAGCTGCACCCCAGCGTTGTATGGAACGGCCAAAGTCCGGTTAGGGCCGGGCGTGTCGTGAGCCACATCCAAGATTGAGCAGATGCTGCGCCGCATCCGAGGTCGGCTTGGAGCCAAACGTGATAGATGCTGCGACACGCACGAATGTCCGCTTTGGCGGTGCGCATCAAAGCCGAATTGTTGCTGGTTCCCGCAGATCTCTTGTGCTTAGACCGCAAATGTCAGGCGCGCATTTCTTGCAGCTGATTAAGCATGCTTTGGTAGTTATCAACGCCTTGCGCACCAGTCACCAAATGCTGGCGATCAAAGACCACAGCAGGCACGCCGCTGATACCTTGTTGTGTCCAGAACTTCTGTTCTTCGCGTACTTCGGCGGCAAACCTTTGATCGTCCAGAACTGCGGTAGCCTCTGCCCGATCAAGGCCAATCTCTTTGGCGATTTCAGCCAGTATTGCATCATCCGATAGGTCACGCCCGTTGGTGAAATGCGCTGTGAACAATGCTTGCTTTAGATCGTGCTTGCGGCCTTGCCCATTCGCCCAATGCAGCAACTGGTGTGTGTTGAATGTGTTGTGCATTCGGAAGTCGTCTTCAAAGCGAAATGTGAAGCCAAGCTCTTCACCACGCGCCGTCATGTTCGCGCGGTTCGCATCAGATTGTTCGGGCGTCGTGCCGTATTTTTCAATCAAGTGTTCACGCATATCCTGCCCCGCCGTGGGCATGTTTGGGTTAAGCTCGAACGGGTGCCAATGGATTTCATGATCCACGCCAGTTGCCTCCAAGGCAATCGCAAGTTGGCGGTAGCCGATGACGCACCAAGGGCACATCACATCAGAAACGATGTCGATACGAAGTGGTGTGTTTTGGATGGTCATCGAAATTTCCGTTCTTAATGAGCGTTGCAGGCAGGTGTTACGGCTTTGCAGCTTCCAGCAAAGTGGTCGCCGCTAGCCGACCGAAATCATTGGCCGCCTTTGGGCTGGCACCAGAAATTAGGCGGCGATCGACGTGACAGGAGTTATCCGCCTTGGTGTTGATAATCTGTGCGCTGAAGTCGGTCAATTTCTCACAAACCCACCAAGGCATCGGCCCCGGCAAGTACCCGATCATCGGGGTTTGTTTGTCCACTGAATCTGGGAACACAGTCATTTTGTAACCTGCATACAGAAATCCCTCATCATTCTTTGCGGCCAAAAGCGCGGCTGGTCCGTGACAAAGCGCCAGTGTAAACAGGTCCTTTTCATGCGCCCAATGCAGCACCTTGCCAACATCAACACTGTCCGGCAATCCAAGCATCGCACCGTGGCCACCAGGGACATATACGGCGGCATATGGCGCATCATCGGTCATGTCGTTAGCAACGAAATCCGCAAGACTACCGGGATTTGCAAACGCATCCGCAAGGTCGCGATAGAGTTTTTGCACATCAGCGTCATCAGCAGGCATCGCCCACATTTCGATTGCGACGGGAGCGCCCGTTGGGGTTACAACATCGATCTCAAACCCGGCGTTCATGAGGTGCAGCATAGGCAGACCCATCTCCACGGGGTGGTTGCCCGTCGAAAACTTCTTGCCGTTGGCCATGGTCATGTTGCGCTCTTCTGTGCAAATCATCAGAATACGCTTCTTTTCGCCCTTATAAGTGGTTGCGTAGGCGCCGCCGTCGTAGTCCGTTGTCGAAGATGTCCCCAACTTAATCGCCAATTTCGAGGGACTAAACGCGCCATCCGGCGTTGGAGTTGGCGCAATTCCCAGCAGTTTCTTCAGCATCTACTTCTTCCATTACATAAAAGATTGAGTGCGAGTTCATGTGCCTGCAAGAACTCGCAAGATAAGCACCGGATCGGAGATTACGTGACTGTAATTACGATCTTGCCGACGGCCCGGCCCGTGGCCAGCCGATCATAAGCTTCCTGCACCTGTTCCATCGGAAAAACGCTGTCGATGACCGGTTTGACGGTGCCGTCGCTCATCAATTTTCCAAGCTCTGCCAGCATCTCTCCGTCGGGCGACATGAAGAACCGTTCGAAATGGACACCGTATTTTTTGGCAAGGCCATCATTGTCTTGACCCTTGACGGATACCAACGTGCCGCCCTTTTTCAGCACTTTGAAAGAGCGCGCCATAATCTCGCCGCCCATCGTGTCGATAACCAGATCATAGTCCGACAACACGTCTTCGAAGGCTTGAGTCTTGTAGTCGATGACCACATCGGCACCCAGATCCTTGACCAATTCAGCGTTCTTGGTGCTTGTTGTCGTTGCGACAACGGCTCCGAAATGCTTGGCGATCTGAATGGCATAAGTTCCAACACCGCCTGAACCTGCGTGAATAAGAACCTTGTCGCCATCTTTGATCTTGCCCTTGGTCACAAGTGCTTGCCAAGCGGTCAGTCCCGCCAGAGGGGCAGAGGCTGCATCTTGATGGCTGATATTGTCGGGCTTGATCGCCAGATCACTTTCTTGAATGCGGGAAAATTCCGCGATAGCGCCAGCGTCTTCCTGATTTTGCCGGGCAAAGACTTCGTCGCCGACCTTGACGCCGCGAACATCTCGCCCAACCTCGGTTACGGTGCCGGATACGTCATAGCCCTTCACATGCGGAAAGCTAAGCTCCAGCATCTGGCGCATGTATCCCGCCCGCACGATATTATCGATCGGGTTCAGGCTGGCCGCGTGCACTTCGACCAGAACGCTTCCATCTTGCAGCTCGGGTTTTGCGATCTCGGCGATTTCTACTGGCGTGGCGTAGTCGTTGAAAACGGCGGCTTTCATGAAGTGTCCTTTTCTTTCGGTGTTTGGGGGTTGGTGATCATCGCCCAGTGCTTCTTGTTTGTCCGGACAGGGCGGTATACATTTGTAACCGACGATATATTGAGCACCGACGGCCTCCGCAAGAAGGCACAATTGTGAAACCCGGTCACACGAAGGGAACTGACATGCTGGACTCTGAACAATGCCCCGACTGCAAGCGCATCAACGAAGTCCTGTCACGTGTGGGCGACCGCTGGAGCGTCCTCGTCATAATCTCGCTGTCCCAATACGGAACGTTGCGTTTCAACGAATTGAAGCGAAATCTAGGTATCTCGCAGCGGATGCTCAGCCTGACTTTGAAAGAACTGGAACGCGACGGCCTCGTAAACCGGACCTACCATCAAACGATTCCGCCGAAGGTGGAGTACAATCTCACGCCCATGGGTCAGTCGTTCCGCGACCCTGTCAGTGCGTTGGGACATTGGGCCTTGGAAAACCTTGACAAAATCGACAGCGCGCGCTCGGTCTACGATGCGGCGGCCATAGAATAGCCCGCCAGCGGCACTGGTTCATGTTCACTCCAAGACTGTCGATTATGAAAGCTGCCATTGGCGCACGGGCAGCGAATTCACACTTTGTCCGCTGAGCAGTCATCGATGCCGACAAATGCTGCGGCAAGCTTAAGGGTCTGCTTTGGGGAAGCTGCACCGCAGCGACTAAACCCGCGGCCAAAGTCCGGTTAGGGCCGTTCATGTTGGTCGGGGCGAGATCGTTTGGCAGGATCGCTGCGATGCGGCTAACGGCAGCAAGGAGCCAAAATCGAGTATATTGTACAGTTTTCCATCACGATCAGCTAAGGTGTCGATCTCGCGTAGTTCCGAAGCTTTCGAAGGCCGGACTACGACCAAAGATTGCCGGGAACTCCCTATCAGGCTTCATATCAGAAATTAGTTCACAGTCGTCGGCAATCCTAACACAGAGACGGCCCATTGCCGCGTCTTGCCGCGCCTCTACCTCGGCGGCGGCTCGTCCAAGGTCCGCGCACTGCCTAACCAACACCAAATCGTCAGCAAGTCCCTTCGAGGCATTTGCTGCCATTCGGACGCCAGGAATGTGCGCGGGAACCGGAACACGGTCCTTTGCTGCACCGCGCCTGATCAGGGCGGTTCCGTACAGCATCGCCGCGCCACTGAGCCTCCAAGCGTTGTCAGCACTGGCTCGGTCGCCCGCATGCCAAAGGGAAAAGGCATGCAGCATGGGCTGCTCGACCAGAGCAATCAGATGAGCAAGAAATTCAGCCAAAAATTTGCCGGTCTCGTCGTTGGCGTTCGCATCGTTCCTGTCATCGGATCGTGAAGTTAGCCATTCACGATATTCTTGGCGCGGCGCAGACGCCCGCTCGACACGGGCTTGCGCATCCGGATCGGCAACCTCAATTTTCTCTAGTACGTCGGCGAAATATTCCTCCATCTGAAGTTCGGATCGGACTACGGTTGCGGCATCCGATCCCGGGAGGACGCGATGTGAGCCCAAGGTGATCGGCAGGCCATTCGCGACAAGCAAATCGATGATCTGCATGGAGTTCTTGAAGTCCTCGGTATCAATGGCCGTGACCCGCCTCAGCAATTCGTCGTTCTTCCATTGCCGAAGGGCGAGCATGTGAAAGAACTGCTGATGCACAGCAGTCAACTCTGTTCGAAGCAGAAGGGTCAGATCGCCGATGTCAGCTTCCATAGCAATATCCACTTACCACACTTGACCGCGAGTGTCAGCGAAGGGTCAGGCATAGGCTTACAGCGCGCAAACGAGGCGGCGGCTTTTTTCCACATTGCTACCGTTCGAACGCGGGGCAGCATCGGGTCACATTGGGCTCTGACCTGCCGTTAGCTGCGGGCCGTTCAAAGGTCCGCTAAGGGCCGAAAATGCCATGTCGCGTTCGAACGTAAGGTAGCTTAAACGACCACTCCGAACGGCGCAGAAGCGCGACAGGTCCATTCGGGGTCAGGCCTGCGAGGAGATTTGTTTGTGTAGGCTATAGAAGCACGCCTATTCTCATAATCTCACTTTCGGAGAACGCGAAGTTTATGCAAAGAATTAAGAAGCTATTTCGCCCCCTCATAATGATCGGATCTATTGGTCTGTCTGCATTCAGCGGCTGGCAATTATCAACCAGCACTGGCGGGCGAATATTTATAGAAAGGTCACAGTTCGAACTGCAGGAAAGACTGGTTAAAGTTGCTGCACAGTATTCTGGTCAGCCCGCTCTCGAAGAGGCCATCGGCATTGAACTTGCTTCCGAACCGCGCAACTGGGTTGTGATCAACAGTCTTCGGAAAATCGCTGAGAATCGAGAAGTTCACCTATCTGTGGAGATACAGGAAGACCTGGAAAACGCAGATGCAAGTGACAATTCTTTTCAGAATATAGCAACAGAATGCGTAATGTGTGCGTGGGACATGAGCAGCTGCCAGTTATCAAAGGCCATGGCATGCGGGCTAACTGTCACCATGACACCAATTGGTGATATTGCCGGTATCGCAAAGGCTGGAACAGATTATTGGAAGGGTGAGGCCGTTGACGAAATCGATGCAGCACTTTCTGTAATCGGATTAGGCGCCACGGCCATGAGCGTTCCTAGTGTCGGTACATCTTTGATCGTAAAGAGTGGCGCAGGTTTGCTGAAATTCGCTCATCTATCCGGAAATATTCCTACACCGATCACTCGAGCGCTCAGGAATGCTGCGCGGGAGGGGATCGATTGGACGGGACTAAGAGCAGTTCGTGGTGCAGATGATCTTAAGTCTGTCATCCGCATGGATGCACTTACGCCAGTAAGGAATGCTGCAACTTCGATTGGTGAAATTGCAAAGCGTTCAAGTGTGGATCAAGGTCTGTATTTACTGCGTATATCAGAGAATGTGCCGGAACTACGATCCATCTCAAGGGTCGCCGAAGTTTGGAAAGATGAAACCGCCGGGTTTCTGAAGCTCGTTGGTAAAAACCGGGTTGTCCGGACTACATTGAGGCTAGCAGATGAAGTCTATGCCTTGGCCTTTGGTCTGGTTGGTATGCTGATCTCTCTTTTCTGGACGACGATTTCTCTAGTGGTGAACAGAGCTGCAAAGCGAATAAACCATTGGGATAGTGCCTAACGTGAGAAAGAAGCGTTTTACAGACACCGAAAGTGGCCATTGGCGCAGTAGCAGCGAAGGCTCACTTTGTCCGCGTAGCAGTTGTCGTTGTGCTCTAATTGAGGAGAATCGGGCTTGCATTTTCTCTTTGGTTTCAATGGCTGATTGGGGAGTGGAAAAACTTTGGGGATCAGGCAGCGCTGAGCTGCCCTGGTGAGAGCCTTCCATCCAAGACGGCAGCCCTGACAACCGCAACACGGTGCGCGCCTCTTGGGGACCATCTCATGCGTTGTTTCTTTCCCATGCGCACATTGGCGATCTCATTTACGAGGCCTTCTGCCCTTGACGTTGAGACTGCTTTCCCTTGCTGACGTCGACGCCCGTAGTTCGCGATGGCTGACAGGTTGTAGCTCAAGTATGTTCTCAGATCCATTGCGCGTGAGGCGACCGAGAGCGCCGCATCGTTTGACTGACCATGGGTGTGTTCGCGCACGCGCATCGCGAAGCGGAACAAGACATCAAGCGTATCGCGTGCTCGATCTGTCTGGCCATGCCATATGCGCCAGCGAAGTGTCTCAACAAGGGCGGCAATCTCTGCGCTACTTTCGGTTTCGATGTGTGAAACCAGCGTTTGAAATGTTGTCTCCACATGTCGGATGCGCGCCGATATATGCCACCAATCTAATATGTGACGAACATCGGCACCCGTTGCGTTTCTGACCAAGCGAGGCAGCGCGGGATCCCCATCAGAAAGAACAGTGACCGCAACGCCATCCTCCCAGCCAGCGGCTTTCAGGCTGGACCGCAGGTGTTCAATCGGGTGATCGGCACCCATCTGGCTCAATCCAAACCGCCGTTTTTCAGCTGTTTCGCTTTCAATCGACCCCACAATGACTTCGAAATTTCGCCTTTGATATTCGGGGCGTGAACGAACATATGCGCTGTCCAGAAAGACCGTCACCTCGGTAGGTTTTGATGGAATGGCCGTGTCCGTCGGTTCCTCGCAACAGCGTTCTTCCAGGGCCTTGGCAACCGACGCAAGCCGGTTCCGGATCGTTGCGTGGTTCTGGGTGGCGCAAGGTGTGAGCGCGTTCAACAGACGCGCGGCTTCCCGAAAACTATGCCGGGCACCCAGCTCGGCTTGAAGTCTCCTAAGTTCGGGTGTGGCATTGTCTTTCAAAATCCGCGTGAGCGGAGAATACGCTGCCTTGAACGCAGGAAAGCCCGGCAAGCCGCACATACACATCCGGACCCGAGGCGCTTCGACAGTCACACGACCGAAAAGAGTATCAACACGTCGCTTGCGACGATCATGCACAGGCAAATACGAATGGCAGTGACGGCATACCCGCGCGACTTCGCTGATTTCTTCCACTTGATCCTGGAGAACAGCACGCTGGACTTCTTTCAAGATCGATTTGCCCTCAGCGAGGCTGATACCAAGGCCGTCTTCCGACGGATCAATAGAACACCGCTCAATGACGCCAATCTCATGGGACCGGCACTCGCCCCACCCAAACTCCATTTCAATCCTGATCCGAACTTTCACACCAAATCCTCCTGCAACAAAGCCAACAGGATAGACCGAGATCAATTCAAGTCCCCAAGGTTTTTCCACTCCCGAACCGGACCGCAGCGACGCAGCACCCTCAGCTATGTGCGTCGCCCCATAAGCAGCTGTTCAATAGCCCAAGTTGTTGTCGTCATATCAACTGAATGAACCAAAACCGCGACTTTCGTTAATCTTAAGCGGCCGTTGTACGCACAGGTGCGGAATGACGGCACCGAGCCCGAAGCGGTCTTCTTCCATGTGAGAATGCGTCCCGGAAACTGGAAAATTTTGAGCGGTCTGACCTTAAAAATATCCACAGATGTAGCGGAACCAGCGCCCGGCAGAAAACCTACCAGACACTCCGAACCAAAATGGGATCCTCTTGCCAACAAATATTGACGAGATTTGGGTTGGGTCTCAGGGAACTGGCTGTTCGGCGATGAAGATACCGCGCTCGAACCGATCCTGAGTACCGTCAAAGCGCTCTAGGTAGACCGACCCTACAGCTTCGCCGGCCGTGTCGCCCGTAAGCAGACCGCTGTAGGTGCCGTTGCTTGTGGTCGACGGCGAGGCGTCCAACTCTCCGCCGGTGGCCGTTCCACCGAAAGCGCCTCCAGAGATACCGGATTCCCCAAAAGTAATATCTTTGTATATCCTAGAATCCTGGTCTTCGCGGTTCGAGATTGTGCCCGAGATCGTCATGGTGTTGAAATTAACGTCCAGCGTCGCTTCGCCATGGATGACGTAGTTGTAGACAGGATCCCCCACAGTTACATAGTAGTTCATCGCGGAATAGTCGCCCGTGTAACTAGCGGGCCCGGATGTCGGCACGTCAGTGGTTCCGGTGCGCTCGATAAATGTCGCGGCTGCCTCGTACCCGGCTATCGTCGAATTGATGTAAGAGGCCGTTCCGGACCCGTTCAAGGTTTCGCCGTAGGCCGCGACGTCGTAGCACCCAGGGCCAACAATTGAGCACGAGGAATGCGGGCCGCGAAGATAGCCTTTGATGGCCCCATTATCGTAATCAGTCTTTGGAAGATAAACCAAGACCTCCGATCCATCGCTCGCTGCAAGTGAATCGGCTGTTGCATCATAGCTTGGTTCAAGATTGCCGGTATTCAAACCTTGCGAGACTACGGTCGGCTCTCCGGTTGTGTCGATCGCGGATCCGCCTCCCCCGCACGCGCTGACCAGCGCGGCCGATGACAGCAATGCGGCACTTGCCAAACTCTTCATGGGGTGTCTTCCTTCTCTTCAAAAAATTCAATATCTCTCTGCACGCATCTCAGGTGAAATCCGGCTGAGCCCGTCACATCGCAAACTTTGCATATGTCGGATGATCACACAACTGTGAGTATCGGGCGAGCACGCTTTTCTCCGGCTTGAGTTCGACCTTCGCCCCATTGGAAATCAGAACAAGTCCAATCCTCTTGTAGTCCGCCTTCCAGTCGGCGTCACACATCAACTTGAACTTCCACCTCGTGGCATGTCGAATTTTTGGCTGTTCATTGGGACCGGCTTGTCCCGCATCGGGTTTGACGCCAATCACGAAACCGACAACCATTCCGCAACAGTTTTAGAAAAATTTATCCTCGGAAAAAGCAAGCTCTTCGGTCGAAGAACGTTTTCTATATTCTATACTTAACAGTTTCACGATCAAATGGGGTTGTCCCGTGTCCGTTTCCAAGAACCGCTTGCTCATATTCTGCGCAGCTTCGACCTTTGCATTGATCTCTTCACAGGCTCTCGTCGCCCAAAACGTGGAAACCTCCGACTACGAAACCGACGCAGGCGTCGCCTTCGCCACCCAATACACGGACAATGTTTTCAAAGAGCCGAACGATCGACGGACGGACCTAGTGACGAGCGTGAGCCCATGGGTGGAGCTGACATATAGCGCGGATGACTTCAGGCTGAATGTCGAGGCCAACGCCGACATCGCGCGGTATGCGGATTATTCCAGCGAAAACTACGAAGACTATTATCTCGGTGCAGAGGTTCTGTACCGGACCAATGAGGACACGTTCCTGTTCGGAGGGTTGGACTATGCTCTTGGCCACGAAAGCCGGGAGTCTCCAGATGACGTAACCGGACTGCGCCCGACAGAATTGCAGGAAACCAGTTCATTTTTCGGGGTCGGCGGAAATCTGTCCGACAGAACCTTCAGGCTTGGTTTCAATCTGCGTGACCTCGACTACGAGGATGCGCCCGCGTCGGAGGAACCGATCGACAACGACGATCGCGATCGCCGCCAGATCGAGATCGGGGGGCGACTTGGCGTCGCTAAAACGGAAAACGGCGAAGTCTTTGTCCAGGGTATCTATGACCAGCGTGATTACGATCAGGCTATAGACAATCAGGGGCGTGGATATCAGCGCAGCTCAGAAGGCTATCAGGCTGCCATCGGCTATACCGGCTCGATCGGCTCAATGCGCGGAGAAGTGCTCTTGGGGGTGATGTCGCAGGACTACGATGATCCGCGCTTTGATACGACAACGACCTTGGATTTCGGTGCAAATCTGAGCATGCCTCTCGTAGAGGGGACAACGCTCGACACCGTACTTGAACGGAGTATCGAGGAAACAACCATCAGCGACGTGTCCGGGTACGTCTCGAGTACCGGTGGTCTGCGTTTGCGTCATCGGTTTGCCGACGACTTGTCATTCGCTGCGTATGCCTTTCTTAGCCAGAATGACTACCAGAACATCTCGCGCACGGATCTTCTGACGGAAACCGGGGTTTCCCTTCGTTACCACTTCAATCCCAAACTCTACCTCGATGCCGACTACGAATTCCGGCAACGGCAATCGGATGTTGCGGGCGCTGAATTCGATCAGCATCGCATCAGCCTTACCCTAGGCACAGCGCTGGAACCCCAATACGACGCCGCGGAGAGCAATAACGCGCAGTCGACTGGCGGCGGGTTTTTCCTTGGTGCCCTGGTCGGACATAACGCATTGCACACGAAGGTCGACGGACCGCGTGGGTCTGGTGGCAACCTGACCGCTGATTTCGGGGATGACGGCATCTCCAGCGGTCTGTTTGGGGGATATCGGAGCAACTATGGCTCTCTGGAATTCGGCCTCGAAGGCGAAATCGAATTCAATGACACGTCCTGGCCGCACGACGGCGATCGTCAATTCGCGTTAGAGCGGGGGAACGCCTATACAGCCAGTGCAACTGCCGGGATGCGGACCGACAGCGGCAATCTGCTCTACACTCGGTTCGGCGTGATATCCGCCAAATTCGACAGCACCTATCAAGAAGGGACTAATTCACTAACAACACGGTCAACACGTGAGACTGGGCTGCTGGTCGGCATCGGTGGCGAATTCCCTCTGGGGGATCGCCTTGCTGCACGGATGGAGTACCAACTTCGCGCATACGATGATTACTGGATCGGGTCGCCCGCAACGACGCCGGAGCCTGATAATTTCGCTAACGTTGAAAGCGTTGCGCGCTTTGGATTGGTTTACGATCTCGGATCGAAGAAGACAGGCGTCGAAAAGGTGGTCGAAACCGATTTTTCCGGTGCCTATGCGGGATTCCAGCTAGGCCATGGCACGCTGCAAAGCGACAATACCGGACCCCGCCCCAATGCAACGAGCACCAATTTCATTCTTGATACCACGCGGGCAGGGCAAGGCTTTACTGGCGGCGTTTTTGCCGGCTACGGCATCCAGGCAAACGGCCTATATATTGGTGGTGAAGTTGAGGCCGAACTATCCAGCGCAAACTGGAATATCGAGCGTAGTCCCGAAGGGCGCGTTTACTCCATTAAAAAGAAAAACACGATAGGCGCGGCGTTGCGGTTGGGTTACCTGCTGAATGACAACGTTCTGATCTACCTACGCGGCGGACCTGTGCGCTCCGAATTCGAGGTCGATTACCGAACATCGGGAACATCTGCCTTTGACAATCCGACTCTCGATGGCATCCGTTTAGGCGCCGGTA